>WUUC01150788.1_pt1 | contig 16438 bp, 14 predicted proteins | sample 6278441 | NCBI WGS metagenome assembly WUUC01 (sample SAMN13675441, study PRJNA597444) | soil metagenome | isolation source: soil | place: USA: Washington | collected 2017-10
GGACGACGGCTCGTTCGAGACCGACGAGGAGCAGAAGCTCCGCAACGAGAGCCGCAAGATTCTCGGCATCGCCGACCTGAAGGTGTCAGGAACCTGCGTGCGGGTGCCGGTCTTCACCGGGCACTCGCTGTCGATCAACGCCGAGTTCGCCGCGCCGATCTCGGTGGCCCGGGCGCTCGAGCTGCTGGGCGCCGCGCCGGGCGTCGCGCTGAGCGAGATCCCCACGCCGCTGCAGGCCGCCGGTCAGGACCCCAGCTTCGTCGGCCGGATCCGGCAGGACGACACCGTGCCGGACGGCCGTGGGCTGGTGCTGTTCGTGTCCAATGACAACCTTCGCAAGGGCGCGGCGCTCAACACCGTGCAGATCGCAGAGCTGATCGCCGCCCAGCGCCTGGCCTAGCCGGCCCAGCCGGCCCCAGCCGGTCCCGCCGGCCCCGCCGGCCCAGCCTTAGGACGGCTGCACCTCGGGCAGCGGCCCGTTCCAGGAGAACGGCTCGATCTCTTGCAGCAGCCGGTTGCGCCGGCGCCGGTTCAGGTGGTCGATGTAGAGGGTGCCGGCCAGGTGCTCGGCCTCGTGCATCAGGCAGCGGGCCAGAAAGCCGGTTCCGGTGACCTCGATCGGCGCGCCGTGCAGGTCCTGCCCGGCCACCGTGACTTTGAACGGCCGGGTCACCTCGGCGTACGGGCCGGGCACCGACAGGCAACCCTCGTCGCTCTTGTCGTCGGGGCCGGCGGTGGCGATGATCCGGGGGTTCACCAGGTGACCCTTGTGCTGGATGCCCTCGTGGTCGTGGCAGTCATAGACGAACACCGACAACCCGACGCCGATCTGGGTGGCGGCCAGCCCGACCCCCTCGGCCACGTACATGGTGGCGAACATGTCGGAGATCAGGGCTGCCAGCTCGTCATCGAATTCGGTCACCGCAGCGGTGGAGGTGTGCAGAACCGGATGACCGACGATGACGACCGGACGGGCGCGACCTGACATGGCTGTGATTCTAGGCGGAGTCTCGGTCGTCGCTGCCAACCGAGCCAGCGGGGCAGGGCATGAAGGACGCCGCCGACCCTTCGCGGCAGCAAACCTCGGCGACCTTCGGGTGAGCCTTGCGCGAAGATCGAGTCCGCCCATATCCTCTGCTACGACCGATCGCTTACCTACGTCTGAAGATTCCTCCATCAGAATCGGAAGATTCCTCTCCACCAGAAAGCGGAGCACCGCTTTCGGTCACGCGCGAATTCAGGCCTGAGCGTGAATCCTGTTCACCCACTGGCTATCCCAGTGCCATGCCCAAAGCGCGGCGTGGCGCTCAATGAGAGGACTGCTGCCATGGTCACTGCGATGCGGTTGTCGGAGCGGATGGATGTCGTCAACGACGAATTCACTGATCGGGTGAAGTCGACGCTGCTCGCTCGGTTGCCCAGCCTGAGCACTGAGATTCTGGAGTGGCTGGTGAAGGAGCACTACCAGTTCTCCTTCACCAACGTCGGACTGCTCGGGGTGGCCAGGGACACGACGGCGAAGCTCGCGAATCCGGGTGTCGCGATCGAGTTGCAGCGCAACATGGAGGAGGAGAACGGCCACGCCGCGATGTACCGGCGGGCCATGCGCGAGGTCGGCACAGATGTCGAGGAGCGGGTTGAGTTCACCCCTACCAGCGAATTCTTCGTCAAGGTCCGTGAGTTGTCCGGGTCTACCCCGTCGCGCGCTCTCGGCGCGTTGTACGCCACCGAGACGGCTGCCATCTTCGAGCACCAGGTCTTCTACGACATCTGCGAGGCGATCTGTGACCGGCGCGAGGTCGCCTACCAGGGATCGCGGATCAAGAAGTTCCACGACATCCATCTCGACGAGGGCGTGGAACAGGGCCACAAGGACGGCCTGGCAGCCTTCGTCGACGTGGCCGAGCCCGACCCGGTCGGCGCTGCCGGTGAGCCGATCGACAGCGCCGAGTTGGAGCAGGGCGCCTATGACGCGATCGCTGCGATGACGATCTGGTGGGACGCGCTGCTCAGCGAGGTCGACAGAAAAGCAAGGGCGAACTGAGTGGGCCGACCGGCTGAGCCCCTGGGTTCGGCCGGCCGGACTCAGGCTGTCAGACGATCCACATCGCCTGGTACGGGGCGAGCCAGACGTTGCCGTCCTCGTCCGGTTTCACGTCGGCGTTGGCGAGCGCGTCCCAAGGGTCGGTGATCGCGAGTTCCCCCAGCCGCCACCAGGGGAACGGCCGCCAGCTGTCACTGACGTTGTAGAGCCCCAGCAGCGCGCCGAGCGGGTGGTGCCGCAGCACCGGCAGGATTGCTGGGTCGGCCAGCGGCGCGATCTCGCTGCTGACCGAGGCGTCCAGGTGCGGGACCCGCGCCCGGGCCTGGGCCAGGGCCTGCAGGCCGGTGAACAGCCGGCCGGCCGCGGTGGCCGGATCGGTGCGCCGGCTGAGGTCAGCCTCGCTCAGGCGTCGGCGGTGGGTCCAGCGGTTGTCGCTGCCGTGGCCCGGCTCGGCCGCCCAGTCCGGATCGTTGGGCATCGCGAGCTCGTCACCGGACCAGATCACCGGAATACCGCCCCAGCCGAACGCCAGCGCGTGGCCGAGCAGCACCCGGGCGAGGCCGCGGTCATCGCCGGCCTCGACGCCGGCCAGGCTGGCGGCGGTGCCGCTGATCCGCCGGTCACCGGTGGCGGGGTTGGACTGAAAGACTAATCCGCGTGCGGGCGAGCCGGGAAACTGCCCTGCGTAGTAGTCGGACAGAAAGTTGCGATGGGCGTGCCCGGACAGGCCGACGGCAGCGGCGTCGCCGTCGTCGATGGCCCAGCCGATGTCGTCGTGCCCTCGCAGGTAGGTGATCCAGGCGGTGGTCGAAGGCACCGGCGGCAGGTTTGCCAGCGTGCGCGCCGCCAGCCGAGCGTCACCGGCCGCCAGCATCGACCAGATCTGCACCATCAGGCTGTTGTGATAGGCCAGGTCGCTGACCTTGCCGTGGTGCGCGCCCCGGCCCAGGTAGTGCACCAGATCGGCCGGCCCGACGATCGCCTCGGCCTTGAACAGCAGCGCCGGGCAGACGATCCGGGTCAGCGCGTGCAGCGCCTGGGTGATGGCGTGCACCTCGGGCTGATTCTGTGAGTCGGTGCCCAGCCGCTTCCACAGAAAGGCGATCGCGTCCAGCCGCACGACTTCCACGCCGACGTTGGCAAGAAAGAACAGGATGTCGGCGTACTCGACGAAGACGTCGGGGTTTGCCCAGTTCACGTCCCACTGAAAGGAGTTGAACGTCGTCCACACCCAGGCTTGCAGCTCGTCGTCCCAGCTGAAGTTGCCGGGTGCGAAATCGGGGAACACCTCCGGAAGGGTGCGCTCGTAGGCGTCGGGCAGCTCGCGGTCGGCGTAGGTGTGAAAGTAGGCCTGATATCTCCGGTCGCCGGCCCGGGCGGCCCGCGCCCACTCGTGCTCGCGGGCGACGTGGTTGAGCACCAGGTCGAGCACCAGGCTGATGCCGGACTCGCGCAGGGTGCGGGCAAGCTCGCGCAGGTCCTCGACGGTGCCCAGGTCGGGGTGGACGTCGCGGTAGTCGGCCACCGCGTAGCCGCCGTCGCTGTCGCCCTCGCGCGGGCGCAGCAGCGGCATCAGGTGCAGGTAGGTGACGCCCAGCTCGCGCAGGTAGCCGACCCGGTCGGCGACGCCGGCCAGGGTGCCGGCGAACCGGTCGGCGTAGGCGGCATAACCCATCATCTCCGGCTGCTGAAACCAGTCCGGTTCCAGGCTGCGGACCAGGTCCAGGCGTTTCAGCTCGGGATCGCGGGCGGCGTAGGCGTCCACCGCCAGCTCCAGCAGGCGGACCGCGGCGCCCTCCGCCTGCGCTCCGTAGACGCTGACCAGCCCGTCGCGCAGGTCGGGCCACCAGCGCTGTAAGCGGAGCAGGAACAGCTCATGGCCGGCGCTGTCGGCCGCCCCGGCGAGCCGGGTCTGGACCGCGGCGGCAACCGATGCGGGCAGGGAGTCGGTGGGCTGCTTGGCGCTGCGCATGGGGACTATCGTCCTCGATCGTGGAGCTGCGACCAACGGTGGTCGGCTCGGCGGCGAGGAGACGTGCATGGATTCCACAGAGCTCGGACAGCGGTTCGCGGGGCTGAGCACCGCCCATCTGGCTGACGCGTGCGTGCGCGCCCAGGTGCAGGTGCGGTGCGCGCCCGCCGGGGTGAAGCCGGTGGTGGCCGGCGGTCGGTTGGCTGGGCCGGCGCTGCCTGCCCGGCACGTCGGCAGCGTCGACATCTTTCTGGAGGCGATGCAAGGCTCGACGGCCGGTCAGGTGCTGGTGGTCGACGACGGCGGACAGCGGGACGCCTCGTGTGTCGGTGACCTGGTGGTGCTGGAGGCGGCCTCGGCCGGCCTTGCGGGCGTGGTGATCTGGGGGCTGCACCGTGACACCGTCGACATCCGGGCGATCGGCCTGCCGGTCTTCAGCCTGGGAGCGATTCCGACCGGCCCGCTGACCCCCGGAACCCGGCCGCCGGACGCCCTGGAGTCGGCGAGAGTCGGCGACTGGACCGTGACCGGCGAGGATCTGGTGCTCGGTGATGACGACGGGGTGCTGTTCGTGCCGCTAGGCCGGGCTGGCGAGGTCTTCGACATCGCCGAGACGATCCGCGACACCGAGCGCGGCCAGGCCGACCGGATGCGCGCGGGCCTCTCGCTGCGCGAGCAGGTGCGGTTCAGCGATTACCTCGCCGCACGCGGAAAGAGCCCCGCGCTGACGTTTCGGGAGCATCTGCGGTCGGTCAGCGGTGCCATCGAGGAGTGACGCACGAGTTTCACGCAGTCACCTAAAACTTGCATTCGAGCTCAGCTCTGACTATTGACATATTGGGTCCGCCAGTGCTTTTGTTGTCATTGCTAGCGCCCTGGGTCACGACAGCGCAGGGTGGTGTCAGCGACCTATGAGAGGGTGGGCCTAATCGCCTCTGTAGCTCGCGGCGCACGATGTTCCGAGCACGGCTGACGTTAATAAGCTCGAAGTGAATGCTATGGCGATGCCGCTGCTAACAGCGGCTGCCTAGTTGTGCGTCAGAGCTGGCACTGTGTCGTGCGCAGCGCCGGAAAAGTTGTAATGACCGTCATATGACCTGCAGAAATGAGGAATGAAGTGAGTCTCCAACGAGCCGACCTGGACAATCAGCTTAAGGTTTGCCTGGAACGGCAGTTCGACCGTGTGCCGATGATGCGAGAATTCCACAGCGGCCAGTGGATGCATCGGGAATACTATGTTCGGCATTTGGTGGAAACGGTGCTTCGAATCCGGTTGAACAATGAGGTCGATGGGTACGCGCTCTACCGAGTCGGCTCCAGCGATGACCACCTCGCGGCCACCCTGGCTCAGTACCTGGCCGAGGAGTACGGGCACGAGCACATGTTCATGCGCGACATCAAGCAGCTGGGGTGGACGCAGGACCAGGTCAACGGCACCCGGCCGTTCTTCTCCACCGAGCTCCTGATGGGCTACCTCTACCTCAGTGTCAACAAGGAGGGGCCGGCCGCGACGACCGTCTGGAACTACTTCGTCGAGTGGTACTCCGACCAGTTCAACCAGGTCATCACCAACAACGCTCGGGGCCAGTACGGCGAGGACGCCCTTCGGGGATCCCAGGCGCACCTGGACTTCGACGAGGGCCACGACCACGACGAGCTGATGTGGAAGGTGGTGGACCGGGCGGTCTCGCGCTGGAGCACGCCGGAGACCGCACTGCTGTACGCGGAGCGGTTCGTCACGCTCATCGGTGACTACTTCAAGGAGCTCTACGAGTCCACGGTCACCGTCTCCGACAGCGAGCCCGCCGTAGCCAGCACGGCTAGTTGATGCGCGAAGTGGACCGGCGGCCAGACGCCGTCGCCCGCGCACAGCGCTAGCGGTCAGGTCGTGATTGCACCCAGTGTGGTGATCATCGAGCCCTCGTCCTCGGGGCTTGATCTCATCGCCGCGGTGAGCCGGGCGGGCTATCAGGCGCTGGTCTTCTCGCACGACGCCGGGGACCGGGTGGTAGCGCCGGACACTCTGCGCCGGTGGGGCGCGGAGCTGGTGGTCCTGGACACCAACGATCCGGCGGCGGTGCTGGCCGGCGCGCGTGCCGTGGGCGCGGACCGTCCGATCGTCGGTGTGCTGCCCGGCTTCGAGTTCTATGTCCCGGCCGCCGCGCAGCTGGCCGCTCACCTCGGGTTGCCTGGTCTGGAGCCCGAGGTGGGCCAGCGGGTTCGGGACAAGGCATTGATGCGTCAAGCGCTGGCCGGCGCCGGCGTCTCAGGGCCGCGGTTCCGGCTGGTCTCGACGGCTGCGGAGCTGGAGGCGGCGGCCGCCGACGTGGGGTACCCGCTGGTCATCAAACCGACTCGGTCGGCCGGCAGCGTGCACGTCTCGCTGGCGTCCTGCCTGTCCGAGGTGCAAGCGGCCTACGCGGCGATCGCCTTCGAGCCGGCGCTGGACCTGGGCACCCGGTTGGGCGCGGACGTGCTGTTGGAGGAGTTCATCCCTGGCCCGGAGTTCAGCGTGGAGGGCTTCGTCCAGAACGGCCGGGCCGTGGTGGTGTCCATCACCGAGAAGCTGGTCTCCGAGCCACCGCACTTCGTCGAGCTGGGGCATACGGTTCCCGCTGCGATGGAGCCGGCCGGCCAGCGTCAGATCGCGGACTGGACGGCAGCGGTGGTCCGGGCGCTGGGCATCGATTGCACCGTGTTCCATCTGGAACTACGCCTTCGCGACGGCGTCGCGCAGATGATCGAACTCGGCGCCCGGTTGCCTGGGGACTCCATCGGCTCTCTGATCGAGATGAGCACCGGGGTGAACCTGGCCGACATCTTCGTTCAGCTGGCCACCGGCCAACGGGTGCAGGACCCCACGGCCCCGACGACCGGCTCGGCGTCCTGCGTGGCGGCGATCAGGTTCTTCTACGAGCCGAGCCTGGACGTCGTGCGGAGCGCGCCTACCGATTCGGAGTTGCATACGCTGCCCAACGTCGTCAACGGCGCGGTGACCGTCAGCCCGGGGGACCGGCCGAACCGCCGGGCCGACTTTCGCTCCAGGCTGGGGTGGGTGTTGATGACCGGAGCTGACCGGCCGACCGTCGACCGGTCATGGAAAGCGGTTCAGGAGACGGCGAGGTTCACGTGATGACTGCACCGGTCTGCCTCATCATCAACCGATTCGCGGACGAGTACTCGCGTTATGCCTCCTACCTCGACGATGTGGACGCTCAGCTGTGGCTGATCAGCACCAAGATCGAGGGCATGCCTGGCTTGCGCCGTTCCGACTTCGCCAAGGTCGACCGGGTCGCCGGCCTGGACTGGGAGACCGTCAAGCAGGCGCTTGACGCGGACCGGACGGCAGCGGCCGCTATTCGGCATGTGGTGGCGATATCGGAGTACGACCTGGAGCTGGGCGCGGCGGTCCGGGACTACCTAGGAGTAAAGGGCTATTCCACTGAGTACATTTGCCGGTTCAAGGACAAGGGCTACAGCAAGAGCCTGGTGACCGGCGGTGGGGTTCGAACGCCGGACTGGATGCCGGTCCGGCCGGGTATGAGCGCGCAGTCGATTGACGCGTTGTGGAGTTATCCGGTGGTGGTAAAGCCGATCTCGGGCGCGGCGAGCTCCGGTGTGCGGGTGTGCGGCAGCCGAGAAGAATTGCAAGAAAAGCTGGACGGCCTCGACCCGGCGCTGGAATGGGAGGCTGAGACATTCATCTCCGGTCCTCTTTATCATTGTGACGGCTATGTCGAGAACGGGGTGGTGGGCTACCTTTCCACCTCGAAATACCTCGGCAGCTGCGCCTCGTTCAACGACGGCGAGCCGCTCGGCTCGGTGAGCATTCAACACACCGCTCAGGCGCAGATTCTGGCTGAGGGCGTGGTGCGGTCGCTGCGGGCTCTCGGCCTGGAGAATGGGGTCTTTCATCTCGAGGCGTTTATCGACCGGGGCGAATTCGTATTTCTCGAGGTCGGGCACCGGCCGGGCGGCGGAGAGATCCTCTGGGTGACTGAGCGGTACGGCGGAGTGGACCTGATGTCGGCCGCTGTCCGGCTGTCCTGCGAGGCGCCGGCGCTGCACGCCGGAGCAGCGGCGCCGCCACCGGCTGCGGGTAGCTTCGGCTGGGTGATGTGCTCAGCGATGGGGCAAACCGGCAAGGTGGTGCACAGCATCACAGCCCGCGGCGTCCTGCCGGAGGGCCTCACCATCGCCCGCGCCGCCTTTCCGGGGCAGGTGGTTCCCGAAGACCCGGAGTACGACTTCACCGGCGTGTCAGCCCACGTGTACGCCGCCTCGCCCGCCGAGGCGACGGCCGCCATCGAGCGGTTTCTCGAGGTCGTGCGGATCGAGTACCGCGACAGCTGCGCGGTCGATTCGTGATCCTCGTCCAGGACCCCCGGCTGGTGCACCCGCCTTGCATGTCGGTGTTCAACGACGGCCCGTCGGCCTTCTCCGCGACCCGTGCTCACGACGAGTACGCCGCGCTCCGCGACGCGCTGGTGGAGTTGGGGGAGCGACCGCTGGAACTGCTGGGGCTGACGGCCGGGCTGGCTGTCGAGGATTTGCGGGCGATGGCAGCCGCGGCGGTGCGGCAGCCGCCCAGCCGCGCTGAGGCGGTGCGGCAGAACCTGGCAGTGATGCCCCGCGCGGAGCTGGTGCAGCTCATCGTGGAGCGCCCGTCCCTCACCCTCACGCCGGATCCCCGGCTGAAGGAGATCAGCCCGGACTCCGAGCTGGAGTCCTATGACCTGACGCCGCTGTACGGGCTGATGTTTCCGCGCGATCACCTGCTGCAGGTGCACAACCTCTGCTTCGTGGCCAATTTCCGCCGCGATCAGCGTCAGGTCGAGGCGGAGCTGGTCGCGCGGAGCGTCGCGGCGCGCAGGCCGCAGCTCGACCTCGTCCGGCTCGACTCCTTCTTCGAAGGCGGCGACGCCGTGGCGTGCCGGCCGCGTCAGGTCCTGTTTCTGGGCCACGGGCACCGCTCCGATCGCCGTTCGGCTCTGCGGATCGCCGACGCGGTCGCCCCGCACGGCTGGTCGACGGTGCTGCTGCCGGACCGGCATCGGGAGCCGGAGGAGTTTCACCTGGACCACTGGGCTGCGGTGGTCGGGGACACGCTGCTGTGCGACGAGCGGCGGGTAGCAGGTTTGCGCGAGGTCGAGTGGGTGAGGCCGGCTGACTCCGGGGCACCGGCTGCGATGTGCCTCGATCAGGTCCTAGAGTTGCTCGGCATGACCCTGTTGCCGGTTCCGCGCCGAATCGCCGGTCCTGTCGGCTTCAACCTGCTGGACCTTCCCGATGCCGGCGCCGTGGTCTGCAGCCGTTCAGCGCCGGCGATGGTCGCGGTGTTGCAAGAGCTCGGGCGCAAGGTCGTGAGCGTGGAGTTCGCCACGTTCGAAAGCAACTTCGGAAGCGTGCATTGCGCGACCAACGAGCTGCTGTAAAGGCTGGGCGGTGATGGCCAGCGCTTCCGGCGCCTCGGGGAATCGCGGGTTCGCTCCTCTCCTGGTTGATCGATCGATCAACTTCTTCGTCAACGAGGCGTTCCAGTTCGCCATCCCCGCCGCGGTGTTCATCGTGACCGGGGAGCCGGCGTGGGCCGCGGTGGTATTCGGCTTGGAGTGGGTGTCGCGACTGGCCTTCCTGTTCTTCGGCGGCACGATCATCGACCGGCTGGGCCCGGTGACCTCGGCAAGGGCGTCCTGGCTCATCCGCTCGGCGACCGGCTCGGCCGGCTTTATCGGGGTCCTGCTCGGTGACAGGTCAGACACCGCCACCGCGGTGATCCTGGCCGGCTGCGGCGTGATCAGCGCCGGGTTCTTCCAGATAGGTTTCGTGGCCAACGAGCGGCTCGCCGCCGAGGTCGTGGACGCCGGTTCCAGCGCTGAGGTGGTCCAGTCCCGGTTGGGCGCGGTCGACCAGGCGGCGCTGATCGGCGGGCCGGTGCTGGGCGGCGCCGTCCTGTTGCTGGGAATCCCGGCCCTGCTCGCCGGCTACGCGCTGGCCATGGCGATCGGCCTGGTCACCACCAGGTCCTCCGCTGCCGCCCACACACCGCCGGCCGGCTCGGCGAGCTCGGTGTCCTCAGCGGTGCGCAACTCCGCCCAGGCCGTTCGGACGGTGGTGGCTCACCGGCTGCTGCGCATCACCATGCTGACGGCCATGGCGGTGAACATCGTCCTGGCGGCGATCTTGGCCACGCTGGCCTCTGTCGTGGGGATCATCTACGGCTACGACCCTCGGGCCGCCTCGCTGATCACCGCCGCGGGCGGGGCGATCTCGCTGGTCACGATCCTGCTCACGCCGGTCCTGACCCGCCGCTTCGGCTACGCGCGGTGCCTGTGGACCATGACCGCGGCCACCGTCGCGGCCGGGGCCGCAGCCACTTTCGCGCCGGGCATCCTGCTGTTCGCCGCGTTGCTGACGGTGGCCTATATCGGCGACTCGGTGGTCGCCATGGTGGCCAGGTCGGTGCGGATCCGGGTGATCCCGCGCGACAGGTACTCAGCTCTGATGTCGGCCACGGTGTTCCTGAACTTCTTGCCGATGCCCTTCGCCGGGCTGCTGATCGGCGCCCTGGTGGGACGGTTCGGGCTGCAGGCCACCTGGGTCGCGGTGTCGACGGTCGCGCTCGCGCTCGGAGTCGCCGCCTGGTTGACAGCACATGCCCGCCCCGCGGAACGGCCTGGCCCTGAAGACAGCCTGGACATCTTCTACGAGAAGACGCCGCGTTGAACGCCACCAACCCTTTCCCACGATTGGATATCGAAGTAGCGATGCCAGCCCTGCTCATCATTCAACCCGTCTCAGCCGGACTCGGACTGATCGACGCCGCGCTCCGGCACGGCCTGCGGCCGGTGGTGCTGTCGTTTCAGCAGCAGGACCGCACCCTGCCCGCGAGCATGGTCGACAACGACGCGGTCGAGATCCATTCGGTGGACACCAACGACCGCGCTGCCGTCCTGGCCGTCGCCGACAGGCTGGCCGCCGGCGGTGACATCTGCGGTGTCGTCCCGGGCTTTGAGTACTTCGTTCCGGTGGCAGCCGAGGTCGCGGCCAGGCTGGGCCTGCCGGGCTTGGCGCCCGAGGTCGCCGTCCGGGTCCGCGACAAGCGGCTGATGCGGCAGGCGCTGGCCGTCGCCGGACTCGACATTCCGCAGTTCCGGGTGGCTGGTTCCGGCGCGGAGGTCGAGGCAGCCGCCGAGGCGATCGGCTACCCGGTGGTGATCAAGCCGCCGGGCGCCGCCGGCAGCGTCCATGTCACCCGAGTGGAGGACGCCGCGGAGTTGCGCGCCGCCTACGGCTTGATCTGCGCTGAGACCGACCTGGACCTGGGCAACGACCTGGGACGGGAGGTGCTCGTCGAGAGCTATCTGGACGGGCCTGAGTACAGCGCTGAGGGCTACGTCGTCGGAGGTGTCGCGACGGTCGTCTCGATCACCGAGAAACTGCTCTCAGCCCCGCCCAGCTTCGTGGAGCTGGGCCACACCGTCCCGGCCGACCTGCCGCCGACGCGGCTGCGCGAGCTTGCCATGTGGGCTGCGGCGGTCGCGGAGGCGCTGGGGGTGGACAACGCGCTCTTTCACCTGGAGTTCAGGATCTGCGCGGGGACGCCGTTCGTCATCGAGCTCGGGGCGCGCATGCCGGGCGACCAGATCGCGACCCTGGTCGCGCTGAGCACCGGGGTGTCGCTGGCCGACGTGCTCGTCGAGATCGCGACCGGCGCGCGCGGCGGCGGCAGTCGCGGACTCGACGCCGAGTTCGCCCGAACGGCGGGGATCCGCTTCTTCAGGGACCCGGGGCTGGACGTGGTCACCCGGGTTCCGACTGTGGCTGAGTTGCTCACCGCCCCGAACGTCGAGAACGCCATGGTGCTCGCGTCGGTCGGTGACCGGCCGAACGTCCATTCCGACTTTCGGTCCCGCCTCGGCTGGGTGGTGCTGGCAGCCTCGGATCGGCCGTCGCTGGAGGACGCGTGGGCCGAGATCGAGGCCAAGAGCCACTTCGGCTGAGCGGCGGTCCGGCCGGGATTCGCCTATTGGGGTGGGCATTTTCCGCAGGCCGAGATGGGCTTTGCGCAGGTGTGCGGGGTTAGCCGTAGGTGGGCTGCTGTGGCCAGCCGGGCGGGGAGTCCTCCCAGTCCTCCTGCCGGCCGTAGGGAGTCAGGTCCATCAAGCTGTTGAAGAACACCAGCCGGTCCACGCCACGGGAGGTGGTGCTGTAGGTCCGGTAGACGTCCTCGCCGTCGCGCAGGAACACGCTGAGCAGAAAGCCGCCGCCGGCCCCGCAGTCCTCGGCGAACGAGGTGCCGTGCGAGGACACGAACGGCAGGGTCCAGCCCATCTGCGCCTTGTAGGCCTCGATCTGGGCCAGCGGCATGTTCGACACCGTCACCCAGCTGACGCCGAGTGCGGCAAACGCGGGCAGCGCAGCGATTGGGACGTTGTTCGTGAAGAAGGTGCAGCCAGGGCAGTAGTGATTCGGGCCGTTGTCCATGAACTGGTAGACGACCAGCTGGTTCCGGCTCTCGAACAGGTCGAGCAGGGTCACCGGACCGGTCGAGGTGTCGAAGGTGTAGCCGTTGTCGAACCTGACCATCGGCAGCCGGCGGCGGCGGGCTGCCAGCGCGTCCTGCGCCCGGGTGATCTCTTTCTCGGCTTTCAACAGCTCATCGCGAGCCTGCTGCCACTCCTCGGCCGAGACGATGGCTGGCTTGGCGGTGAGGGTGTTCTGTTCGTCCATAGGCCAATTGTGCACCTGGCGGTTGAAACGGGGCGAGTCCGGTGGTGAGCGCGTCGGCTGTCGTCAGTGGCGGGCCAGGCCAGCCGAGCCCGCAGCGGTACGCCAGGCAGGTGTATCTAGAACATGGGTGCGGCGTCTTGCGGGACGTCACGGTGCGATGGCCGAGAGTAGAGCCCGTCTGGGCACCTGATGGGCTGGCGTGGTTTGTGTTAGAACTCGCATTCGAGCCGACTCCTGAACGAATGGCTGCTCGGCCAGTTCACCGCGAGCGATTGCAGGCGCTGTTCAAGGCCGGCGAGCTCGTGATGGCCGGACGAGCAAGCCGCCTGATTCAGCTCGTGGACGGTCCGGTGACGGTATGACGCCATCATCGGGCTTATGAGGGGGTGGCACGCACGCCGACCGAAAGGGCACGGCGACGTCGAGCGCGAGGCTGAACGGATCGCTGACGAGGCAGTCGCAGGCAAACCCGATACTGCGAACCTCGGCCGACTCACCGCGTTCGGCGATGTCAGGCTGTACCGTGGCGCGAGGTCGGGCGCACTGACGCAGGCGCTCGGCGCGCACGCGGTGACCGTAGATCGCAACATCTATCTCTCCCCGTCGGCCCCGAGCATCGGATCTCATGCAGGCAAGCGCCTACTGGCTCATGAGCTAGCGCATGTCGTGCAGCAGCGCGAGCACGGCCCAGCTATGCAGTTGTTCCAGTCCTCGGAGCGCAACCAGATCGCACCGACACTCGACGCGCTCATGACTGTTCTCGACGGAATCGCCGACCGCAGTCTGAACTGGATGGGCTTGGTGAGTCTGTCGACGTTCGCGTCGCGGTGCGGCGCGCAATTTGCAGGCGGGTCGTCGGGGGCGAGCCACGAGCTCACACTGCGCTACCTGTTTACACGTCGCGCGGGATTGATTGACATGCGGCACTTCGTCCAACTGATGTATCTGAGCGGCCTGGTGGGCAACAGCAAGGCCACGGCCGCAGGCATCATGCATGAGGAGACGTCTGAGGCCGAGTCCAAGTACGGCGGCGAGGACCTGACGTCCAACGCGCTCGGTGCGTGGACCGGTACCCAGTTGCCGTCCGGTGCCCCCGACTTCAGCAGAAGCTTCACCAAGGATCGACTGCTCGGCAGTATTCGCGCGACGCTCGAGCGCAGCGCACCGGTCGACTTCGATTCGCTGAGCGCGTCGTCGCAGCAGGCTGTCGTCGACTTCTACGGCCGTCTACGGGGCGGCACGTCTGGCGAGCCTGTGAACCAGAACCGGACGGCCGTCGCGCTCATCCTCTCGCTTCCGGAACTCAACGGAACCGACCGTTCCTTTCCGTTCGCTCTCGATCCAGACGATCGGACACGCTCGACGGTCGCAAGCGCCGCGTTCGACCGCGGTGCTGCAGGTCTCACCGACGACGCCGAAATCAGGTCGTTCGTCAACACCCAGCGCGAGGAGATCATTCGCGGGATTCCACAGGCGGAAAAGGTGCGACTGTGCACCCGCCTGCTGCAGGGCTACGTCGATGACTCGGACATCGTTGCGCTTCAACGCATCTACCAGCTCAGCACAGCCGCCGAACGAACCGCGATCCGTGCCGCCTACAACGCCAACACGCCGTGGGGCCCGATCCAGAGATCGTGGATGGAGAACTTTTTCACAGACAACCCGTAGCAAGCGGATTGGCACCTCGCACGGGTCTGCCGCGTGGTCAGGTGACAGCATGAACTGCCCAATCTCTGGGATTCCAGTCGTCACTCTGCGGTCCATGAATAGGTGAGTGATGGGCACGCCATGTCGACACGGACGGAGTGCTGGAACGACGGCGTGCTGCGCTTTTGTGGAATCGAGCGTAACAACTCGGACCCCAGGATTCTGAAAGCCCCGTATTTACTGGACCATCCTGGTCGAGCTTGTGGGACGGTATTCGAACCTGCCAGACCAGACGAGACGGCTTCGGCGATGCGCGGCCTTGGCAACCAGGGTCTTTCCTGCGCGCCCTGAATCGATACCGGCGCCAGTTCGCCGGGTGAGCCTCCGGCTGGACGAGCAGCTGGTGCAGCAACTGCTAGCGGACTACCAAGCTGGCCGGACCGGGCGAGAACTCGCCGATCAGTACGGCTTGGCCCGCAGCACGGTCATCAAGTTGCTGCGCCAGCACGGTGTGGCCGTGCGCTATCCGCGAATAACACCAGACGCGGCGGCTGAAATGGTGCGGCTGTACCGGGCCGGCATACGCCAGATGGATATCGCGGCACGGTTCGGCCGGGACCCCGGCAACATCTGGCACGTGCTCAAGCGGGCGGGTGCATTCGATTCTTAGCCTGTTGTACTTGCTCCGGCTGGGCGGCTCGGATGACGGCCTTCACGTAGGGCTCGGGCCGAGCAACCGCCTTGGCGGTGATGTGGTACTCGCCTTGGTGACGGCCGCGACTCGAATTGGCTGGACGGTGTGCAAATGCTCGGCATGGGCAGCAACCTCTCTGGCGCCATGGAGGAATGAGGTCCCTAGTGGCGGTCGAGCGTGCTTACAACGGCTAGCAGACTGGCCATACCGTAAAGGTTCACTACCAGTTCGAAGCGAACACGATGGAGGTGCCACTGCTGGTCCGAACGCTTCCGTGGGTGTGGGTGTAGCCGTTGGGCTGGAAGTCGATGTCGTACCGGACATTGGTGATCGCGCCTGCAGGGCAGGCCCAATCCTGCGCGTAGCCTTGCGGCGGGTTGTCGTCGTAGATGACTTTGCCGTGAATTATGCAGCTAGCATGATAAGCCGGAAGTGTGACCAAGATATATCCGTAGTTTTGGCCGGCCGCCGTGTAGGTAGTGCAAGCGGTGACCGAGTATCCGCCTGACGTGGTGGGGGCGCTGCACCAATCGTCTGCGGCAGCCGGTCCCGCAGTGAAGACACCGGCCAGTGTCGTGAGCACGAAGGCAAGGAGCAGGACGACGACTCTGCTGCCGCGAGACCTTCTGGGACGGGAAAATGACCTGATCATCGAAACCCCATTCAACCTGTCGAAGCCGGAATAGGACACATGGTTCTAGATGTCCGGATCGACCGTAACAGTAGCTATGGGGCGGGGCAAGACATCCAGTGTGCGGCGCAGGTCGATGATTTCAGCGTCATGACGCGATCACCCACGTTCCCAGCAGCGCGACGCAGGCCTCGCTTCCCGAGCTGATAAGGGACGGCGCCGACTGGGCTGATCGGCTGCCGGGTGTCGACGACCTCATGAACACGATGAACGTTACGGTTCCGTCCGAAGCCGGGTAGCTACGTCCGGGGGTAAGAGACAATATCTCGCAGGGAATGGTCGGAAGTCGTAGCGATTCGTTACGCCGGTCAGCAGCAGCCAGTCTGGTAGACGGCTCGATAAAGATAACTTAGAAGTACCCGGCTTCTTGAGCGGCGGCGGGTCCTTGTGGGTTCAGCCCTTCCGAACGAGACGCCTGAAACAAGATCGCGCTGGATCGCATCCACGCGGGGCTACAGCTCAGGCGCTATAAAACCGCCCTTCGACATTTCCAGGGCGCTGCCAACGCCTAGCGCGAGCCAACAAACAGGACCGAACAGCTCGAAGCAGCAATGTCTCGAAGCAGCGATGTTTCGAGTAAGACCAAACTGGTCGGGGTGGCGGGATTTGAACCCACGGCCTCTTCGTCCCGAACGAAGCGCGCTACCAAGCTGCGCC
>WUUC01073412.1_pt1 | contig 16427 bp, 11 predicted proteins | sample 6278441 | NCBI WGS metagenome assembly WUUC01 (sample SAMN13675441, study PRJNA597444) | soil metagenome | isolation source: soil | place: USA: Washington | collected 2017-10
GGATCTTGGAGGAGGTGTTGCCGCCGCCGGTGTTGGTGATGCGCTGGTCGGAGCCGAGGAGGTTGGAGCGATAGATCAGGCGACCGACTGGATCGAGGCAGGAGGCGTTGGCGTCGTCCCAGAGATAATTAACGTAGGTGTAAGCGCTCATTTGATAAAAATGATAGGGACGAGAAGACGGCGTGGGTTGGTCGGAGAGGGACGATGGAGCTGAAGTCGAGGGACGACGCTGGCCTGTCAGGCGGCGAGGAATTGTTTGGGTTTCAGAACGATGCTGGCGGATTTGAGCTCAGTTGGAGTGGCGTCGGTGACGAGGCGAGTGATCTCCGGCCAGGTGGCCACGCGGTGCGGCGTGGCGTGGCCGAGTTTAGACGAGTCGAGGCAGAAAAACGTCTCACGAGGGCTAGCGGAGGCGGCGCGTTGAAGACGGACGACTTCCTCGTGAGAGTTGAAAACGCCTTCGGAATTCATCGCTTCACCACCGAGGAAAGCGGCGTCGAAATCCCAGGCGGTGAGTGAGGAGACGGCGAGATCGCCGAAGAGTGTAGACTGGCGGTGACGGAAAATACCGCCGAGAAGATGGAGCGTGATGCCAGGTGCGCCGCCGAGGACGGACGCGACGGGAATGCTGTTGGTGACGACCGTGAGTTGTTGCGCGCGACGACGAGCCAGCAAGCGGGCGAGGGCGAGGATAGTTGTACCGGCGTCCAGGAAGAGGGTACCGCTGGCGGGCACGCGCGCGAAGGCGGCGCGCGCAATGAGGGACTTGGCAGAGCGGGCGCGCTTGGCTCGTTCGCCCAGAGAGGCGAAGGCTATGTTATAGTCAGCGAGGGCACCGCCGTGAGTGCGAGTGATGTGACCGGATTCCTCGATGGCAGCGAGGTCACGGCGAGCGGTGGCTTCGGAGATTTTTAGGGCTCGGCAAATATCTGCCACCGGAATGAATCCACCGGGGGGGACCCACGCGGAACCCGGCCCGGCGTGAGCGAGAATCGCGCGGAAACGGCGCAGGCAAACGGCCCTGGTTTTATCTGAAAATGCTCTATCTGGTTCGGGCAGCGTGGGGTCCTGCCTGTTAATTTGGGCGTCGCGCCCAAGTCTCCCGATCCATACTCGCGGGATCCCGAATCGACACGCGAGATGCATTTGCTCTCGGGCAATCGCCGACCGGCTGATGGTTTCAGCGGCCACGGTTTCCCGCGCCGGAAGAGTCGACCGCTTTCTCATAGAGCCTGCCGGCCCGGGCCGACTCGTCTTACCCGGGGGCCCGATTATGCTCGGAGAGAGCGCAGTCAGACACTTTTAAAATCAGAGGTCCTCGTCGGCCGGTTTGGAACGGCCGAGGAGGGATTTGGCCATTTCAAAAGGGGCGCGGGAAATGGGCTTGCTCGTAAGCCGGGAGGCGGAGGAAGGGATCGGCGATGAGGTGAAGGGCATCGGCGTAACCGAAGCGGGCGGGAGGCCGCGCAGACGTTTCTCCTGGTCGTCGAGCTTGGCCTGGAGCTCTTCGAGCTTGGCCTCGCGGCGCTTCAGGTCGCCCTCTTGTTCGCGGAAAGCCATGCGCTCGTCGCGGAAGATCGCGCGTTCGGCTTCGAGGAGATCTGTGGCGCGTTGGAGTTTTTCCCACGCGGCTTTGACGGCGGCGTCGTCCTGAAAAGGCGAACGAGACTGAGGCCTGGAGCTGAACCAGAGGACACGGTCGGCTTCGAGCTGGGCCTGGAGCTGGCGGAGGCGGGCCTCGTATTCGCGGAGGTTGGCCTCCTGCTCGCGGATCAGGTCGAGGTCTTCGTGCCAGCGGCGGCGATCTTGGGCGATCTGCGTCGCTTCATGCTGGATACGCGTTTCTTCGTCGTGAAGAGAGGCTTCCGCGGCGGCGAGTTTGGCGCGCTGGGTTTCCAGCTCGGTACGCTCACGGGCGATTTCGTCGGCGGACTTGGCAAAGGGAGAGAGGCTGGCGGAGGTTTCCGCGAGTTGGCGGCGCTCTTCTTCGAGGGCGCTGCGTTCGTGGGCGAGCTCGGAGCGGGCTTCGGCGAGAGCGCGGGCCTTTTGATCGATCAACGCCTGGGCGGAGACGGCGGTCTCGCGTTGAGTGCGGAGTTCCTCGAAGTCGCCTTGGACTCGGAGGGCGTCGGTGTTTTGCGCTAGAAGGGTTTTCAGCTCGGCTTCGAGCGCGGCTTTCTCGTGTTCGAGGCGCTCGGATTTTTGTTCGAGCATAGCGCGCTCCTTGGCGCCGCGGAGAATTTCCTGACGGAAGTCCGGTGTGTTGAACGGATCGTTGCTTTGGCCGATGTCGGGATTGGCGAGGACTTGGAGGACGGCCTCGGCTTCGGCCAGTTCCGTCGGGGTGAGCGAACCGTCGTCGGTCGCGAGTTGCGAAGTGGGACGGAGAATACTGTTAACGCGGCGCAGGAGCGGACGCAGGTCGGTGCCTGCGGGGAGGACATCGCTCAGGCCCATGCGGATGCCTTTGACGATGAGCGGAAGATCGAGCTGTTGCACGACGAGGACTACAGGGACGGTCGGCTGAATTTTCTTCAAAGACTCGACGAATTCGAATTCGGTGACTCCGGGCATACGCGCGTCGATCAGCGCGAGATCGAACCACTCGTTGCGCGCGGTTTCGAGCGCGGGGTCGCCCTCCGTGAAGGCGCGCAGGTCGTAGCCCGCGTCCGCGAGCAGGAGCACGAGCTTACGCTTCATCTTAGCGTCGCCGTGAACGACCAATATTTTTTTAACCAGATTCATTGTGGAGAATTCGCCTTGTGCGTCCTCGGAACGGACCGTACGTGGGGCGCTCAGTTCCGCGACGCTATTGAGAGGAGAACGGGGCTATTTACCCGTTCTTTACCCCCGATGAAGCGAATACCCTAGGCGGTATGAAAACCATTCGCGATGCGTGCCGAAAAACGCGCCGCGGTGCCGTTGTTTAGGTGGCGAAAATGGATGCGTGCGGCGGTGTGGTGCCGGACGTTAACTGCGGAAGAGGACGTCTTCGCGGTTGAACATGCGGACGGCGAAGGCGAGGGCGGCCGCGGCATACACGGAGGTCGAAAGAAAGATGAGCGTGAGCGGCAGTAACGGGAATGTGCCGGCAACCAGGTCCTTGCTCACCAAGGCGATGTTCAAAATCGGAATCAGCGAAAGCGTGGCATTAAGCTCGATACCGGGGAGGACGGCGGCGACGGCGGGGAGGATCACGACGATCAACAGAGGCGAGACGTAAGTTTGCGCCTCTTTATGGCTCTTCGCGAAGAGGGCGACCGTCATCAGTAAAGCGGAAAACAGGACGGCCAGTGGCAGTACCAGAAGAAGCACGCTGAGCACACCGGGCGCGCTTAGCGTGGGAAGCGTGAGGCCGGCGCCCACGCTCACGCCCACCGCGCTGCGCAACCAGCCTGCTCCCATAACAAGCGCGGTGACGCCCATCGATCCGATCGAGCACGCGACAGTCGCGAGCGAGGAGGCTAGTACGACGAGGAATTTTCCCATCACGATTTCGCCGCGCGCGGCGGGACTGCAGAGGATCGTTTCTAGCGTGCCGCGTTCCTTTTCGCCGGCCGTGAGATCGATCGCCGGATACATCGCGCCGGTGAAGCAGAGGATAATCAAGATGTACGGGATCAGACCGCCGAACGCGTTACCGCCTACTTTTTCGGGTGGCGCGACGTTTTCGCGTTTAAGGTCGAAAGGCTGGATGAATTCCGGGAGCAGGCTCTGTGACGTGAGGCGTTCGCGGACAATTTTTTCGCGGTACTCCCGCAAGGTGCGTTCAAGTGCGTTGGTCGCGAAACCGGAGCGCATCTCGCCATCGTGCGTGTAGATTCTAACCGTGCTGCGCGAACCGGTGCGGAGCGCTTCGTCGAAGCCGGGCGGAATCCCGACGGCGGCGCGGAGTTTTTTCTGGGAAATGCGTTCCGCGTAGTCGGGAGCGGTGGGGACGATCTTGAGGCCGATCTGGTTTTCGAGGGTCTGGCGCAGAGCGGGGGAATCCTCGCCGCCGATGATCATGACGGACGGGATTTCCTGGCGGGCCTTCTTAACGACTTTCACCGAGAGAGCGCCAAAGCCGAGAGTGAGCATCGGTATCAGCAACGTGGGCACGAGGAACATCGAGACGAGCGCGCGGCGGTCGCGCAGCGTGTCGCGGAGCTCCTTGGCGAAGACGGTGAGGATGTTGCGGGCATTCATGCGCGAGCCTCCGATTCGCGGGCAGTGACGATGCGGACAAAAATTTCCTCCATATCCTGTTCGCCGTGGCGGGCGCGTAGCTCGGTGAGCGTGCCTTCGTCGAGGAGACGGCCGTTGTGGACGATGCCGATCACGTCGCAAAGTTTTTCCACTTCGCTCATGACGTGGGTGGAGTAGATGACGCTTTTGCCCCGGGCGCGGCAGTCGCGAATAAAGCGGACGATGGTACGGGCGGCCATGACGTCGAGGCCGAGCGTGGGCTCATCGAAGATCATCACGGCGGGATCGTGGATGAGCGTGCGGGCGATCGAGGTCTTTTGCTTCATGCCGGTGGAAAATTTTTCGATACGGCGGTCGAGAAAATCGTCCATGTCCAGCTCAGCGGACAGGCGCGCGGTGCGCACGGCAATCTCGTCGTCGGAGAGGCCGTTGAGGCGGCCGAAGTAGGCGATGAGTTCACGCGCCGTGAGGCGGCCGTAGAGGGCGGTGCTGGCGGCGAGAAACCCAACTTGCGCGCGGACGCGATCGGGAGAGTTGACGATGTCGAAGCTGGCGACGATAGCGGTACCGGCGGTGGGTTTGAGAAGCGTGGCGAGGAGGCGGAGCGTAGTTGTTTTTCCGGCACCGTTGGCGCCGAGAAGACCGTAGATCTGGCCAGGAGCGACGGAGAAACCGATGTTGTCGACGGCACGGATTTCGCCGCGTTTTTTATCGCGAAAGATTTTAGTCAGGCCGCGCGCTTCGATCATGCGCGCGCATTTGTTGGGAAATGGGGGTGAGGTGGCAAGCGGCGCGGCGTGCGAGGTGGTTATTGGTTGGAGGACGGAGTAGGGGAAAGCCGGAGGAGTATGAGAACGAGAACGATTCGAAAAGTGGGCGTAGAGCACCATTTGCCGATGCGGATCGGGCCGGCCGCTTGGGGTTACGCACGCGAGCAGGTGAACGACGAGGGACTGAGGATGCCGGTTTCGAGCAGGAAAGACTGCGGCAAAAAACCGTAAGCGCTAGGCGCTGGCGACGCGGCGTTTCATCCCATTAAAAGCCGTTCATCGGTCCGCGAATCGAGAATCGCCTATTGTTTTCGCACGCTCATTCCAACAAACCCCGCGGACGCGGAAACACGCACCGGCTAAAATCGATAAAATATCTGTTTCCGTGCTTCCCGCTCCTCCGCGTTTGCGCGATTTTCTTTTCCAGCTCTTCCGCACGCCCGTCTGACCGCCAACCTCATCTTGCTTATGAAGCTGTCCGCCCGCATCGCGGCCTTTTCCCTTTTAGTTTCGGTCTGTGCCGCTCCCGCGGCGCAGGCCGCGCTCACGGTCACCGGCCTCCGCGTGGAAAATCTTGTCGAGCCTCTCGGCCTTGACGTCGAGCGACCCCGGTTGGGCTGGCGCCTCACGTCGGAGACTCGCGGCGACGTGCAGACCGCGTATCAAATTCTCGCCGCGTCCACCGCGGACAGCCTGGCCAGCGACACAGGCGATCTCTGGGACAGTGGCCGCGTCGTCTCGTCTGCGTCGCAATTTATCCCCTACGCGGGCCGCCGGCTTACCTCGTCGCAGCAAGTTTTCTGGAAAGTCCGTGCCTATGACGCCTCCGGCCAGTCCTCGCTTTGGAGCCAGCCCGCGACATGGACGATGGGCATTCTCGGCGATAAAAAAACTCCGGGTTGGTCGCCCGCCGCCTGTTGGATAACCGATGCCGATCTCCTGACGCGCACGCGGAAAGCCTTGGGTTTCAGCTCGGAAGTGACGACCGACGAAAACGAAAAAAAGTGGATCCAACTCGACCTCGGGAAAACTCAGAAGATCGACCTCGTCCGGCTCTACGCGCTTCGGCACACCGTCAACGAACGCCTCGGTTACCCGAAGCGTTTCAAAGTCGAGCTGGCCAATAACCCCGGCATGCTCGGCGCCCTCCTCCTGGGCGATTTCACGAAGGAGGACTATAACCCGTGGCTCACCAAAACCGACATCCCCGCGGCAGACGGCGGCGCGGCAGCGCGCTACTTACGCGTCACCGCGACCAAGCTCCGCTCGGTTGATGACTTCGCCTGCCTCGCGCTCAGCCAAATCGCGGTTTTCTCCGACGGGAAAAATGTCGCCGTCGGTGCCGCCGTTTCCTCCAGCGACTCACGCGAAGGCGGCATGTGGTCCTCCGCTGCGGTTGTCGATGGCCTCGGCACTCCCGGCGCAAACCCCCGCGCTAACGACGCGATCCTCCTTCGGCGTGAGTTCACCGTGAAGCCCGGCCTCCGCCGAGCGACGCTCCATTTCACCGGACTCGGTCACTATGAACTCTCCGTCAACGGCGCGCGGGCTTCCGAGCGCTTGCTCACGCCCGGCTGGACCGAGCCGGCGCGGACGATCCTCTACGACACACTCGATCTCACCGCGAAACTGCAGCCCGGCGCCAACGCTCTCGGTGTCACTCTCGCCGGCGGCATGTTTAACGTGCAGGAAAGCAAAGGCCGCTACGTGAAATTCGCCTCCGCCCACCGCGCGCTCGTCGCGTACGGACAACTTCGGCTCGAATACGAAGATGGCTCGGTCGACACGATCGTCACCGACGGCACGTGGCGCGTCGGCCAGGGTCCGATCGCGTTCTCCAACGTTTATGGCGGTGAGGATTACGATGCGCGCGGCGAGCCCGAGGGTTGGGATCGTCCCGGCTTTAACGATTCCTCGTGGAAACTTGCCGCGGAAACCAAAAGCCCTGGTGGCGATCTCCTCGGCGCGCAGCATGCGTCGCCCGCATTCGCGACGTTCGAGACGTTTAACCCTATTTCCATAAAAAAACTCAGGCCCGGCGTGCTCATCCACGACTTCGGGCAAAACGTCGCCATGATGCCTCGCCTCAGAGTAAAAGGCCCGGCCGGATCTTCCGTGCGTATCACCCCTGCGGAATTGCTCAAAGCGGACGGCTCGCTCGATCGTGGCTCAAGCGCTCACCGCGCCGCGCTCGCGTATTGGCAATACACGCTTCGCGGCGACGCGAACGGCGAATCCTATGTCCCGAAATTTTTCTACCACGGCGCGCGCTACGCACAGATCGAACTCTTCGCGCCCGCGCTACCTTCGGGCGTCAGCAACACGGATCCGCCCGCGCTGCCAGAGATCCTGTCGCTGGAGTCTGTCGTCGTGCACTCCGACTCTGCCCCGGCCGGAGATTTCGCGACATCGAACGAACTGTTCAACCGTATCCGGCTTCTGGTGCGCTGGGCGCAGCGCAGCAATCTCGCCCACGTCCTCACCGATTGCCCCCACCGCGAACGCCTCGGCTGGCTGGAACAATATCACCTCAACGGCCCCGCGCTCCGCTACGAATGGGAGCTCACGCAGCTTTATACGAAAACGTTCCGCGACATGGCAGATGCGCAGACTTTGCGCGGTCTCGTGCCGAGCGTCTCGCCCGAGTTCATCAAATTCGAAGGCGCCTTCCGCGACTCGCCGGAGTGGGGAGGATCCGTCGTCCTCGCCGCGTGGCAGCACTTCGTTTTCACCGGCGACGACACGCCGCTGCGCGAAAACTACGAAGTCATGAAACGATACGTCGGCTATCTCGGCTCGCAGGCCAAGGGCCGCATCCTTTCCCACGGCCTGGGCGATTGGTATGACCAAGGCCCGGATCGCCCCGGCCTCGCGCAGCTCACGCCCGTGCCGTTTGTCGCGACCGCCCTGTATTTCGAAATCAACCGTACACTTGGCGGCATCGCTTCGCATTTGGGCAAAGCCAAAGACGCCGACTTTTACGCCGCCGAGGCCAAGGCCATTCGTGAAGCTTTCAATAGGAAATTCTTCCATGCGACCAAGCAGACCTACGCCACCGGCTCGCAGACCGCGCTCGCACTGCCGCTCGCGCTCGATCTGGTTCCAGCCGGCAGTCGCGAAGCGGTGCTGGCCGCACTCGTCTCCGAAATCCAAGGACGCGGCCACGCCGTCACTGCCGGCGATGTCGGCTATCGCTACGTCATCCGCGCGCTCGCCGACGCGGGCCGCTCGGACGTCATCGCAGCGATGGCCGGCCAAAGCGAAAAGCCCGGCTACGGCTACCAACTGGCCAAAGGCGCCACGAGTCTGGTCGAAGCGTGGGACGCCAACCCTCACGCGTCCCAGAATCATTTCATGCTCGGTCAGATCACCGAATGGTTTTACCACGACCTCGCCGGCATCCAGCCCCATGTCAGCGGCCCGGGTTTCAAACGCTTCTCGATCAAACCCGCGATCCTCGACGGACTCAGCTGGGTGAGCGCCCTGCACGAGACCCCCTATGGCCGCATTGAGACTAAGTGGACGCGGGAGGGCGGCGCGCTTCTTTTAGACGTGACCGTGCCAGTCGGCGCCACCGCCGAAATTTACCTACCGGTCCGGTCCGACGATCTTACTTCCGTGCAAGACAACGGACACCCCGTGCTTCATCTGACCGATATTAAACACCTCCGAACCGTAAACAGCACCGCCGTTTTCGAAGTGCGCTCAGGCCGCTACCATTTTTCGACGCCACTCAAGTAGTCCATCGTGACTGTCCGATGCACTGTGTACGCGCTTCGCCTTTCCTGCTCTTCTTATTTGCGGGTCTAGTCATGAAACCTCTCGCGTTTCAGCGCCTTCTTTTTGTCGCCCTCGTCTGCTTCGCGGGACTGTCCAATATTCTCCAGGGGGCTGATCCCGGTGCATTGCCTTCGCCCGCTCCTGCGATTTCGCGAACAAACGCATTCAGTGCGCCCGCCACCGCCGCGCCTGACGATGACTTTCCTTCCGCCACAACGCTATCCCCCGGCTCGCCGATCGCGTCGCCCAATCTCGTTTCCACCATCGAGCGCCCGCTCCGCTACCGTCCGGACAATGGCGATTTCGTGATCGAAAACGGCGACGCTCGTTTCAATCGCCCGCTCTACGGTCATCAGACCGTCTTCCGCATCGAGGCCGGCGACCGTCCCGAGTTTGGCTTCGCCACGCCGCGCAAGGGCGGCGTCCTGCGTATCGGCATTTCCACTCCAGCGGGCGGTCGCTGGCTCACCAGCGCTGCGCATGTCACGGCCCGTTATCGTCCTGGCTCGATGCTTTACGAAGTGCGCGATCCGCTCCTCGGCGAAGCGATCCTTCATCTCACCGTATTGCCGACCAAAGACGCCCAAGGTCTCGTCCTGCGCACCGAACTCTCTGCCCCGATTTTACCCGCCTGCACGTCGGGGCCGATGTCTCCTCCCGCCGAGCCGGTCGAACTCGTCCTTATTTTCGGCGGCGCGAGCAACGAAGGGATCAACAAACGTAATGGCGATATCATGGGCGGCCATGATAACGCCTCGAAATGGGAACTGCTTCCCGCGGATTGCTCGGGGCAGACCATCGCCCTCGCAAACGATTCCTTCGCACTCCAGAGTGCGGCGGGTGTTTTTCACGGCACGCTCTCCAGGCCCGGCCGCTGGTCCGTCGGTGATGCCACCGTCGTCATGGGTCTCGACAAACTCCTCACCTCCGTCGCCACCGGCTCTCATCCGGTCGCCCTCGGTCGCATCGCGCTGACGCCCGGCATACCTGCGTTTCTTTCGATCCAGCGCGGAATCAAAAAACCGCCGCTAGCGCGCGACCCCGCAGGACTGTCCTCCGTGTTCGACGCGGCTGAAGCCTATCGTCGCAACGTCGTCAGCCGCGTCGTCGTCGAAACGCCCGATCCCTTCGTGAACGCGGTCCCCGCCGCCATCGCCATTTCCGGCGATGCGCTCTGGCAATCGTCGACTGCGATGCACGGCAATATTGCCTGGCGCATGCCGCTGCTAGGATGGCGCGGCCAGTACATCTTCGACACCTTCGGCTGGCACGACCGGGCGCGAGAACATTTCCGCCTGTGGGCCGCGCAACAAAACACCGACCCCGCGAGCATCCCGTCCGTGCCGCTCGCCGATCCCGCCAAAAATCTGGCGACCGACGATTGGAAAACGCTCCACAGTTTCGGCGCCGTTCCCTCGCGCCACTACGACATGAATCTGGTGTTCGTGGACGCGCTTCTGCGTCACCTGCGCTGGACCGGAGACCAGGATTTCGCCCGCGAGATGTGGCCATTCCTCACGCGCCACCTTGCCTGGGAAAAACGCCTCTTCGACCGAGGAGGCCTCTATGAAGCTTATTGCTGTATCTGGTCGAGCGATGCGCTCACCTACAATGGCGGCGGCGCGGCGCACTCGACCGCCTACAACTATTTCCACAACGCGGCCGTCGCCCGCATCGCCCGCCTCCTCGGCGAAGATCCCGCGCCCTACCAGACAGAGGCAAAACGCATCCACGATACGATGCAGCGCGAGCTCTGGCTCCCCGAACGCGGCTGGTACGCCGAGTACAAAGAACTCCACGGCCTCAAGCGCGTGCATCCCGCCGCCGCGCTCTGGACCGTTTACCACACTATCGATTCGCGCGTGCCCGACCGGTTCCAAACCTACCAGACGCTCCGTTATGTGGACGCGCATTTCGCACGCATTCCCGTGCGCGGTCCGGGCGTCCCTGCGGGCGACTGGTTCGTACTGCCTTCTACCAATTGGGTTCCTTACGAGTGGAGCCTGAACAATGTTTATCTTGGCGAAACCGCCCACACTGCACTCGCCTACTGGCAAGGCGGCCGTGCCGACATCGCGTGGCGCCTCTGGAAAGGCGCGTTGCTCGATGCGATGTTCATGGGCCTTAACCCCGGCAACCTACCCAATCTTTCGCAGTACGATGTCTACCGCCGCGAAACGTATCGGGACTTCGGTGACTCCACTGGCGTTACCTCGCGCAGTTTGATCGAAGGGCTCTTCGGCATCATGCCCGACGCGCTCGCAGGCGAGCTCACGATTCGTCCCGGCTTCCCGTCCGAGTGGGAACACGCTTCGATCCGCACGCCCGATCTTTCCTACGCTTACAAACGTACCGACAACCGTGAAACCTTCATCATCGAGCCGCGCTTCCCAAAGCCGCTCGTTTTACGTCTCAACATTGCTGCCCGCGCGGGGAAAATCATTTCCATCGAGGCCAGCGGTAAGCCCGCCACGTGGAAAAACGACGACGCGGCCATCGGCGCGCCACGCTTATTCGTCGAGGCGCCCGCGGCCCCGCGCACCGAGATCGTGATTCATTGGTCTAAGGCGGATGAGGATACTCCGCGCTCGCAGCGTTCGACGTCGGCCGCTGAAGGTTCGCCAACCGCGGCAGGATTTTTTGAGTCCGAGCGCCGCGTTGCGGCAAACGTGCCGTATTTGCCGACCCGCTTTGAGAAAATCAGCCGCGGTGACTTCACGTGGTGGCAGCCCATCGAGACAGCGTGCGCATCTTCGAGCACGCCTGTTTCCTCCGATGCTCGCGTGTCTACTTTCGCCGGCTACGCCGTTTCGCCCGATGCCGTTTTCGAGCCGGTCGATCTCACCCCACTGTTCAACGACAAGCTCACGCAGATTTTCAAAAACGAATATTTATCGCCACGCTCGCCGCACGCGTCGCTGAGCCTGCCCAAGCAGGGCATCGGCAGCTGGTCCAGTTATTCGCACACTGCCGAGATCGACGATACCGGCCTGCGCGCGCGGGCCGCGAAAGCGCAGGACACCATCACGCTTTCTTCCGGACTTCCCCTGCGCACACCGTCGGCCGCCGGAGCAAAAAACACAGTCTTCGTTTCGCTTTGGGATAACTACCCCGACGAGCTCACCGCGCCGCTCATCGGTCGTGCGCGTAGCATCGCATTGCTCGTCGCGGGCTCGACAGGACCGATGCACTCGCAGATCGACAATGGAGAAATCCTCGTCACTTACACCGACGGATTATCCGCCCGTCTGCCTCTGCACAACCCGACGACTTGGTGGCCGATCGAACAGGACTACATGATTGACGACTACGCCTTCCGCCGCGCCGCACCCGTGCCGCAACGTGTCGAACTCAAAACCGGCCGCTTGTATACCCCGACCGGTTACGCGCAGATCCCCGGCGGTGCCGCCACGCTCCTCACGCTTCCGCTGAATCCGACAAAAGAACTCCAATCTCTCACGGTTCGCGCGCTTTCCACAGAAGTCGTCGTTGGCCTCCTTAGCGCCACGCTCGTTCGCTAAATCTTACATGACGGCGCAGTGATTCCAGTCGTGCACTGTTTCTCTCATTTCCGACAGATAGACCGTCCTCTATGATGAACCCAATTCGTGCACTTCTTGCGCTGGCTGCTTGTGGCGCTGCATCGTTCGCAGCCGAGCCGGCTTCGGCTCCCCCGCGAACGCATCCCGTTCAATAACGACTGGCGTTTCACCAAGGGTGACCCGCTTGCCGTCCGGGCGGCGGCATTTATCGCCATGTTTGGCTGCTCAAAACCTCACCCGTTCAAGTCGCGCAGTGGGGCGTTTTTGTCACAACGCCATCGGTCGCGCGCGAATCGGCGTTGGTCGATGTCGGCATCACGCCCGCGCTGAAATTCTCGATCGCCGGTCCGGGCGAAATCCTCGCGACCGACAACGGCGATCCGACGAGCTTCGAGTCCTTCCAAGCCCCTGTGCGGAACGCCTTCAACGGCCTGGCGCTCGTGATCGTACGCACGAAGCGTGCTGAGACGGGAGCGATCGCACTGAAAGCAACCGGCGAAGGGGTCGCGTCCGCGGAAATCGTGTTGAAGAGCGAATAACACTCTTTCCGCTATTCACGCGCGGTCCTCGTTTATCTCCGGCCTTTTCGCTGCGGCTGCTGGGCACCGCCTGAGATTTCTCCCTTCCCTCGCCGGGTTCACCCTTGGCTTGTCGAGCGGCGGGTAGATAGCCTGCGGTGAACATGAAGTCGTGGCTCGTTTTTCTCGGCGGAGCGATCTGCGGTGCCGTCGTAGCGTCGGGCTTGGCGTGGGCTTTATTTTTCAACCGGTTCGCACCCGCAGCCAATGCGGCGGCAGCCCGAAGCGCGGTGATCACCGCGCAGCTCGAAACTAGCGGAGCGGATACGTCGGCGAATGTGGACGAAAACAAAGAACCTTTGGAAACGCGGCTGGCCTTGCTCAAGGCATGGACGGACGGGCATGGCGTGGAGCCGGACGCCAGTGACTTGTATGGGACCTTGGGGGATTGGTCGGAGCTCGATCCGCGGGCGGCGCTAGCGTGGGTGCAGGGCGCGAAACGACTGCCTCAACGACTCCACGTGCTGGCGGTACCGCTCGCTGCGCTGGCCCGAAAAAATCGCGCGGAAGCGGCGGATTGGCTGCGGCAAAATCTGAGCAAGGCCGATTGCGCCACGGTACTTGAGTCGGCCTTTCAGCATCTGGCCGGCACGTCGCCGCGTGTCGCCTTGGAATTGGTGGCGTCGTTCCCCGGGAAGCGAACAACCCGAGAATCTCGGCGACGCATTGGGAGAATTAATCGCGGAATCTCCGGAAGAAGCGCTTGGGCATTTTAGCCGGCTTGCGGGGCAGCGCAGAGAAAGCTCCGCGCGGTGGATGTTGGCGTCGTGGGCGCGAAAGGACGCCGCAGCGGCGATGGCGTGGGTAGACGGCAATCGCGATCTGATCGCCGCGCATCCGGTGCGGTGGGCTTTGCTCGATGAATGCACGCGAACGCGGCCGGATTTGTGCGTGGAGTTTTTGAAAAAATTTCCCAACACGAGCGACGCTTACGGCGATAGCGGCGTGATCAGCGGGATGTTGCAGCAATCGCCTGACCATGGAGTGGCGGCGCTCGCGCTCGTGTCGCCGGAAACGGCGGAGGCGGCGTTGAGCCAGTGGGCGAGCGAGTGTTTTGAAAAATCCCCGGAGCGAGCGATCGAGTTGGCGCGGAACTGGGTGCCGGAAAAAATGCAGAGTACGCTCATCCGCGGTGGATTTCAGGCGTGGCTCGATTCCGACCATCGCGCCGCGATGGAGTGGCTGAGCACGGTGAAACAGCCGGAGCTGCAAGTGACGTTGCAAGCGGGGGTGATCGCGTGGCAGGCGCAACGCGATCCGGAGTCGGCGCTGGCGGTTTTGAAGGGACCGCAGGCGGCGTCACCAGAATTTAAGGACGTCGCGGCGCAGGCGTTGTCGGGCTGGACGCAGCGCGATGTGGCGGGGGCGGCGGGCTGGGTGGCGGCGAATCCGGGGCTGGTGACGGCGGAGCAGGCGTCGGAAGTTGCCAGTATTTTTTTGAACCAGGATGAAGCGGCGGGCGCGGACTGGCTGGCGAAGCTGCCGGCGGGCGCGGCGCGCGACGCGGCGGTCGAGACCGCAGCGATGCACTGGGCGGGCCAGAGCGAGCCAGAGCTGGCGACGCAGGTGGCGGGGACGATCGGTGATCCGCAGAAGCGCACGAGGGCGTTTTTCAGCGTGTATGGTATGCTGCGGTCTGCGGATGGAGCAGCGGCGGAAAGGTGGCTGGCCGGGGCGCAGGATCTTTCGGAGGAGACGAAGCAGAGCTGGCGGGCGCTCGCGGGTGAGCGGTAGGCTGCGAATAACATGAAGACGTGGCAGGCTTTTGTCTTGGGCGGGATTTGTGGCGTGGGGATCGCGTTGGGCGTACTTCGCCTTTTCGCGTCAAAGCCAGACGACTCTCTTCCTTTCGCTGTGAAAGGTGGGGCGAGGGCTGAAAAAAATCCGACAGATGCAGATGCCCGCGAGGCTGACGTGGTCTCGGTCGAACAGGCGATTTTGAAGGTGCAGGCGCAGGCGGGTTCGCCTCTGGCGCGGTTGAGCGTTTCAGCACTGACGGACATGCTACTGATTTGGGCGGAGCACGATTCTCTGGCGGCGAGAGAGTTTGTGATGAATGCGGAGCGGTTTCCCGGCCGGATGTCAGCGCTGGCGGTGAGGGCGCGCGAGAAGCCCCAGGACGTGGCGAGTTGGACGAAGGCGAATGTGCCGAAAGCTGAGTGGGGAGGTTTTTTTATGCCGATGTTTTTGCTGATGGAAAAAAGCTCCCCCCAGCTCAATGGCTGGAGTATGTCCTCTGCTTTTCCCGAGAAAGATGGGCACAAGGAGATGCCTGGGGAATTCGCCGAGGAGGCACGGGAAGCATTTGGCGTGTGGACGATGAACGATGCGCCCGCGGCGGCGGAGTGGGTGTTGCGGAATGTCAAACTCGTCTCGACAGCGGAGGTGGGATCGCTTGCGAAGACTCTCCTGCGTGATGACGAGGCGGCTGCGCTCACGTGGCTGGCGAAACGGCCTGCCGGGGCGTTGCGCGAATCGGCCGTGGGCGAAGTGGCGACGGTCTGGATTGAGCGAAGTGAGTTCGTGCTGGCCGATCAGATCGTCGCATCGGTTTCAGATGCCGAGCGGAGGAAAAGAATGATTTTCAAAATCTATCGCGGGACAAAGTCCGGACCGCGCAGTGCGCAGGCGGAGCAGTGGCTTGAAGCGCAGGCGATCAATGCGGAAACGAAGGCTCTCTGGCGGCGAGAAGGCGGGCCAGAGTGAAGTATGGTGGCTGAACGCGCCGGGGCGGGATCACAGCCACTTGCGGCGGCGCATGAAGAGGGCGGTGGCGAAGGTGGCGGCGAGGGTCAGCGCGAAGGCGATGGGGTAGCTGAAGCGGCCGCCAAGTTCGTAGATGTGCGCGAAGTTCATACCGTACCAGGTGGAGATGAGGATGGCGGGAAACGAGAGCGCGGTGATCGCGGTGAGGGCGCGGATGCCGGCGTTGGCGTCGTGCTTCGATTTATTGAGGTAGATCTTGAAAGAGAGAATCAATTGGTCGGACCACGTGCCGGCCTGCGCCTCGATGCGGCCGAGTTCTTCGCCGAGATCGCGCAGATAGGGGAGGATGACTGTGCGGATGAGTTTGTGTTTGCCGCCGGAAAGCTCGACTGCGATCTCGCGCTGCGGACGGACAATCTGGCGGAGGCGGGCGAGTTGTTTGCGCAGGCCGACGACGCGCGGAAAGAGTTCTGCGGAGGAGATGCGGTGGAGCACGCCTTCCTCGAGTTCTTCGATCTGCTCGCGGATGGATTCGAGGGCGGGTTTGTAGGCTTCGACCATCGCATCGAGGATGGTGTGGGCGAAGCGGTCGGGGCCGCGGACGATGAGCGCGGGGTTTTTGGTGAAACGCTCGATGGCGGTATCGACCGCTTTGAGCGGCTGGCGGTGGAAGGTGACGAGGAAGTTTTTCCCGATGAAGATATCGAGCTCCGTGGTCGTGAACGACTCGGTGCGTGTGTAATCGACCGCGTGCATGACGAGGTAGAGGTAATCGTCGTAGGGTTCGAGTTTCGGTAGTGGGGAATCGGCGACGCAGTCTTCGATGGCGAGCGGGTGAAAGGCGAAGGTGGTTTCGAGAACGA
>WUUC01016675.1_pt1 | contig 16426 bp, 12 predicted proteins | sample 6278441 | NCBI WGS metagenome assembly WUUC01 (sample SAMN13675441, study PRJNA597444) | soil metagenome | isolation source: soil | place: USA: Washington | collected 2017-10
TTCTCCTCGCGACCCACCCACCGCGCCCGCTAAGGTCTCCCCGTGAAAGCCATCCGTCGATTCACCGTCCGCACCGTCCTGCCCGAGCCCCTCGCCGCGCTCGACGAGCTGGCCATGAACCTGCGCTGGTCGTGGCATCCGGACTCCAGGGACCTGTTCGCCTCCATCGACCCCGAGATCTGGGAGACGGTCGGTCACGACCCGGTCCGCCTGCTCGGCGCGGTCTCGCCGGACCGCCTGACCGCCCTGGCCAAGGACCGGCGCTTCCGGCGCCGGCTCCAGGACGCCGCGGACGACCTGAACGAGTACCTGACCGGGCGCCGCTGGTACCAGACGCTGGAGGACGCGCCCGCCTCGATCGCGTACTTCTCGCCCGAGTTCGGCATCACCGCCGCGCTGCCGCAGTACTCCGGCGGCCTCGGCATCCTGGCCGGCGACCACCTCAAGACCGCCAGCGACCTGGGTGTGCCGATCATCGGGGTCGGCCTGCTCTACCGCCGGGGCTACTTCAAGCAGTCGCTGTCCCGGGAGGGCTGGCAGCAGGAGCGGTACCCGCTGTACGACCCGAACGAGCTGGCGCTGACGCTGCTCCGGGAGCACGACGGCACCCCGGCGCACATCACCATCGGCCTGCCCGGCGGGCGGGACCTGGCCGCGCACATCTGGAAGGCGCAGGTCGGCCGGGTGCCGCTGCTGCTCCTCGACTCGGACATCGAGGACAACGCGCAGAGCGAGCGGGAGGTGACCGACCGGCTCTACGGCGGCGGCAGCGAGCACCGGCTGCACCAGGAGATGCTGCTCGGCATCGGCGGGGTGCGGGCACTGCGCGCCTTCTCCCGGATCACCGGCGCGGACGAGCCGGAGGTCTTCCACACCAACGAGGGCCACGCCGGCTTCCTCGGCCTGGAGCGGATCCGGGAGTACGTGGAGCAGGGGCTCTCCTTCGACGCGGCGCTCGAGGCCACCCGGGCCGGCACCGTGTTCACCACCCACACCCCGGTGCCGGCCGGCATCGACCGCTTCGGCATGGACCTGATCCGGGAGCACTTCGGCGGCGACATCACCGCGCCGGGCGTGCCGTTCGACCGGGTGGCGGCGCTCGGCGCCGAGACGTACACCGGCGGCGACCCGAACTGCTTCAACATGGCGGTGATGGGGCTGCGGCTGGCGCAGCGGGCCAACGGCGTGAGCGTGCTGCACGGCCAGGTGAGCCGGCAGATGTTCGCCGGGCTGTGGCCCGGGTTCGACTCCGACGAGGTGCCGATCACCTCGATCACCAACGGCGTGCACGCGCCCACCTGGGTGGACCAGGAAGTGGTCGAGCTGGCCACCCGGGAGATCGGCGCCAAGCTGGTCGAGGACGGCCGGGTCTGGACCGAGATCGACAAGATCTCCGACACCCAGATCTGGGAGCTGCGCCGCTCGCTGCGGGTCAAGCTGGTCGACGAGGCCAGGACCCGGCTGCGGGCGTCCTGGTTCGGCCGCGGCGCCAGCGAGGCCGAGCTCGGCTGGGTGGCGGGCGTGCTCGACGCGGACGTGCTGACCATCGGCTTCGCCCGCCGGGTCCCGTCGTACAAGCGGCTGACCCTGATGCTGCGGGACAAGGACCGGCTCAAGCGGCTGCTGCTGCACCCGGAGCGGCCGATCCAGCTCGTGATCGCGGGCAAGGCGCACCCGGCCGACGACAGCGGCAAGGCGCTGGTGCAGGAGCTGGTGAAGTTCACCGACGACCCCGAGGTCCGGCACCGGATCGTGTTCCTGCCCGACTACGACATCGCCATGGCGCAGCGCCTCTACCCGGGCTGCGACATCTGGCTGAACAACCCGCTGCGCCCGCTGGAGGCGTGCGGCACGTCCGGGATGAAGGCGGCGCTGAACGGCTGCCTGAACCTGTCCATCCTGGACGGCTGGTGGGACGAGTGGTACGACGGCGAGAACGGCTGGGCCATCCCCACCGCGGACAGCGTCGAGGACCCGGACCACCGGGACGCGCTGGAGGCGGCGGCGCTGTACGACCTGATCGAGAACAACGTGGCGCCGCGGTTCTACGACCGAACCGGCGGGCTGCCGCTGCGCTGGCTGGAGATGGTCCGCCACGACCTCAAGACGCTCGGCCCGAAGGTGCAGGCCACCCGGATGGTCCGGGACTACGTCACGGCCCTGTACACGCCGTCGGCCTTCTCGTCGCGGTCGGTCAGGGCGGACGAGTTCGCCGGCGCCCGGCGGCTGGCCGAGTGGAAGACGCGGGTGCGCGCGGCCTGGCCGGGCGTGCACGTCGACCACGTGGAGTCCGCCGGCGCCACCGACACCCCCGAGGTCGGCAGCACGGTCTCGCTGCGGGCGTTCGTCCGGCTCGGGTCGCTGAGCCCGGACGACGTGGACGTCCAGGCGGTGTACGGCCGGGTGGACGACTCGGACCAGCTCGCCGACAAGGCCGCGCTCTCGCTCAAGGCCGTGGAGCAGGACGAGGACGGGCGGTACCGGTACGAGGGCACGCTGGACCTGAACCGCACCGGCCCGCTCGGGTACACGGTGCGGGTGCTCCCGCACCACCCGCTGCTGGCCACCCCGGCCGAACTCGGCCTCGTCGCCCTCCCCTGACCCACCGGCGCCCGCCGCCGCCCTTCGAGCCGAATGGATGCGGCACCGACTCGATCCATGCGAATGGGTGCCGCACCCATTCCGCGTGATTCCGAGTGGGTGCCGCACCCGTTCACCCTCGCGGCTCAGCCCGGGGACGCCCCTGTCGCCAGGGGCGTCCCCACCGCTGACGCGAATTGTCAGATGAGCCCGACGCCGTAGTAGTTCATGGCGGGGATGACCGGCTGGAAATAGCCGCGCGCTGCCGAGCCGCCCAGGCAGCGCCCGCCGGACAGCAGCGAGCCCGACGTGATTCCGAGTGCGGTATTTCCGGTGAACAATGAGCCGCCGGAGTCACCGGGCTCGACACACACGTTCACCTCGTCGAGTCCGTAGACGACCTGGCCGTTGCCGTAGTTGACCGTGACGTTCGTGTTCAGCACCGTTCCACAGGTGACCCCGGTGGTGCTGCCGCTCTTGCACACATAGAGGCCGGGGTAGGAATACGCGGTGTAGTACATCGGCATGTAGGTGCCGTCGTACAGGTACACCCCGGGGTAGGGCGTCGCGTACTGGTCGTGGATGATCCCGAAGTCCGAACCGGGGAAGTTGGAGCCCACGGTCGGGCCGATGTTGGAGTTGTCGTAGTTGTACCAGAACGGGAAGCTGGCGGTGCAGTGCCCGGCGGTGAGCAGGTACTGCGCGGCGCCGTTGGTCACGTTGAACCCGGCGGAGCAGCGGCCGCCGGTGCTCAGGTAGATCGGGTAGCCGCCGAGCAGCGGGCTGGCCAGCGCCATGCTCGCCGCGCTGCGGTCCACCCTTACGGCGCCGCCGAAGCGCCGGGCCGTGGCCAGCACGCCCGCCGCCTTGGCCTTGTCCGCGTTGGCCGCGACCGTGACCACGACCTTGTTGGCCTTGGTGTCCACGGCCCAGCTCGTGCCGGCGGCGCCCGCGTGCCGGTCCAGGGCGGCCTTGACCGACCGCAGCCTGGCGGCGCTGTAGGTCACCACCTGGGCCTTGGCGCCGGCGGCCCGCACCGCCGCCACCGACCGGGCGTCGGTGACCTGGACGACCAGCGATCCGGCGGCGTCGAAGTAGGCCCCGCCGGCCCGGCTGCCGAGCCGGCGCACCAGCCGGTCGGCGGTCTTGACCTGCGTGCTCTGCGCTGCCAGCCGCCGCGCCGCGACCTGCTCGCTGACGCCCATCTCGGCCGCGGCGACCTTGGCGAAGTCCGGCGCCGGCACCGGCTTGGCTACCGGCTTGGCTAGCGGCGGCAGGTCGGTGCTCGCCTGCGCACCCGGGGCCGCGGCGAGGAGCGCGGCGACCAACCCGCCCGCGGCCGCCAGCACCGCGGCGCGTCGGGCCCGGCTCCTGGAATCGGATCGACTCACACCCAACATGTGATCCCCCTTTGGGAACGGGCCGGAGAATGGACCCCCCAATCTCGGCCGGCGTCCCACGTGGAAGATAGAAACAAATAGCCGGGATGTCGAGAGAAGATTGCAGCTGCACAGAAAGTCGCCGCCCAACCCCCAATTGATCTCGTCCGGACTTCCCCGGCTCCGGACGCCGGACGATCACGGTGGGCGGCTATGCCGGAGATCACATTCCGGCGGATCGAGTGGGGAGAAAAGGCGAATCAGACGATCGTGGGGCGCACGCCGTACTCCACGGTGACCCGTTCCGGGCCGTATCTGGCCGCGAGTTCCCGGCCGTATGTTTCGTCCGTGTTACTTACCGAGATGACGACCCGATTGCCGGGCAGGTCGGCCCTGACCGCGCTCACATAGGGATCGGCGGTGTCCGTCATCACCTCGGCGACGATCCGCCGCTGCAGGGCCTCCAGGTCGGCCAGCGAGTGCCTGGCCGCCACCACCACGAGCCGGTCCGGGTGCTCGGTCAGCGCCCGCAGCCGGTCCGCGTACTCCGGGTAGTCCCCGGGCGGCGCCGCCACCGCGACGCCGATGCGGACCGGGACGCTCGGCTGCTCGCCGGGCGGGTTGTCGTACCAGGCGCCGGCGAACACCTCCGGGTGGGCCGCGCCCCAGCGTTGGACGGCGGCGAGGTCGCCGGCCAGCTCGGCCTGGGCGGCCATCCGCCGCGCCGCGTCGTCGCCGGGGCCGGTCACGACGGCGACCAGATGGCGTGCTCGGCGCGCAGCAGCAGGGCGCTGTGCGGCTCCATCCGGATACGGGCGTCCCCGGCGTGACGCACCCCGTCGCAGGCGCCCGGGTCGCCGTCCACACCGGTGTCCACCACCACGTCGTACCAGCTCGCCCAGGGCTCCCCGGGCAGCGTGAAGGTCAGCTTGTCCGCGCCCGCGTGCAGCAGGAACAGGAACGTGTCGTCCACCACCCGCTCGCCGCGCGGGCCGCGCTGGCGGATGTCCAGGCCGGACAGGTACATGCCGATCGCCTGGCCGGGCGAGAACCAGTCGGCCGCGGTCATCTCGTGGCCGTCCGGGTGGAACCAGCCCAGGTCCTGCACGCCCTCAGGATGCCCCGCCCGGCCGGTGAAGAACAGCCGCTGGCGCAGCACCGGGTGCCGGCGCCGCAGATGCACAAGCCGCCGGGCCAGGTCCAGCAGCGAGCGCCACTGGGGGGTCAGGTCCCAGTCCAGCCAGGAGACCTCGTTGTCCTGGCAGTAGGCGTTGTTGTTGCCGCGCTGGGTGCGGCCGAACTCGTCCCCGGCCAGCAGCATCGGCACCCCGGTCGACAGCAGCAGCGTGGTGAGGAAGTTGCGGATCTGCCGGCGGCGCAGCGCATTGATCTCCTGGTCGTCGGTCTCGCCCTCGACCCCGCAGTTCCACGACCGGTTGTCGCCCGAGCCGTCCCGGTTCTCCTCGCCGTTGGCCTGGTTGTGCTTGCGCTCGTAGGTGACCAGGTCGCGCAGGGTGAACCCGTCGTGCGAGGCGACGAAGTTGATCGAGGCGTACGGCCGCCGGCCGTCGTCCTGGTACAGGTCCGAGGAGCCGGACAGCCGGTACGCCAGGTCTCGCCGGTCGGTCTTGGCGCCGCGCCAGAAGTCCCGGACGGTGTCCCGGTACTTGTCGTTCCACTCGGTCCACAGCGGCGGGAACTCGCCGACCTGGTACCCGCCCTCGCCCACGTCCCACGGCTCGGCGATGAGCTTGACCTCGGCCAGCACCGGGTCCTGCTGGATCACCGTGAGGAACGCGGAGAGCTTGTCCACGTCGTGGAAGGACCGGGCCAGCGCCGAGGCGAGGTCGAACCGGAAGCCGTCCACACCCATCTCGGTGACCCAGTACCGCAGCGAGTCGGTGATCACCTGGAGCACGTGCGGCTGCACCACGTTGAGGGTGTTGCCGCAGCCGGTGTAGTCGGCGTAGTGCCGGGCCCCGCGCAGCCGGTAGTAGCCGGCGTTGTCGATGCCGCGGAAGGCCAGCGTGGGGCCGAACTCGTTGCCCTCGGCGGTGTGGTTGTAGACCACGTCGAGGATCACCTCGATGCCGGCCGCGTGCAGCGCCCTGACCATCTCCTTGAACTCGCGCACCTGTCCGCCCAGCGAGCCGCTGGCCGAGTAGGCGGCGTGGGGCGCGAAGTACCCGATCGAGTTGTAGCCCCAGTAGTTGACCAGGCCGCGGCGGAGCAGGTGCTCCTCGCTGATGAAGTGGTGGATCGGCATCAGCTCGACCGCGGTCACCCCCAGGTGCACCAGGTGGTCCACGGCGGCCGGGTGCGCCAGGCCGGCGTAGGTGCCGCGCAGGTGCTCGGGCACGCCCGGGTGGCGCGCGGTGAACCCCTTGACGTGCACCTCGTAGATCACCGTCTCGGCCCACGGGACCTCGGGCCGCCGCTCGTCCGACCAGTCGAACCGGTCGTCCACCACGACGCACTTGGGCAGGTACGGGGCCGAGTCGCGGGTGTCCGCGGCCAGGTCGTCCCCGCTGTCGTCGAGCCGCGGGCGGTGGTGGCCGAACACGGCCGGCTCGAGCCGGTACTCGCCGTCCAGCGCGCGGGCGTACGGGTCGAGCAGCAGCTTGGCCGGGTTCCAGCGGGCGCCCGCCCGCGGGTCCCACGGCCCGTGCACCCGGAAGCCGTACCGCTGTCCGGGTGCCACGCCGGGCAGGTACCCGTGCCAGACGTGGAAGGTCGACTCGGTCATGGGGACCCGGGTCTCGCGCCCGTCCGCGTCGAACAGGCAGACCTCGACCGCGTCCGCGCCCTGCGACCAGAGCGCGAAGTTGGTGCCGTAGCCGTCGAAGCTGGCGCCGAGCGGCGACCAGCGGCCCGGCCACGTCTCCGTCGGGGTCTGCGTCGGGGCCTGTGTCGGGGAACCCATGATCTCCTTCCTGCCATCCCGGCCGTGCGCCGATCCTCCCAGGTTGTACCCCGCGCGGACGGGAGCGGAGCGAGCGTCATCAACACAGCCGAAAGGCTGGCACCCTTGACCGGTGCCTGTGGTGGTGACCGGAGCCGACCAGCCGCTCGGAGCGGCGGTGGTCGACGCGCTGCTCGCGGCGGGTGCCGGTGCGGCGGGCGGCGGGGTCGGCGGGGTGGAGGTGCGGGCCACGGTGCGGGACCGGTCCGCCGTCCCCGGCCTGGTGCGGCGGGGGGTGCGCACGGCGGTCAGCGACCTGGTGGACCCGCAGCGGTTCGGGGCGGTGCTGGAGGGCGCGCACACCGTGATCCACCTGGACGCCGCCGACCCGGACGGACGCGGGCCGGGACCGGTCGGCACCTGGGACCTGCTGCTGGACGCCGCCGAGGACACCGGGCTGCGGCGGGTGGTGACGGTCTGCGGACCCGGTACGCCGGTGCCTGAGGCCGGCCCGTACCACCTGGTCGTGGTGCGGGCGGCCGGGTACCGGCCGGTACCGGCGCTGGTGGCCGCGCTGGTCGAGGCCGACCGGCGCCGGGACGGGCACGGCGTGGAGGTGATCGAGGTCGGCGCGGCCGGCGAGTGACCGTTCAGTAGGCTCGCGACGGCGGCACTCTCGGCACTGCAGGAGGAGACATGGGCGAGCTGGTCCGACTCGAGGTCGCGGACGGCGTGGGCACGATCCGGCTGGACCGGCCGCCGATGAACGCGCTCAACGCACAGGTCCAGGAGGAGCTCCGCGCGGCCGCGCACGAGGCGGGCGACCGGGACGACGTGCGCGCGGTGGTCCTCTACGGCGGCGAGAAGGTGTTCGCGGCCGGCGCGGACATCAAGGAGATGGCCGACATGTCCTACGCGGACATGGCGGGTCGGGCCGGCGCCCTGCAGTCCGCGTTCACCGCGGTGGCCCGCATCCCCAAGCCGGTGATCGCCGCGGTCACCGGGTACGCGCTCGGCGGCGGCTGCGAGCTGGCGCTGTGCGCGGACTTCCGGGTCGCGGCCGCCGACGCCAAGCTCGGCCAGCCGGAGATCCTGCTCGGCATCATCCCGGGGGCGGGCGGCACCCAGCGGCTGGCCCGGCTGGTCGGGCCGGCGAAGGCCAAGGACATCGTCTTCTCCGGCCGGTTCGTGGAGGCGGCCGAGGCGCTGGAGATCGGCCTGGTGGACCGGGTGGTCGAGCCGGCGGAGGTGTACCAGGCGGCGCTGACCTGGGCGGGCCGGTACTCCTCCGGGCCCGCACACGCCCTGCGGGCCGCCAAGGAGGCGGTGGACCGGGGGCTGGAGGTCGACCTGGAGACCGGGCTGACCATCGAGCGGCAGTTGTTCGCCGCGCTGTTCGCCACCGAGGACCGCGGCATCGGCATGCGCAGCTTCCTCGAGAACGGACCGGGCAAGGCCCAGTTCACCGGCCGCTGAGCCAGGGCCCGGCGGCGGCCCCGGCGGCGCCCCCACCTCGACCAGCCGGCCCCCTGAGCGCTTTCGACCGGCGGGAGGTTTCGGAGCGGGAGCGGGTGGGGTAGGACAGCTTCCAACGGTCCCGGCGCATGTCTTTGGCGGCAAAAATGAAAGCGCTTACATCCTCCGAGCCAGGCGAGTCGGGCGGTGTGGGGCGCGCCGGGGGGCCGACGATCTACCAGGTCGCGGAGCGGGCCGGGGTCTCGATCGCGACCGTTTCCCGGGTGCTGCGGGGGACCACGCCGGTGGCCGCTCACACCCGGGAGCGCGTGCTCGCCGCGGTCGAGGAGCTGCGGTTCACCCCGAGCCGGCTCGGTCGCTCGCTGGCCGAGGGCAGGCATGTCGCCAACGGGATCGTCTTCCCCGACCTGTCCGGCCCGTACTTCGCCGAGGTGCTGATGGGCTACGAGGAGGTGGCCGCCGCCATGGGCCGGTCGGTGCTGATCCTCACCACCCACGGCCGCGCGGCCGCCCGGGCCCAGGTGCTCGACCTGGCGTCCCGGGTGGACGGCATGGTCGTGGCGGTCCGGACCGTGGACGACGGGGTGGTGGCCGAGCTGAGCGCCCGCGGCCTGCCGCTGGTGCTGCTGGCCCGGCCGGCCCCCCAGACCCCGGGACCGGTCGACGTCATCAGGACCGACAACCGCGCCGGCGCCGAGGCCCTGGTGGCCCACCTGCTCACCCACGACCGCCGGCGGTTCGCGTTCCTGGGCGGGCCCGAGCGCTCCCCGGACGTCGCGGAACGCTGGGACGGCCTGGTCGCCGGCCTGCGGGCGGCCGGGGTCCGGCCGCCGGCCGAGCCGGTCCGGTGCGCCCTCGACGAGCGGGCCGGGTATGCGGCCGCCCGCCGGCTGCTGCTCGACCGCGGGGCCGCCGGCGGCCCCGCCCCCGAGGTGCTGGTCTGTGCCAACGACGAGATCGCGCTGGGCGCCGTGCTCGCCGCCGAGGAGCTGGGCGTGGCCATCCCCGCCGACCTCGCCGTCACCGGCTGGGACGACATCATGGCCGCCCGCTACGCCAGGCCCGCGCTCACCACGGTGCGCCAGCCCATGCGCGAGCTGGGCAGCCGCGCCGCCCGCCGCCTGCACGAGCGGGTCGCCGGCGACCGCGGCGACCCGCACCACGACGTGCTCCCGACCGAGCTGGTGGTACGCGGGAGTTGCGGTGTGCACCAAGCAGACAGCCCGACAGACAGGGAGTAGCGATGACGTCCCGGACGACGTTGCGCCGGAGGGCCGCTGCCCTCCTCACCGCCGGTGCCCTGGCCCTGACACCGGCCCTGGCCGGCTGCGGCCGCGACGAGGGCGGTACCGACGACGACGCCGCGGTGGCGCCGGTGGCCCGCGGCCCGGCCAAGGGCACGCTGACGGTGTGGGCGATGGGCACCGAGGGCGAGAAGCTGGACGTGCTCGCCAACGACTTCAAGGCCCAGAACCCCGAGGTCGACGTCAAGGTGACGGCGGTGCCGTGGGACGCCGCCCACGACAAGATCGCCACCTCGATCGCGGCCGGCCAGACCCCGGACGTCAGCCTGCTCGGCACCACCTGGATGGGCGAGTTCGCGAACGCCCTCGACCCGACGCCCGACCTGATCGAGCCCGACCGCTTCTTCCGCGGCGCGTGGGACACCACCAACGTGAAGGGGACCTCGTACGGCATCCCGTGGTACGTCGAGACCCGGTTGCTCTTCTACCGCACGGATCTCGCCGCGAAGGCCGGGGTGAAGCCGCCGGCCACCTGGGACGAGCTCAAGGCGATGGCCAAGGGCCTCCAGCAGGCCGGCGCCAAGTGGGGCATCTACCTGCAGCCGGGCACCCAGGGAGCCTGGCAGACGTTCATGCCGTTCGCCTGGCAGAACGGCGCCGAGATCATGAAGGGTGACCAGTTCACCCTGGACACGCCCCAGATGCGGGAGGCGCTGGAGTTCTACCGGTCGTTCTTCGCCGAGAAGCTCTCCCAGTCCACCCTGCTGGCGCCGGGCGCGCTGGAGTCCGAGTTCGCCCGCGGCGCCATCGGCTCGTTCGTGTCCGGCCCGTGGCACATGGGCCTGGTCGAGCAGCAGGGCGGCGCCGGCTTCAAGGACAGGTACGCGGTCGCGCCGATGCCGAAGCAGAAGTCCGGTACCTCGTTCATCGGCGGCGGCAACCTGGTCGTGTTCAAGAACACCAAGAACCGCGACACGGCGTGGAAGTTCGTCGAGTACCTCAGCCGCCCCGAGGTCCAGGTGAAGTGGTACCAGACCGTCACCGACCTGCCGTCGGTGGAGGAGGCGTGGAACGCCGCGCCGATGAAGGCCGACCAGCGGCTGGCCACCTTCGGCAAGCAGCTCGAGGACGCCAAGGCGCCCCCGTCGATCCCGACCTGGGAGCAGATCGCCAACGCGCTCGACGCCGAGATCGAGAAGGTCGTGGTCGGCGGTACCGCGCCCGCGGACGCGGCCAAGGCGATGCAGGCGCAGGCGCAGTCGATCGGCCTGGGACGCTGAGATGGGTACGGCCGCGCTGTCCGCGCTGAGCTGCCGGCGCTGACATGACGTCGACGACGCTCAGCCGCCGGCCGGCGCCGGCGCGGGGCCGCGGCGGCCGGTCCGGCCTGCGCCGGGTCCGGCTGCGCCGGGCGCTGGTGGCATGGGGGTTCGCGCTCCCGTTCATGGCGCTGTTCTGCGTCTTCATGGCCGGTCCTGTGCTCGGGTCGTTCGCGATGAGCTTCACCGACCTGCGCAACGCCGACCTGCGCTCCCCGCTCGCGGTCGAGTTCCTCGGCTTCGAGAACTACACCCGCATGTTCGCCGACCCGACCTTCCGCCGGGCGGCGGTCAACACCGCGATCTTCGTGGTGCTGGGCATCCCGCTGACCATGGTCGCGGGGCTGGCCGCGGCGGTCGGGCTGAACTCCGGCATCGGCAGGTTCCGGACCCTGCTCCGGGTCGGCTACTACCTGCCGGTGGTGACCAGCATCGTGGCCATCGCGGTGGTCTGGCGGTTCCTGCTGGACGACCAGATCGGCCTGGTGAACAGCCTGCTCGGGCTGGTCGGGATCGACGGGCCGAACTGGCTGCGCAGCACCACCTGGGCGCTGCCGTCGCTGGTGGCCATGGCCGCCTGGCGGAACATGGGGTTCCTCATGGTGATCTTCCTCGCCGGGCTGCAGACCATCCCGCGCAGCCTGCACGAGGCGGCCGAGGTCGACGGTGCCGGCCGGTGGGCCAGGTTCCGGCACATCACGCTGCCGATGCTGCGGCCCACGCTGCTGTTCGCCGCGGTGATCACCGGCATCGGCTACCTCCAGTTGTTCGAGGAGCCGTTCGTGATGACCAAGGGCGGGCCGCTGAACTCGACCCTGTCGGTCTCGTACTACACCTACAACCAGTTCAGCTTCGGCAACTACGGCTACGCCGCCGCCATGTCGTACGTGCTGTTCGTCGCCATCGCCCTGCTCACGCTCGGGCAGTTCCGGCTGCTCCGGTCCAGGACCTGAGGGGGGAGGGAGACCGTGACGAGCGAGGTACGGATCCGCCCGGAGGGCGGGGCGGCGGCCGCCGCGGCGGAGCCCGCGCCGTCCGGCCGCCGGGGCCGCAAGCGCGACCGGGCCTGGGTCTACCTGTTCCTCGGCGGCGGTCTGGTGCTGGTGGTCGGGCCGTTCCTGTGGATGCTCCTCGGCTCGGTCAAGCCCGAGCCGGAGGTCCGGCGGGTGCCGCCGACCTGGCTGCCGGAGGCACCCACCCTGGGCAACTACCGGGAGCTGTTCGACCGGCTGGACTTCCCGCTGTACTTCACCAACAGCGTCATCGTGGCCACCGCGGTCACCGCCGGGAACCTGGTCTTCTGCTCGATGCTCGGCTACGCCCTGGCCAAGCTCGAGTTCCCCGGCCGCCGGGCGCTGTTCGCGCTGGTGCTCGGCATGCTCATGGTGCCGGGGATGGTGACGTTCGTCCCGCTGTTCGTGCTGGTGAGCAACCTCGGCATGGCCAACAGCTATCCCGGGCTGATCCTGCCGTACCTGGCCGGGCCCTTCGGGGTGTTCCTGATGCGGCAGTTCATCGCCGGGCTGCCCGACGACCTGATCCAGGCGGCCCGGGTGGACGGCGCGGGCGAGCTGCGGATCTTCGTCAGCGTGGTGCTCCCGCTGTGCGGGCCCGCCCTGGCCACGCTGGGCATCCTCACCTTCCTCAGCTCGTGGAACAACTTCCTCTGGCCGCTGGTGGTGGCGCAGACCGAGGACCGGTACACGCTCCCGGTCGCGCTCGCGCTCTACTCCATCGGCCAGCAGAGCACCAACTACGGCCTGCTCATGGCGGGCGCCGTCGTGGTCGTCGTACCGGTCCTGCTGGTGTTCGTGGCGTTGCAGCGCTACTTCACCGAGGGCATCGCGACGACCGGCATCAAGTGACCTGGGGAGGACGACATGCGACTGCGACAGCGACTCGCGCTGACCGCCGCGGCGACCGGACTGCTGGTCGCCGCCGGAGTGCCGGCCGGAGCGGTGGACACCGGCGCGGACACCGGCGTGGACACCGGCGTGGACACCGGGGACCGGGGCGGTTCGCGGGCCACCCTGACCCGCTACGCCGCGGACACCTGGCGGTCGATGGCGGCGATGGTGTATCCCGAGACCGGGCTGCCGGACGACAACATCCGCGGCGACCTGAGCCCCGGGTCGCGGGGCGGCTACACCTCGCCCACCAACATCGGGGCCTACCTGTGGTCCACGGTGGTGGCCCGGGACCTGCGGCTGATCGGCCGGGACGAGGCGTACCGGCGGATGGCGCGGACCCTGGCCACGCTCGACCGGATGGACCGGCACGACGACAGCGGCATGTTCTACAACTGGTACCACCCGCTCACCCTCCAGGTGCTGCGGACCTGGCCGGAGGACGGGAACACGGTGTACCCGTTCCTGTCCAGCGTCGACAACGGCTGGCTGGCCGCGGCGCTGATGATCGTGCGCAACGCCGAGCCGCGGCTGCGCGGCCCGGCCCAGCGGGTGTTCGAGCGGATGGACTTCGGGTTCTACTACGACCCGGCGGCCAAGCCGGACGTGGGCCTGATCCGCGGCGGGTTCTGGGACGAGCCCCCGCCGGGGTGCTCGACCACCGGCAACTACCGCGACCGCGGTCCTGACGTGTACTACACCTGCCACCACTACGGCGCGTTCAACTCCGAGCCGCGGATCGCGAGCTACATCGGCATCGCCACCGGGCAGATCCCGGCCGAGCACTACTTCGGGCCGTGGCGGACCTTCCCGAACGAGAACTGCGACTACGGCTGGACCGAGCAGGCCGGGACCGGGCAGTGGCGGGAGTACCTGGGCGTCCGCGTCTTCGAGGGCGCGTACCGGTACCGCGGCATGGACATCGTGCCGAGCTGGGGCGGTGACATGTTCGAGTCGCTGATGCCGGACCTGTTCGTGCCGGAGGCCGAGTGGGGCCGCCGTAGCTGGGGGGTCAACCACCCGCTGATCGTCCGCGCCCAGATCGAGCACGGGATGGTCGAGGCGGGCTACGGCTACTGGGGCTTCTCGCCGTCGAGCAACCCGGCCGGCGGCTACCGGGAGTACGGCGTGGACGCGATCGGGATGGACGGCGCCGGCTACACCTCCGACCAGGAGCGCACCGCGGTCGACGACGGCTACGTCGCCACCAGCGGCGAGGTGTGCCGGCCGGCCCAGCCCCGGCCCACCACGTACGGCGACGGCGTGGTGACCCCGCACGCGGTGTTCCTGGCGCTGCCGTACGCGCAGCGGGAGGCGCTGGCCGACCTCGACCGGCTGCGCCGGAACTTCGACGCGTACGGACCCGGCGGGTTCTACGACGCGGTGGCCGTGCGCAGCGGCACGGTGGCCAAGCGGCACCTGTCGCTCGACCAGGGCATGATCATGGGCGCCCTCGGCAACGTGCTGGGCCACGACGTCCTCAAGCGGTACTTCGTGCGCGGCGAGGTGGAGCGGACCATCCGCCCGCTCATGCGCATGGAGGAGTTCGCCAACGCCCGCGGTCGCGGCTGATACCTGTGGCTGAGACGTGTGGCTGAGAGGAGAGCCCAGGTGAGCACAGGAGAGTCGGCGGCCCGGCATCCGGAGGCCGCCCGCGCCGACTGGGCGGACCGCGTCGGTCGGCCGACCGGCGGGCTGACCGCCCAGGACCCGGCGGCGCGGCCGCGGCTGGAGCCGCCGGCCGGGGTACGGGCCGAGCCGGGGCGCGGCCAGGTGACCCTGCACTGGGACCCGCTGCCCGGCGCCGCCGGCTACCTGGTGCACTGCGCCGCCACCGGGGACGGCCCGTTCACGCCGGTCGACTTCGGCGGCAACGACGTGCTCGCGGTCCCGCACCCGCCCTTCACCGACACCACCGGAACGCCGGGACAGCGGCGGTGGTACGCGGTGGCCGGAGTCGCCGACGTGGCGGCGGTCGGCCCGCTGTCCGAGCCGGTCGCCGCGGCGGCGCTGGCCGCGGCCGGGAGCGGGCCCGCGGCGGTGACGGTCCGGGTCGCGGCCGGGGACGAGACCGGGCCGCTGCACCGGCCGTGGCGGCCGATGATCGGCTCGGAGCACCTGAGCCTGCTGCTCAGCCAGGACCGCTGGCCGGACGCGCCGGGCGGCCGGCCGATCGGCGCCGAGCTGACCGAGGCGCTCCGGCTCTGCCACCACGAGCTGGGCGTGTGCGCCGTGCGGGCGCACGCGATCCTGGGTGACGACCTGGGCGTCTACCGGGAGTCCGGCGGCCGTCCCGTGCACGACTTCAGCGGCGTGGACCGGGTCTACGACCACGTGCTCTCGCTGGGGCTGCGGCCGGTGGTCGAGCTGTCCTTCATGCCGCACGACCTCGCCGCCGACCCGTCGCAGCGGGTGTTCGCGTACGACGCGATCATCTCGCCGCCCAAGGACTGGGACCGCTGGGCGGAGCTGGTACGGGACCTCGTCGCACACCTGGTGGACCGGTACGGGCTCGCCGAGGTGCGCGAGCACTGGTCGTTCGAGGTGTGGAACGAGGCGAACCTGGAGGTGTTCTGGAGCGGCACCCCCGAGGAGTACCTGCGGCTCTACGAGGTGACGGCCCGGGCGGTGAAGTCGGTGGATCCCGGCCTGACCGTGGGCGGCCCGGCCTCGGCCGCGGTCGGCTGGGTGGAGGAGTTCCTCGGGTTCGCGGACTCCGCCGGCGTGCCGGTCGACTTCGTCTCCACGCACACCTACGGCTCGCCGCCGCTGGACCTGCGGCCGGTGCTGGCCCGCCACGGCCGCGCCGGCATCCCGATCTGGTGGACCGAGTGGGGCGCGACGCCGACCCACTTCAACCCGGTCGGCGACGAGGTCTTCGCGGCCGCGTTCCTGCTGACCGGCATGCGCTCGGCGGCCGGCCGGATCGAGGCGCTCTCGCACTGGGTGGCCTCCGACCACTTCGAGGAGCTGGGCCGGCCGCCGTCGCTGTTCCACGGCGGCTTCGGCCTGCTCACCGTCGGCAACCTGCGCAAGCCGCGGTACTGGGCGCTCGCGCTGCTGGAGCGCCTGGGCGAGCGGGAGCTTGCGGCCGTGGTGGAGGGGGATGGCGCCGGCGGTCTGGTCCAGGCGTGGGCGGCGCGTTCGGCCGGCGGCGACCGGCTCGGGGTGCTGGTGTGGAACGGCACCCTGGACCAGTCCAAGGCCGCGGGGGAGCCGCTGCTCGACCGGCGGGTCACGGTCCGGCTGACCGGCCTGCGCGGCGACGCCTACCGGGTGCGCCACCTGCGGGTCGACGCCGCGCACTCCAACGTCTGGGCCGCCTGGGCGGAGATCTCCGGCGCCGCGGACGGCGCGTCCGCCGGCCGCGCCGGCTGGCCGGCCGAGGCGCAGTGGGACGAGCTGCGGGCCCGGAACACCCTGGACGAGCTGGAGCCGGAGCGGACCGTGCGGGCGGCGGCGGGCGAGCTGGAGCTGGCGTGCGACCTGCCGATGCCGGGGATCTCCCTGTTCGAGCTGCGGCCGTCCTGACCGGGCCGGGCGGCTCTGCGGCGGCGCGGGGACCTCTAAGATCTGGCTAACTCGCGCTCGCCGCCCTGGTCCGGCGTCCGGGCCCGCG
>WUUC01150025.1_pt1 | contig 16424 bp, 16 predicted proteins | sample 6278441 | NCBI WGS metagenome assembly WUUC01 (sample SAMN13675441, study PRJNA597444) | soil metagenome | isolation source: soil | place: USA: Washington | collected 2017-10
ACGTCCACGGTCGAGCCCGGGATCAGCAGCGCAAGCTTCGCGCGCTCCATCACGATCTTGTCGCTCGCCTGGTGGACGCGGCCGTTCACGTCTATCTCGAAGTCGATCGTCACCTGCGGTTGGTTGTTGACGCTCATGCCGGTGTCGCCGGCGCGCAGGATCCGGGCGATCCCGTGGTTCCCCTCTCCTTTGGTGATGCGCTCCCGTCCGAGCAACCGCTTCGGGTTCGCTTGGAACACCAGCCCCATCAGCATTAGATAGATGCCGCCGACGATGAAGAACGGCTTCGTCCACGAGTGGAAGGAGACGGTGGAGTCGCCGATCCCATCGAACCCGGACGCCAGCAGGAACCCCTGCCCCACCAGGAAGAGGATCGAGCCGCTCACGCGAGCGCGGCGCTGCCGCTCGGGAGTGATCTTCGGGACGTTGTCGCTGAGGTTGCGAACGATCCCCCTCAGGGCGAGGAAGGTGAGCCCCGCGCCGACCGCGCCGAGCGTGATCCTCCACGTGTCGCCTGCGAACGTCGCCTTGCCGGCGGCGAAGTCCTCGCTCATGGCGAGCGCGAGCGGGACCAGGCCCAGCGGGAGGTGGAACAGGATCATGAACCACACCGCTGCGCCGGAGCGGGGTGCGGCCATCGATTCGTATTCCGGCACCGCCGGACCCATCGTGGCGGGCGTATCCGGGCCGTAGCCGTCCATGGTCCCATTAGGGACTTCGAACGCGCAGGGATCAAGGGGGTGCGACTATCGCCGACGTGACCGGCGACCGTCAGAACTACATCTACGACCCCTCGTGGGAGGGGGAGCGCGCGAGGCTCCAGGCCCTCGAGCGCCTGAACGATCCCGCGACCATCCAGACTTTCGAGCACGTCGGCGTAGGTCCCGGATGGCGGTGTCTGGAGATCGGCGGAGGCGGCGGGTCGATCACGCGGTGGCTCTGCGACAGGGTCGGGCCGGAGGGACGCGTGGTCGCGACCGACCTCGACGTCCGCTTCCTCGAGGAGATCGACGCTCCCAACCTCGAGGTGCGCCGCCATGACGTCGTCGAGGACGATCTCGAGCGCGAGGCCTTCGATCTCGTCCACGCACGGTTCCTCCTGGAGCACCTCCCGCGCTACCGCGAGGCGCTCGCGCGGATGGTCGACGCGCTCGCTGCCGGCGGATGGATCGTCGTCGAGGACGTCGACTTCGCGGGAGCGATCATGGCCGATCCCGTGCAACGTCCCGGCTATCCACCGGAGAGCGTGACGACGGGGGCCGAGCTCACCGCGCGGCTCCTCGGGTTCTCGGGCGCCCGGGGGATCCAGCCCGAGCTCGGCCGGCACCTTCCCGCGCTGCTGATAGAGGCGGGGCTCGAGGAGGTCGGCGGCGAGGGGCGCACGAACCTCATGTGGAGCGGGTCCGAGGAAGCCGAGGTAGCGCGGCTGTCGCTCGAGCACGTCACGAAGATCGCGGTCGACGCGGGCCTGATCACGGCCGACGACCGCGCCCGCTACGTGGCGGTCGTCACGGACCCGGGCACGGCGTCGTTCTCGCCGCTGCGCTTCGGCGCGTGGGGCCGCAAGCCGGGCCTCGCCCCCACGATCTGACGCGCTACTCGGCCGATTTCGCCACGGCGTACAACCGACGGCTGCGCATTCGGCCGCTTCGGCCTCTCGATACCGGGCGGCGGTCGGTAGCATCCGAGGTGCGGCCGCGTTCTAGGAGGAGGCGCCCATGTATTCGAACGGGATGTTCATCGCGGGGGAGTTCTGCGCCGCGGCCTCCGGGAGGAGCGACGAGATCCTCAACCCCGCGACCGAGGAGGTCTGCGGGACGGTGCCCAGGGCGGACGAGGCCGACGTCGACCGCGCCGTGCAGGCCGCGCGCGAGGCGTTCGAGGACGGACGCTGGTCGGACCTCGGTCCCGGTGAGCGCGCCGCGGTCCTGTGGAAGATGGGCGAGCTCGTGGAGGAGCGGACCGAGGAGCTGATACCGCTCGAGATCGCCCCGTCCGGCAAGACGATGAAGCTCGTCGCCGACGGAGACGTACCGATGGCGGCCGACCAGCTGAAGTACTTCGGGGGGATCGCGCGAACGCTCGCGGGGGCCGCAGCCGGGGAGTACCTCCCGGGCTACTCGTCGTGGCTGCGACGCGAGCCGGTCGGCGTCGTCGCGCAGGTCACGCCCTGGAACTACCCGCTGATGATGGCGATCTGGAAGATCGGTCCCGCGCTCGCGGCGGGCAACACGATCGTGCTCAAGCCCGCGCCGTGGACACCGTTCACGACGCTCGAGCTCGCGCGCATCGCGAAGGACGCCGGTCTTCCGGACGGGGTCCTGAACGTCGTCACCGGCCGGGGGCAGGAGGCCGGCGCACCGCTCGTCGGCCATCCCGAGGTCGACATGGTCTCGCTCACCGGTTCGACCGACACCGCGACGCGCATCATGGAAGCGGCCGCACCGACGATCAAGCGACTGCACTTCGAGCTCGGCGGTAAGGCCCCGTTCATCGTCTACGACGACGCCGACCTCGAAGCCGCCGCGCAGGGTTGCATCGTCGGGTCGTTCATCAACACCGGGCAGGACTGCACCGCGGCGACGCGCATCTACGTGCAGCGCGCCGTGTGGGACGAGTTCGTCGCGCGGGTCTCGGACCTGACCGCGGAGATCCGGTTGGGCGATCCCATGGAACGGACGACGGACATGGGCCCGCTGATCAACGAGGCGCAGCGCGAGCGTGTCGAGGGATTCGTCGAGCGCGCCCGTTCGCAGGGAGCGAAGGTGCTGATGGGCGGCGGACGCCCGGAGGGCTTCGACAAGGGCTACTGGTACGAGCCGACGCTGATCTCCGGCGCGGATCAGCAGGCGGAGATCGTCCAGCACGAGGTCTTCGGCCCGGCCCCTACTCTGCTCCCGTTCGAGACCGAGGACGAGGTGCTCGCGAAGGCGAACGACGTCAGGTACGGGCTGGCCGCGAGCGTGTGGACGCGCGACTCGTTCAAGTCCCTGCGCGCCGCGAAGGCGCTGCGGTTCGGCACGGTGTGGATCAACGACCACATCCCGCTCACGCCCGAGATGCCGCACGGCGGTTTCAAGCAGTCGGGCTTCGGCAAGGACATGAGCCCCGAGTCCCTCGAGGAGTACACGGTGACGAAGCACGTGATGGCCGAGCTCTCGGGAGTGCCGCGCAAGGACTGGTACTACGTCGTGGCGGGAGACGAATAGCGATGCACAAGTTCCTCGTAGCAGGGGAGTGGCGCGCCGGCGACGACGGCTTCGACGTCAAGAGTCCCTACGACGGCGCCACCGTAGCGAGCGTCGCGTCCCCGTCCGAGTCCGACATAGAAGACGCGGTGGCCGCTGCGGCCGCGTCGTTCGACGAGACGCGCGTCCTCCCCCTCCACCGCCGTGCCGAAGCGCTCGCGCACGTCTCGCGGCGCCTGGCCGAGCGCGCCGACGAGGTGGCGGAGCTGATCGCCCGCGAGGGTGGGAAGCCGCTGAAGTGGGCGAAGGTCGAAGCGGCGCGGGCCGCGTCGACGTTCCGCTGGGCCGCGGAGGAGTGCCGCCGGGACGGCGGCGAGCTGATGCGCTTCGACTCGGAGGAGGCGCTCGGGTCGCGCGCCGGCATCGTGAGGCGCTTCCCGCTCGGCCCCGTGCTCGCGATCACGCCGTTCAACTTCCCGGTGAACCTCGTCGCGCACAAGATGGCCCCCGCGCTGGCCGTCGGCGCTCCGATCGTGATCAAGCCCGCCACGAAGACGCCGCTCGGCGCGCTGTTGCTCGGTGAGCTGTTCTGCGAGACCGATCTCCCGCCGGGGATGCTGTCCGTGCTGCCGATCGGCGGGAGCCGCGCCGGCGAGCTGGCGGCGGACCGGCGTTTTGCAAAGCTGTCGTTCACCGGCTCCTCGGAGGTCGGCTGGAACCTCAAGTCGGCCGATCCGAAGAAGGTCGTGACGCTCGAGCTCGGCGGCAACGCGGGCGTGATCGTGCACTCGGACGCGGACCTCGACAAGGCCGCGCAGCGCATCGCGTTCGGCGGCTACTACCAGGCGGGTCAGTCGTGCATCTCCGTGCAACGAGTGCTCGTGCAGGAGACGGTCGCCGGCGATTTCGCGGACCGGCTCGTGCGCGAGGTGTCGAAGCTGAAGACCGGCGACCCGCTCGATCCCGAGACCGAGGTCGGCCCCCTGATCGACCACGACTCGCTCGAGCGCGTCACGGCATGGGTCGACGAGGCGGTGCAGGCGGGTGCCGAGGTCCTCACCGGCGGCAAGAGGGAGGACCCGTTCTACGCGCCGACCGTGCTGGGCCGCACGCGCCCCGACATGAAGGTGCGCTCCGAGGAGATCTTCGGCCCCGTCACGACGATCGGCACTTACGGCGACTTCGGGGAAGCGATCGCCGAGGTCAACGAGTCGAAGTACGGCCTGCAGGCCGGCGTGTTCACGTCGGACGTCAACAGGCTGTTCCTGGCGTTCCGCGACATCGAGGTCGGGGGCGTCATCGCGAACGACGTGTCCGCGTTCCGGGCCGACCAGATGCCGTACGGAGGGACGAAGGACTCGGGATCCGGCAGAGAGGGACTGCGATGGGCGATGCAGGAGATGACCGAGCCGCGCATCCTCGTGCTCTCGGACGTACCTCTGTAGCGAGGCTGTTGCGGCTCGTGTGGGCCGCGCCCGCGTCGACGGTCGGGCTGATCCTGTCGCCGTTCTTCGCCCGCCGCCGCGTCACGCGTGGCGTGCTCCTCTGCGAGGGTGCGTCGTGGCCCCGAAGGCTCGGATGGAGGTTCCGGGCGATCGCGTTCGGCCACGTCGTGCTCAGCGTCGACGAGCTCGGCGCCGCGACCCTCGACCACGAGCTCGTGCACGTGCGCCAGTACGAGCGATGGGGGATCGGCCTGTGGCCTGCGTATCTGGCGTCGTCACTGTGGGCGCGCCTGCGCGGTCGCAACGCATACTGGGACAACCACTTCGAGAAACAAGCGAGGCGATCGTCTTGAGGACCCTTGCGAAAACGGCGTGCGCGGTGGTGGGCGTTGCGGCCATGATTACCCCGACCGTCGCGACACCTCTGCCGTCGGCGCCCGATTGCCGGATCTTCCCGGAGAGCAACGTGTGGAACCGGCGGGTCGACAAGCTTCCGGTGCACGAGCGTTCGCGCGCGATCATTCGCAGCATCGGCCGGTCCGAGGGGCTGCACCCGGACTTCGGGTCCGGTCTCTACCAGGGGCGTCCGATCGGGATCCCGATCACGGTCGTCGGCGAGGGGCAGCGCAAGTCACGCGTGCGCTTCCAGTACGCGTCGGAGAGCGACAGGGGGCCGTACCCGATCCCGAAGGACGTGAAGATCGAGGGCGGACGCAAGTCGACCGGCGACCGGCACGCGCTGATCGTCCATGAGGACGAGTGCCGGCTCTACGAGCTGTTCGCGTTGCGGCGACGAGACGGCCGCTGGCGCGCGGGGTCGGGAGCGATCTGGGACCTCGACTCGAACGACCTCCGGCCGCGCGGGTGGACCTCCGCCGACGCCGCAGGGTTGCCGATCCTGCCGGGCCTCGCGCGCTGGGACGAGGTGCGCAAGGGCGTGATCGACCACGCGCTGAGGTTCACGGCGAGCCGCACGAGGGCGAAGTACGTCTACCCCGCGCGCCACTACGCGAGCGACTCGAACGACCGGGACCTCCCGCCGATGGGGGTGCGCCTCCGGCTCAAGAAGAGCTTCTCGCTCGCGGGCTACCCGCGCCAGGCGATGATCGTGCTGGTCGCGCTGAAGCGCTACGGGATGATCCTGGCGGACAACGGGTCCGACTGGTACGTCAGCGGCGCGCCGAACCCGCACTGGGACAACGACGCCCTCCACACGCTGGGCGACGTGCACGGCTCGGACTTCGTCGTCGTCGACACGAGCGACCTCCGTCCCTGGAAGGACTGAGGCCGACCCCGTGGGACATGACTGCCGACGCGAAAACGGCCCCCGGGCGGATGGGGGCCGTTTTCTGTGGCACGCTCTCCGGCCGGTCGCGGGTCCGACGGAGAGCGCTTGGGTGCGCTGTTAGACCGTGCCTCTTCCGATTGCTACTCGCCGGTATGCGTAGAGAAGGGCCATGGCGACGAGGATGCCGCCGATCCACTCGGTTCCCTCGGTGTTGCTGAAGAGGGCTCGCCAGGTGTAGCCGCCGATGATGGCGCCGACGATCCCGACGAGGATCGTGCCGACGATCCCGATGGGTTCACGGCCGGGCATCAGGAGCCTGGCGACGGCACCGATCACCAGTCCCACGACGACCAACACGATGAGCTCCATTGCCTCTCCCTTCCTTCGGCTGTCGAGAGGGCTTCTACCCCTAACAACGGAATCCGAAACCGGAGAGTTACTGTCCCAATCCTCTACGTAGCTAAACACATGCGGAACGACAGCTGGGTGATTTAGCGCGCTCTCAGGCGGGGGCCCAGGCGAAGGCCCGCTCCTCCAGACGGCCCCGGCCGTAACGCCGCTGCAGGCCCCCGGCGCTGCGGTACGCCTTGCGCAGCAGGTCCTCGTCGGAGAGCTGGACGAAGCGGTACGTGTAGCCGTGGGGGGAGACGTCGACCAGCGCGTAGCCGAAGGGGTGGTCCCTCGGGATCCCCACCTCGACGCAGGGGACCCGGCCGAACCGGCGGGTGATCGCGTTGCGATGCGTGTGCCCGGCGAAGACGCCCCAGACGTTGCCGGAGTCGGCGACGGCATGGAGCCGGCCGGAATCGGCATCCCGCAGCCCGAACAGGATCGGCGGGAAGCCCGTATACGGCTGCGGCGGGTGGTGGAGGAAGACGAATGCCGGCGGTGCGCCCGGCTCGGCGACCCGAGCGAGGATCTCGTGCTGCGGGACGGTGAGGGAGCCGCGGACGACCGCTCCGCCGGGGACGTCGAGGAACGAGCCCGTGACGAGGTCGAACGCGGTGAACGGCGAGGCGAGATGGGTCGCGGAGTCGAGGACGGCGAAGCGGAAGCCCTCGTGCTCGAAGAGGACGCCGTCGGCCTCGCGCCCGAAGTGAGAGAAGTAGTACCCGCGCCCGGTGAGCTCGGTGCCGCCGAGTGCGATGACGTCGTGGTTGCCCATCATCGTCGTGACCGGCATCTCCAGGCCGGCCAGCAGCTCGGCCGCGAGCCGGAACTGGTCTTCGGTGCCCTCGTCGGTGATGTCCCCGAGCTGGACGACGAGCTCCGCCCCGCTGGCGTTGAGGTCCTGGATCGCCGCTCGCGTGAGGCTCTCTGCCCGGGTCGACCCGATGTGGAGGTCGCCCAGGATGCCGAAGCGGAAGATCGTGTCCTCGGGCGGATCGACCTTCGGGATCACCAGGGGCTCGTACGGCGGGACCTCGGGCATCTTCGCCGGCCACGAGACCGACGCCTTCTCCTCTTCCGAGAGCGACTCCAGCCGCTCGCCGTCGTCGATCAGGGGAGCGAGGTGGCCGTCGACCCATTCCGCCAGTCGCGTCATGAACAGCGGCGCGAGGGGGTCCTCGTCGAGGGGGCCGACGACGCCGTCGATCCACGCGGCGTGCAGCGCGACCAGCGCCGTGTCCTGCTTCCTGCCGTGGAGGGCGAGCGCGTCGGCGGCGATCCCCGCCCGGGCCTCCGCGATCTTGGCGGACGGCTCGAACCGGTCCTCGGTGTCCGACCACGCCTCGAAGACCTTGCCGCGCGCGGTCTCGATGACCCAGCAGGACCGCAAGAGGTCGTGGAAGAGGTCCTCGGGCAGCGCTTCGAGGAGCCGGGTGTCCATGCGTTGGGAGGATAGGTGGGTCGCGCCGTTGCCGTGAGCCATGAGGGTCGATCTGCGTACCGCATTCCTCAATGCACGAGGGGTGATGGTTGCGCCCGGCCCGAGGAGCGGCGAGAATCGGCGTACTTCCCCCGAACGTGTTGCGTTGCCGCGCGCCCAGGCGCCAGAAGGGGGAGATCGTCGTGAGCATTGCCCACCGCGTCACCGAGCTGCAGCGGACCACGGACTGGGACCGCTATTTCTTGAACATCGCGGCCGAGACGGCGCGGCGTTCCAACTGCATCCGCCGTCAGCACGGCGCGGTGATAGTGCGCAACAGAAGGATCAGGAGCACGGGCTACAACGGAGCGCCGTCCGGCCACCCCCACTGCGACGAAGGCGCCTGCCCGCGCGCGTCGTCCGACGCCGCCAGCGGCTGGGGGCACGACAACTGCATTGCGATCCACGCAGAGGCGAACGCGATCCTGTACTCGTCCCCGGAGCAGCGCGAGGGCGGGACGATCTACATAACGGGAGTCCCGTGCTTCACGTGCGCGAAGCTGATAGCGAACTCGGGGATAAGCGAAGTAGTGGCGACCGGCGACGCCTACGAAGGCTGGGACAGGGTGCGCGAGTTCCTTAGGGACTGCAGCGTGAGAGTGAGACTGCTGGCCTGACCGGGATGCAGCTCCGCTAGGCGAAATCGGAGATGGTGCGCACGATCGTGTCGGGGTCGTCGCCCTTCAGGAGATGGGCCGAAGCGCCGGCGCGGCGCATGATCGTCCCGGTCGCGTCGTCCCCCGGAGAGCTGAAAGCGATCACGGGAAGGCTCGGGTCGATCTCCTTCAGCCGACGCGTCGTCTCGATGCCGTCGAGCTCCGGGAGCTTCACGTCGACGACCACCAGGTCCGGCGTGACCGCGTCCACCACGCGCAGCGCCTCCAGACCGGAGTACGCGACGCCCGCCACCCGGAACGGCGTCCGGGACTCGACGAGCGAACGCAGGCCGCGCAAGACGTCCGCGTCGTCGTCCACGAGCACGACCGTCTTCGACTTGCCGTCCTCGTCGTCGGCCGGGCGGTGCATCCCGAGAGCGAACATCAGGAAGCAGAACCCGACGAAACCGAGCGTCGGCCCCGGCGCGACGTCGAGTAGACCCTCTATCGCTGTCCCGTACATAAGCGCTCGTTGCGATCCTATCGATTGGACGCTTCGTACAGAGTAGCGAGGCGCCGCCGAGACGTCCTCGTCGTACGAAGGCCCGCACGCTCCAGCTCGTCGCGCACCGTCGCCGTCGACAGCATCGTCGGCAAGCTCTTCGCTCGCAGCGGAAGGCCGACCACCGACACGAAGAGCGTTCCTCCTGTCGCAAGCACGCGGGCCAGCTCCTGCACGGCCGGGCGCAGGCCGGGGATCACTTGCAGGCCGTTCGTGCAGAGGATGGCTGCAAACGCTCCGTCTTCGAAGGGAAGGTGGTGCGCGTCCGCCTGCGCGACCGCCAGGTTCGGGAGACGACGACCGGCGGCCTCGCGGACCATGCCCTCGGCTATGTCCACTCCGACGACGAGGCCGTCGTGCGTTCGCGCGACGGCTTCGGTGAAGTACGCGGTGCCTACGGGCATGTCCAGGATCGGCCGGCCCGCAGCCACGCGCACGGCCTCGCGGCCCTGCTCGGCGACCCTCTCGTTCAGGTCGCCGCCCAGCAGCGGGAACGAGCCGCGGACGACCAACGGCTCGTAGAGCCGGCGCGCCGCGCGCGAGTAGATGCCCGCGACGACCCTCTTCGCCCGGTTCCGGTCGCGCACCTACGCGTCTTCCGGGACGAGGTCCTCCAGACGGCACTCCGCCGGGTCCTTGTCGGCGCGCAAGCCCTTGAACGACGCGGCGCGCAGCTTGTTCGCCGAGGTCAGCTCGCGGAACTCGACGCGCGCCACGAGCTCCGGCCGGATCCACTGCGGGTCCTTCAGGACCTTGCCCCAGCGCCCGCCCCTCAGTCCCGACGGGTCCTCCGAGAATGGGCACTCGTCCGACGCGCGATCACGGAGCGCCGGCAGGATCTGGTCCAGCGTCTTGTCGGAGAACCCCGTGCCGACCGACCCCAGGAAGCAGAGGCCCTCGTCGGTGTAAGCGCCGACCAGCAGCGCGCCGAACGTCGACGACCGGTTGCCTTCGCCCTTCGACCAGCCGCCGACGACGACGTCCGCGTCCCACAGCGTCTTGATCTTCAGCCAGTCGCGGCTGCGCTTGCCGGGCCGGTAAGCGCTCGCGGCCTTCTTCGCGACGATGCCCTCGATCTTGTTCGCGCGTGCGAACTCGAACAACGCCTTGCCCTCTCCCGACGTGGCGTGGGAGACCTGAACCCTCTCCGAAGGCACGACGAGCTCGTCCAGCAGCTCCTTGCGCCGGTGCAGCGGGAGGTCCGTCGTCGGCTTCCCGTCGAGGTAGAGGAGGTCGTAGACGACGTAGGAGACCGGGATCGCCTTGGCCGCGCGCTCGATGTCGTGCGGCTTCTGCAGGTTGATGCGCGACTGGAGCTTCTCGAACGACGGCCGCCCGGCCGACATGGCGACGATCTCCCCGTCGACGATCGCATCCAGTGCGACCAGCCTCGTGTGCAGTCGATTCAGCTCCGGGTAGCAGAACGTGATGTCGTTGCGGTTGCGCGAGATCAGCGCGGTCTCGTCGGAGCAGACGCCGAGAGCACGCACGCCGTCCCACTTCAGCTCGTAGATCCAGCCCTCCTTGTCGAAGGGCTCCCCCACGAGCGTCGCGAGCATCGGCGACAGCTCCGGAAGAGGCTCCGGGTCCGGTCGCTCGTCGGTCTTCAGGAAGACCAGCCAGTCCTTCTTGGCCTCGGTCTTGTCTGTCAGCACCATGTGCCAGACGCCTCGCAGCCTCTCGCCCGACAGCCGGAACGTCAGCTTGCCGCGCTCCTGCTTGAGCAGCTCGTACTCGCCGTGGTCGAAGATGCGCACCTCTCCGGCGCCGTAGTTGCTGGCGGGGATGGTGCCGGAGAACGAGCCGTACTCGAAGGGATGGTCTTCGACGTGGACGGCGAGGTGCGGCTTGCCCTTCTTCAGCGGGAGGTTCTTGGGCACGGCCCACGAGACGAGCACGGGGACGTCGCCGTTGTACATCTCGAGCCTCAGGTCGAAGTGCAGCCGGCGCGCGTGGTGCTGGTGGATCACGAACGAGTTGCCGGGCAGCGAGCGGGCGACGTCGACGTCTCCCGATACCGCCGGCGGCGGCTCGGGGGTCTCGTCGAACCGCCGCTTGCGCGCGTAGTCGCGGGTCTCGGGCATGGCCCCAGGTTTCCACAGCCGGGGGCCGGTGCGTGGAGGACCCGTCGCTGCCCTAGATACGTACAGCTTTGGCCGCCGGTCTCCGATTGACTTCGAGACGAATGCGCCGATCTCACTCCGGGAGGCTCCTCCGCATGAAGAAGCCCGTTGCCCTGCTAGTGCTGCTTGCCCTGGCCACGTTTGCGGCCGCGCCGGCGTCGGCCGGCAGGAGGGCGTCCTCGCTGACCCGCGGGCTCGACCTCTCGCTCGACGGCCCGGTCCGGATCCCCGAGCACGGCGCGACGCTCACGCGGCGCAATCTCGCGCTCAGCTCCGTGACGAACGACCGGCTGTCGCGCTCGCTGCGCGCCGGCCGCATCACCGCGGCCGAGTTCGCCCTGGAACGTGTGGAGGATGCCTTCGCCGGCGACGTCGAGGGCGAGATGAGCCTGCTGCTCACCGACCTCGCTCTCAGGGTTCGCAACCTCCGCGGCGTACAGCGCGAGAGGGCCCTCGCGCTGCTCGCGCGGCCGACCGATCCCGACAGCGACGTCGACATAGACCATGCCTCGTACGGGAACGCGACCGTGCATGCGAGCTGCACCGCTCACTTCTGCATCCATTACACGGAGACCGGGCGTCACGCGGTCGACGACGTCGACGGGAACACGAACTCGATCCCCGACTACGTCGACTCGGTCAAGGTCGAGATGGAGAACGTGTGGGATGAGGTCGACGATCTCGGCTTCAAGGCGCCGAAGTCCGACGCCACCTCTCCCAACACGGTCCCGCCGGCCGACGCCGCGAAGCTCGACGTGTACCTGCTGGACGCCGGCGACGACAGCGTCTACGGCTACTGCACGACGGACGACCCGAACCTGCTCGACCCCGACAGCGGCTACCAGTACTTCGACGCGTCGTCGTATTGCGCGCTGGACAACGACTTCAAGCCGACTCAGTTCGGCGGGGCGCCGTCGCTGGAGTCGCTGCAGGTGACCGCGGCCCACGAGTTCTTCCACGCGATCCAGCTGTCGTACGCGGCCGGTCACGACACGTGGATGTCCGAAGGCACCGCGGCGTTGATGGAAGAGATCGTCCACGACGACATCAACGACAACTATCAGTACCTCCCGGCCAGCGCGCTGCGCCAGCCGTTCGTGCCGCTCGACTACAGCGAATCGCCGGAGCACTACGGCGCCTGGCTGTTCTGGAGGTTCCTCACGGAGCTCGAAGGGACGGACGGCGCCGCGATCATCCGCGAGACGTGGGAGCAGGCTGCGATGGACGGACCCGGGGCGCCCGGCCTCTTCTCGGTCTTCGCAGTGAAGAAGGCGCTCGCCGACCGCGACATCTCGTTCGCGAACGCATTGGCGTTCTTCTCGCTCGTGAACTACGTGCCGGAGGCGTTCTACGAGGAAGGCGCCGCGTACCTGCAGGTCGTCGGCGGCAAGCGGCCGCCGCTGATGGGCAACTTCACGCTGTCGTCGAGCAGGAAGGCGACGGGTAACCGGACCGCCAGGCTGGACCACCTCAGCGCCGGCTACGTCGCGTTCAAGCCGGGCGCAGGAGTCACCAAGCTGAACGTCGCGGTCGACCTCCCGGCGGCCGCAACCTCGCCGAGAGCGATGCTTCTCACCCTCACGACCGACGGCCAGGCCCTCCAGCAGGCGGTCAGTGTGAACTCCGCGGGCGTCGGCGTCGTCCGGAACCTCCCGTTCAGGAAGTCGACGACCCGGATGGTCGTGCTCGTGCTCGACAACGCGAGCACCCGCTACACCAAGTGTTACCAGCGCAACACGCCGTGGGCCTGCTCGGGCCAGCCCGCGGACGAGGCTTTGCCGTTCACGCTCTCTGGGTCGGCCCGCTAGCGTCCGACAACCATCTAGCCAGTCCCACTCCACCGAAGGGGTTCCCGGCGGGGATCCCTTCGTGCTTCGCGAACGCGAACACGTCGCGGCGTGCGCCCTCGGAGATCAGCAGCTCCTTCCATGCCGCTCGCTGCTCGTCGGAATACTCCTCGGTCCGGAGCCGGACGTAGGCGAGATCGCCCGGAGGAAGCGCGGCGGGTGTAGTGCCGTCGGTGTTCGAGAGACACACCGTGCCGCCGGCGTCGGCGATCTTGCGGCGGACCTCGTCGTCCTCCCACGTGTCGTTGCGGAACTCGAAGGCGTAGCGTCGCTCCGCCGGGAGCGCGGTCATCAGCGCGTCGAGCGCGTCGTCGTCGCGCACACGGTGCGGAGGGAACTGCAACAGCACGACGCCGAGCTTCGAGTCGAGCCGGCCCGCGTGGTCGAAGAACGCCTTCAACAGTTCCGTGCGCGCCTCGTCGGGGGCGATCGACCGCGAGTGGGTGATGCGACGGTGCATCTTCAGGGAGAAGCGGAAGTCGTCCGACGTCTCGTCCCGCCAACGCTCCATCGTCTCGATCGACTGCAGCCGGTAGAACGTCGCGTTGATCTCGCACGCGCCGAGCGTCGACGAATAGAAGCCGAGCCAATGCTTCTGAGGGATGTCGGCGGGATAGAATTCCGGCTTCCACTCCCGGTACGCCCACCCCGACGTGCCGACGAACAGCGTCATCGCTTGATCATCCGCGCCTTGCGCGGCTTCGCGTCGAGCCGTTCGATAGCGGCGTCGAGGGACTGGCCCGGCCCCCGCGCCACCGGCAAGAAGGGATCGCCGACCTCCGCGATCCGCTCGAAGATCGTCTCGATGGTGTAAAGGCCCGGCTCGACGGCGTCGAGCTCCCCCCACACGAACGGCGCGGACACCGTCGCGCCGGGCTCCGGCCGGGCGGAGTACGCCGCCGCGATGTTCGCACCCTCGCGGTTCATGTTCACGTCGAGGAAGACCTTGTCCGACCGCCTCGACACCTCCCACTCGACCGTCGTCGTCTCGGGGTCGGCGGCATGGACGAGGTCGAAGACGGCGCCGACGAAGCCGCGCACGTGGTCGTAGTCGACGGTCCCGTCGAGCGGCACCATGATCTGCATCCCGGTCGCTCCGGAGGTCTTCGGGAAGCACTCGATGCCGAGCTGGTCCAGCACGACGTGCACGAGCCCCGCGACGTGACGCACCTCCTCCCAACCCGCGCCGTGCATCGGGTCGAGGTCGAAGAACGCGTACGAAGGATGCTTCTGGTCCGGCCCCCGCCCGTGCAGAGGGTGGAACTCGATCGCACCGAGGTTCGCGACCCAGAGCATGTGAACGGGGTCGCACACGGTCACGTAGTTGATGATCTTCGTCCCGCCTTCGGAAGGGACCGGAAGGGTCGGCATCCACGACGGCCGGTGCGACGGCGCGTTCTTCTCGTAGAAGAAGTCCCCGCCGACGCCGTGCGGCATGCGCTTGAGCGTCAGCGGCCGGTCCTCGAGGTGGGGGAGCATGGTCGGCGAGACGTTGAAGTAGTAGGTGAGGAGGTCGCCCTTCGTGTAGCCCTCCTCCGGCCAGTAGACCTTGTCGAGGTTCGTGAGCTTGAGCTCGCGCTCGTCCGCCCGCGCCACCCAGTGGTCGCCACGTTTCTCGACGGGGAGATCGAGCGGGAAGTCGACTGTTGCCCACCGGCCCATGGGGGGTAGATACCACGCAACACACGTCACCAGACAAGGAGGCCGCCGTTGGCGAAGATCGCTTTCATCCTCGACCAGATGTTCGAAGACTCCGAGCTCCAGGTGCCCTACGAGCGCGTCAAGGAAGCGGGACACGACCCCGTGATCGTCGGCCTCGAGGCCGGCAAGAAGCTCCAGGGCAAGAAGGGCGAGGCCACGACGACGACCGAGGTCGCCGCAGCGGACGTGGACCCGGACGAGCTCGCCGCGCTCGTGATCCCCGGCGGCTACTCACCGGACAAGATCCGCACGGACCGGGCGATGGTCGAGCTGACGAAGTCGGTCTACGGCGCGGGCAAGCCGGTTGCCGCGATCTGCCACGCGGGCTGGATGCTCGCGGAAGCAGGCATCGCCCGCGGCAAGACCGTGACGTCGTGGCCCTCGATCAAGACGGACCTCGTGAACGCCGGCGCGCGCTGGGTCGACCAGGAAGTCGTCGAGGACGGCAACCTGATCACCTCGCGCAAGCCGGATGATCTCGAGGCGTTCTCCAAGGCCCTGCTCGCGCAGGTCGAGCAGCAGACGTAACGAAAAGAAGCCCCCTCGCGAGAGGGGGCTTCTCGTTCCGATCTAGGGGCCGTCCGGTCTGTCGCCCGGCTCCGCCTCGTCGACGAGACCGTTGTCGCCGATGATCCCGAGATCGTTGCTCGGAGTTGCCGCTCCGGGACGCGGTGCAGGCGCAACCGTCTCGAGCCCCGTAACGCTCTCGTAGAGCAGCGCGGCCGCCATGCCCCCGATCAACGGCCCCAGCCCGTACACGAGGAGGTCCTCCCACGGGATCTTGTCGGCCGTGTCGTAGACGAGAGATGCGACGAAGGGGCCGAGGCTCCGGGCGAAGTTCGCCGAGCCGCCGGTCGCCGCCGCGGTCACGAGGATCCCGGCAGCGAGGCCGAGGCCGATGACGAGGCCGGACCACCCCTTGGGGGCCCGGGGGTCGACGGCTACGGCCATGATCGCCGTGACGAGGATGAACCCGATGAACGCCTCGGCGAGCAGCGCGTTCACGAACTCGATGTCCTCTGCGACGGTAGTGGCTCCGAACAGGATGTCGATGCCGCCGAAAGACGCTCCGCTCTCGCCGTAGATCCCGGCGACGATGAACGCTCCCGCTATCGCCCCGAGACACTGGACGACGACATAGGGACCCACGCTCGACCAGCTGAACCTCCGAGCGACTGCGAGCGAGATCGTGACTGCAGGGTTGAAGTGCGCTCCCGAGACCCCGCCGAGCGCGTAGACGAGCACTGCCAGGGCGGTTGCAAACGCCAGCGCGACGCCGAGGACGTCGCCGAACGAAGCGCCGAAGAGCGCCCTGTAGAAGGCCGCTTCGTCGCCTGTGGGCCCGGGTGACGGGAGCTGGCCGAGACGCGTGATCGGCCCCATGGCGAGGGCCGTCGCGGCCCCCGTGCCGATAGCGACGAACACCGTCGTTCCCACGAACTCCGCGCCGAGCCTCCGGGCAAGAGAAGCCTGTCCCGCTTCTTCCGGAGCGGGGGCCACCGGCCCTGCCCCGGAGCCGATCGCAACGTCGCTCATGCGGCTCCTTTCTCATCGTCCCGTCACACGTCGTGCCGTCCCGCGTTTTCCGAACGCAATCAAACACCCCCGGCGACCCGCGCGGCGCGCTTTCGACCCCTTTGCCGCCCGCCCGCCCGCCGGTCTGGGATCATCATCCGCATGGATCGAGGAGGATGGCGGGTGCTGACGGCGACCATCGCGGTCGCGTGCGCGGCCCTCCCGGCGTCGACCGCGGCCCGCGCCGGAGCGGGTTGCACGCCCGCTCCGACTCCGGGAGACGACGAGA
>WUUC01230023.1_pt1 | contig 16416 bp, 15 predicted proteins | sample 6278441 | NCBI WGS metagenome assembly WUUC01 (sample SAMN13675441, study PRJNA597444) | soil metagenome | isolation source: soil | place: USA: Washington | collected 2017-10
GAGCGCAAATAGGCAGCGTCAACACCGCCATCGAGGCACAGCGCGACTACTGGCTGGCCGAAACCGATTTACAGGCGGCAATCAACGGCACTGGCGGCGTTTCCACACCAATGCGCGCACAGGCTTCAGGCGAAGCCTCCGCACAAGCGCACTGAAAGCACACTGAAAGGATGAGCAATGGTTTCACGCAGAGATTTTTTTACAGGCGCAGCGGCAATGGTCGGCGCAGGACTTGTCAGTCGCGTCGGAGCGGCATCGCTTCCCGAAGCGCCAGCGATGGACAACGCGGCAACCCAGCCACCGCTGGTGCCGCCCAATGGCCGGCCGTATAACCCGGTGGTCACACTTAACGGATGGACGCTGCCATGGCGGATGAACAATGGCGTCAAGGAATTCCATCTGGTGGCCGAGCCGGTTGTGCGCGAGCTTGCTCCCGGCATGAAGGCGAATCTGTGGGGTTATAACGGCCAATCGCCAGGCCCGACCATTGAAGTCGTGGAGGGTGACCGCGTGCGCATCTTTGTGACCAACAAACTGCCGGAACACACCAGCATCCATTGGCACGGTCAGCGTCTGCCCAATGGCATGGATGGCGTGACAGGCCTGACCCAACCCGGCATTCCACCGGGAAAAACCTTTGTCTACGAGTTCGTCGCCAGACGCCCCGGCACTTTCATGTATCACCCGCATGCGGATGAAATGGTACAGATGGCCATGGGCATGATGGGTTTTTGGGTAACGCATCCGCGCGACCCGAACTTCATGAAGGTGGACCGCGATTTCGTTTTCCTGCTGAGCAATTACGACATAGAGCCGGGAAGTTTCACGCCCAAGGTCAACACCATGCTGGAATTTAATCTATTTACGTTCAATAGCCGGGTCTTTCCCGGAATCGACTCCATGAACGTTCGCCAGGGCGACCGGGTGCGCATCCGCTTCGGCAACCTGACGATGACCAGTCACCCGATACATCTCCACGGTCATGAATTCTCCGTCACGGGCACTGACGGTGGTTGGACCCGTCCGGAGTCTCGCTGGCCTGAAGTGACAACTGATGTCGCTGTTGGCCAGATGCGCTCCATCGAGTTCGATGCAACCGAGCCGGGCGACTGGGCGTTCCACTGCCACAAATCGCATCACACGATGAATGCAATGGGCCATGACGTTCCAACCATGATCGGTGTGGACCATCGCGGCATTGCCCAGAAAATCAACAAGCTGGTGCCCGACTACATGGTGATGGGTGAGCGTGGCATGGCCGATATGGGTGAAATGCAGATGCCTATACCGGACAACACGCTTCCCATGATGGGCGGACAAGGACCGTTCGGCAGCGTCGAGATGGGCGGCATGTTCACTGTCGTCAAAGTACGCAAGGATCAGAAGCCGGGCGACTACAAGGACCCGGGCTGGTACAAGCATCCGGCCGGTACGGTTGCATACGAGTGGAAGGGAGAAACCCCTGTTCCTACCCGCAGCAGCGCCTCTGGCGGGCAGTCGATGCCTTCCGCGAATAAGACCTCAAATATCGAAATGAACGTTCGCAAACCGTCCGACCACGGCGGACATCACTAACAGCATAACCACCAGGAGTTCAAATGAAAAAGCAATCGACATCCAAAGGTATCCTGCGTACTGCATTTTTTGCTGTCACCCTAGCGGCGGCAGTGCCGGCAGTGTTCGCACATAGCGAAGCACCGCATGAAAAATCCAATGCAGCAGCACCTATCTCAACCGAGGAACATGCGTTCGGCCAACAGGGGGACCCTAAAAAGGTGAACCGCACGATTGCGATTGATATGTACGACACCATGCATTTCGGGCCGGACGATATCACTGTGAAGCAGGGAGAGACCATCAGATTTGTGGCGAAGAACAGAGGCAAGGTGATGCACGAAATGGTTCTTGGCACGATGGAAGAATTGAAAGCACACGGTGAAATGATGAAAAAACATCCAGGCATGGAGCATGACGAGCCGTACATGGCGCATGTGAAGCCGGGTGGGAAAGAAGAAATTGTGTGGCAGTTCACCAACCCGGGTGAATTCAACTTCGGGTGCCTCGTAGCGGGCCACTTCGAGGCAGGCATGGTTGGAAAAATCACGGTCGCAAAAAGGTAACCCATGGTTCGTCGGACTCTTCTGCAAGCAGCATTTGTAAATGCGCTGGGTGTCCCCTTCCCGCAAACGCGGCCGCGCCAATCGTTGAAGTCTATAAAAGCGCTTATTGCGGTTGCTGCACCGCATGGGTAGACCACTTCAAAGCCAATGGCTTCAGGGTCAGAGTCCAGGATGTGGCAAATCCTTCGGACTACAGGGAGAAGTTTGGCATGCCACAAGAGCTAGGGTCATGCCATACGGGCTGGTCCAAGGCTACGCGATAGAAGGCCATGTGCCAGCCGTCGAAATCAAGCAGCTGCTGGCAGAAAGGCCGCAAGCAAAGGGATTGACTGTCCCGGCAATGCCGATGGGCTCACTTGGCATGAAAGGTCCTCGTAAGGACCCATACGATGTCATGCTGCTACAAGCAAACGGGCGCAACGCCGTGTACCAGCATTACAACTGACTTTGAATGAAAGGACTGAACAATGAAGACATTCGCAAAACACACATTTGTGGCCGCACTCCTTGCCTCCACCCCATTTAGCATTTACGCAGCAACAGATTCGATGGCATCGCCCCCAACTGCCGGTGCCGCAAACCAGATGTCGGAAGGGGAAATTCGAAAAGTCGACAAGGATGCCAAGAAAATCACTATCAAGCATGGCGAGCTGAAAAATCTCGATATGCCTGCAATGACGATGGTTTTCCAAGTTAAGGATCCTGGGATACTGGAGAAGGTGAAGCAAGGCGACAAGGTGAACTTTGTGGCTGAGAAGGTCGGTGGCCAATTCGCTGTCACGCAAATTGAAGTAAAGCAGTAAAAGTAGTTCTTACTTAACCCGATGCGCATTAGACCCAAGCTGTCGCCGCTATGTGGAGGAGTGCCGTCGAATGGCTGGGGACGCAAAAGGCATGCAGCATGGCATGTCCGCAAGCGCTACGGCACATTAAGGACGGGAAATCCGTACGCCAAAAGCGAATTTCTTCAAAAAATGGCGCTTGACCTTCCTATCGCTGGAAGGTCTACAGTGGTATCTCACTTATTGACGGAGATAAAACCATGTATGAGCTACAAGTTGAAGGAATGACATGCGGCGGCTGCATCAAGGGAGTTACTCGGTCGGTTCAAACGGTTGATAGCAATGCGAAGGTGAATGTTGACCTGAAAAGCAAAACGGTTCGCATCGATACGAGTGCAAATCTGGACACCGTTACGTCGGCCATTGCGGACGCCGGTTATCCAGTCATCGCAAGCACAGTTGCATGATAGGTGGTTGTCAGGGCAGCATGGCTGCTCTGGCAAGTCGCACCTGGCCTGCCGGAATGTACGAATAACGCCAATACCTTTCTTGTGAGGTACGAAATGCCAAGGATTACTGTCTTGCCTCATCCGGAGTATGTGCCGGACGGTGCAGGGATTGAGCAAAATGGAACAGCCACCCTTTGCGACATCTTACTTGCTAACGGGGTTGACATAGAGCACGCATGCGGCAAAGTTGGTGCATGTACCACTTGCCATGTCGTAGTAGCGCAGGGATTCGAATCGTTGAATCCATCCGACGAGAACGAAGAAGACTTGCTTGACCGGGCGTGGGGCCTTCAGCCCCATTCGCGTCTCTCATGCCAGGTCATTGTTGGCGATAAGGACATTGTCGTAGAAATACCGAAATATTCTATCAATCATGCCAAGGAAAATACGTGAAGCGATAGCGCAACAGTGTAACGAGACGCGGTTCATCCTTTGCTGAAGAATCAGGAGGTGCGTATGAATATTCATTCTTCTCATGGCCGCCATGGTCATGAACACCATAGTCACCACCACGCTGGTGCCGCCATCACTACACAATCGCCTCAGGATTCGCGGGCCTCCGACAAGCCATTCACAGACCCAGTGTGTGGAATGAAGGTTTCAGGAAACCCGCAGCGCAAGATTGAACACGAAGGAACGGATTATTACTTCTGCAGCTCTCGTTGCATGGACAAATTCCGGGCCAATCCTCAGGGATATCTGACGCCAAAGCCCGAGGAAGCGGCGCATGTGCCGACTGAAGGCACTATTTATACTTGCCCGATGCACCCCGAGATTCGGCGGTCTTCCCCTGGAAATTGCCCTATCTGTGGGATGGCTCTTGAACCAATGATGCCTAGCCTGGATGAGCAAGAGAATCCGGAACTGGTTGATTTTCGGCACCGGTTCTGGTGGACGTTACCTCTCACGGTGATTGTCACAGTGCTCGCCATGGCTGGCCATCGCTTCTTCCCGGCTGGCCTGCCAAGTCAAAACTGGATTGAACTGGCGCTGAGTACCCCAGTTGTTCTTTGGGCAGGTTGGCCATTCTTCCAGCGCGGTATCCAGTCGATTACCAATCGTAGCCCCAACATGTGGACCCTGATTAGCCTTGGCGTTTCGGCAGCCTATGGCTACAGTCTGGTGGCAACGATTGCGCCGGAACTCTTTCCATCGTCCTTTGCCGCCCATGGCCGCGTGGGCGTCTACTACGAAGCTGCTGCGGTCATTATCTCGCTGACCTTGCTGGGTCAGCTTCTGGAATTGCGGGCACGATCGCAAACGTCGGCCGCCATCAAGTCGCTGCTTGGACTTGCGCCAAAAACTGCACGACGCATCCGCGCTGACGGTGTCGAAGAAGATGTACCTATTGCTCATGTGCATGTCGGCGATGCGCTGCGAGTGCGTCCCGGTGAAAAAGTACCGGTCGACGGTGTTGTGATGGAAGGTGAAAGTGCTGTTGATGAATCGATGTTGACAGGCGAGCCGGTGCCCGTGACCAAGCGTCCCGGCGATAAGGTCATTGGCGCAACCATCAACACCAGCGGCAGCCTTGTCATGCGTTCGGAAAAGGTTGGCGCGCAGACGATGCTTTCCCAGATCGTGCAACTGGTTGCCCAAGCTCAGCGCTCGCGTGCGCCGCTGCAACGGCTTGCAGACTCCGTTGCCGGCTATTTCGTGGTTATTGTGGTCTGCATCGCCGTGCTGACGCTATTGGGCTGGGGTATGTTCGGACCGGAACCCAGCTGGGTCTATGGTTTTGTCAACGCTGTTGCCGTGTTGATTATTGCTTGTCCGTGTGCACTGGGGCTGGCCACGCCGATGTCGATCATGGCGGCAACCGGACGCGCCGCTACGCAAGGCATCCTGTTCCGAGATGCGACGGCAATCGAGGCCATGCGCAAAATCGATACGCTTATCGTGGACAAAACCGGGACGCTTACCGAAGGGAAACCGGCATTCGACCGGGTAATCGCAGCCCCAGGTTTTTCCGAGCAGGAAGTGCTGCAGCTTGCGGCAAGTATCGACCAGGGGAGCGAACATCCTCTGGCTCACGCCATCATCAGTGAAGCGCGCAAGCGAGGTCTTGCATTTGCGAAGCCAGAAACCTTCGAATCTGCAAGTGGCATCGGCGTGCGCGGCATAGTATCCGGCCACCGGATCGCATTGGGGAATACAGCACTCATGGATACGGAAAAGGTTGATTGGCACGCTTTGTCGAAACAGGCCGAAACCCTGCGGGGTGAAGGCGCAAGCGTCATGTACCTGGCTTCCGATAATCGGTTGATTGGCCTGATCGCCGTATCGGACCCGATAAAATCCACTACACCGGAAGCCCTTGAAGCGCTGAGAACCGCAGGATTGACGGTTGTGATGGCAACCGGCGATGGCATAACGACCGCCAAGTCAGTCGCCGCAAAACTTGGCATTTCTGAGGCACATGGTGAAGTCAAGCCGCACGACAAGCTGGAGTTGGTTGAGCGACTGCAGGCGCAAGGCAGGATCGTGGCCATGGCAGGCGACGGCATCAATGATGCGCCGGCCTTGGCAAAGGCTGATGTGGGCATTGCGATGGGTACCGGTACCGATGTGGCAATTCACAGCTCTCACGTCACCTTGGTGAAGGGCGATCTGCGGGCAATTGCCCGGGCTCGGTCCCTGTCCGTCGATACGGTGAGAAACATGTGGCAAAACCTGGGTTTTGCCTTCGTATACAACGTACTAGGGATTCCGCTGGCTGCCGGCCTGCTTTACCCGTTCACCGGACAGCTCTTGTCGCCGATGATTGCTGCACTTGCGATGAGCCTGAGTTCGGTTTCTGTGATTACCAATGCGCTCCGGTTGCGCAGGACGGGTACATAGCGTAAACGGATATCGCAACGATGAAATGGCGTCTTGAACTCGGGACTGATGTTTTGGTGGAGGGGGCTGGATTCGAACCAACGTACTCATAAAGAGGGCAGACTTACGATCTGCTGCCTTTAACCTCTCGGCCACCCCTCCGATCGAACTGCAAACTAGTCTTCAATCTAGTGATCCATCACGAGCAAATCTTCTGTTAGCGAAGCGCCTTTGCAAACCGATCGACAACGAATGCAAGGCGCCGGACACAGGCGGATCGGATCCTCCGTCGCGCATTGGCAACACCACAATCGTCCTCGTGCGAGAGGGGCGCAGTGCAAGACACAACGCTCACGATGGTCCTCTGCACATGTGCCGCAATACGCTCTTCTTTTCCATGGCTGCGCCTCCTTCCTGAACTGATCACAGTCCCTATGTCCCGCAACTGATGTCCACTGCTGATGGTAGCTATCTTCTCGACTACTGCCAGTCATATGAAAGGCTAAACATATGTGCTCCTGCTATCAATACCAAAGGGACAAATGTAGATTGACAGGAATCATAAAAGCGCCAATCGCACCTGCCATGTGCTTGGATATGACTAAGTAGCAAGCGCATTCAAAGTGATAATCAATATCATTATGATTCGCAGAGGGTAAAACCGCGTTGCGCGGTCCTGGCAACGGTCTTGTTCTTACGATTTATCCTTCAAAGATCTTCGCGCGATCATATATGTGGTTCGAGAGGTGTATGGAGCCGCCGTGCTATTCCTCGCATCAGAACGCGCGAGCTTCTTCAGCGAACAAGGAGCTGCGAGGGACGGCAGTTATACCGTTCAGTAGCCGGTTTTTACCTATCGCCTTTCTTCCACGAGCAGGAGCGGGGCAATCGACAATGGTTCGGCAACCATTTATTGGATTCTTATTTACTGCATGCACATCGACGACGCATCGAGCTTGAACACCGCAACCGCCTGCGCCAACTTGGCTGCTTCCGCGTCCAAGGGTTGTGATACTGTGGCAGCTTCCTCGACTTGGGCCGGATTCTGCTGCGTGGTTTGATCCATTTGGCTAATGTGTTGATATGGCAGTGGCTGCGGCGTGAGCGACATTTCTCCTGTCGGTACGGAATACATAACCGGAGCAAGATAACTGGAAAAAATCCGGGTTGTGTTGATGACAGTGGTGTCGACGACGTCGATAAAGGATGCCGCGTCAATCCATGCGTGCCTTCTTCCGACCATGTTCGCTATTAGTCGATATGTACTCGATATGTAGTCGATGTCCCGGAATTGTTCACAGTTCCGCGGTTTGCATGCATTGCAAGGGGATGGCAAGGCAGCCTTAGAGCCATTTCAGGCTAACCATATGGCTTGGAGTTATTGTCAACAATCATCTCGGCAGTGCTGAGTAATCCTTCGACAGGATTGCCGGGATGCGCTGCTCTCGTTTGCGCGTGCGACTTCGCCAATTCGGGGACAACCTTTCCCAGCAGGTCCAGGGGAATGGATTCGGCGCACGCCTCGAAGATGCGGTACAACTCGTCATCAGGCGTTATCGTTTCGTTCTCGGCTTTCTGTACGGGCAAGGTGAACTTCGCTCGCGCATACTCCATCAGGGATGCCCGCATCCGGGCCGATGACGAATTCCAGCGTGCCGCTTCCAACAGGCCCGAATGCCCGATTACCGGAATCACCATGTTCCCGGAGCCGGTTTTGGCAAGCTTGAAAGGATCGAAACCGGCATCCAGGGAGTAGGCGAGAAAGCGCTCATGGAACTCGTTATGCTCCACGCCATCGAGCGCCAGCATGTGAAAGGATGGACCGGCGCCTTCGTTATAGGCCTGCGCACTATTTCGTGCCAGGGTTTGCAGAGCGCTCCAGTCGAACGCATCGTGTTCAGTTTCCCATCGCTCTTGCAAATCCGTGAACTCGCCGATCAGCCGATTGATGTCATTGGCGACATGTTGGCTCATATAGACTCCTGAAGCGGATAGGATGATTCGATTTCAAAATGCCATCAGGCATCTCGGCGCTCACTTCCAACTCAAATGATATGGAACGATCGAATTTATCCGGACGATCGTTCCGGTATCTACCGGTTTGCAGACGGCTCGGCACAGTAGCTACAGGGCATGCACTTCTTCAATAGCCATAAGCTCGTTGAATTGCTTCAACTATGTTGAACGATAACGATTCACCATGAAGTCTATTGGAATTGCGTCAAAGGTATTGGCATTTTTATGTCTTGCTCAATCAACCTCCGGTTGGGTTTTTACCGGCAATGAAGCCATTGCCGCTGCAGGTGCCGGCTTGCCCAGTGCCCAGAACACCAGACTCAATACCAGTGCCGTCAGCACGCCGCAGGCAAGCTTGAATGCGCTCTCGAAAAGCAAGGGAGCAACCAGGCCGGACACCACGGCAAACACCATCATCTGTATAAACGATTGAAGCGATGCCGCCAATCCGCGATTGTGAGGAAACAGATCGAGCACCATGATGGTCATGGCAGGCGTAGCAAGCGCGAGGCCGAATGCATAGAAAAATAACGGGAGGACAGCCCAAGGCACCGCCGCCGGGAAGATGTAGTTATAGATCACATTGACCAACGCTGCAGCTGCCATGAATGCATAGCCGGAGCGGATCAGATTTTTGGGCGCGATGCGCGATGCAAAGCGCGCGGCGGCGGCGGAGCCGATCATCATGCCGCTGATGACGGGAATGAACAGCCAGGCGAATGCCGTCTCCGGCAACTGAAGAATGTTCATGACAAAGTTGGCTGCCGATCCGATATAGACGCCGAATCCGCTGAAGGCGATGCCAATGGCAAACGCCAGAAGCACAAACCGCGAATGCCGCAAAACCTTCCAGTAATTTGCGGCAATGGATGCCGGATGAAATTCGTGTCTCGATTGCGCGGGCAAGCTTTCCGGCAGCGCGCGGTAGCAGCTCACGAACATCAGTAAACCGAATGCACCGAGAAACAGGAAAACCGAACGCCATCCAAACGCGACCTGCAGCCATCCGCCGAGAATCGGCGCAAGAGCCGGCGCCAGGCCGAATACCATCATGATATAGGCCAGCACGCGCTGCGCTTCCGCGCCCGATGTGCGATCGCGGACCACCGCGCGGCTGACTACTGTCCCGCCCCCGGCCGCCAACCCTTGCAGCGTTCGAAACACCAGGAGCCAGCCAAAGCTGGGAGCGAAAGCCGCGCCGAACGAAGCGGCGGTGTAGATACCCAAGGTCCAGAGGATCACGGGCCGGCGGCCGAACGAGTCCGACAGGGTGCCATAAAAAAGCATCATGAAAGCGAACCCGAACAGGAACATGCTCAGTGTCTGCTGCACCAGGATCTGGCCGACATTGAAGTCGTTCCCGATCGCATGGAACGATGGCAAATAAGCATCGATCGCCAAGGGGCCGACCATGGTCAGGCCGGCCAGGATTGTTGTTGTAAGTTTATTCATCAATACATGTTCAAGAAAATGGAAGCTGGCAAAACATCGGCACAGCGGCTCTCGCGATGCGGGCAGCATTTCGTATTCGTACATATTCGTACGTTACCGAAACGTTTCACCAGCGCGAATTATTCCTTGTTTTACCTTCGGCTGCAGCCACCCGGTAGAAGAAGCGCGCAAAAGGCCCGCAAGGGGCCACCTCGCATATGGCAAGAATTGCAAAGTGACGCAAAGTGACGAAGCAAGGACGAAGGCAGTGTACAACCTCAATTTATCTTGAGGTCAAGAGAGGGCTGTGAATTGAAGCGAATCAATCATGCTTTCCCTCCCCTTGCAGAGAAGGGGCAACTTTCCCGCAATCTCTTTTGATTACCCGGACGCGCTAGAGACCGGCATTTGGCCTCGATGCGCGGTGCAACCTCCATTTGCGCAAGCGGCACATCAAATCGTTTGAGAAGCGCGGTATGAGGCCATCCCGATGGCGATTGGCTTGCACCCAGAGGTGCGCTTGCCGCTCGTAACGCCTGACTGCATTTTTCAATACCATGCCGCCATTGAGGATCATGTGTTTGCGCGAGCGATAGATGGCAAGGTGATTAAGGCCGCGCCGTACGCCGCCGAGCCGGAATTTGTACTCGTTCTGCCCCCACAAAAAATGATATTCCTTGCCGTGACGGGCTATGCATTCGGATATCGTGAAGTAACAGCAAAGCGTTCCCAGCCTGTAGTCATTGTATTCGGAGTCATGAGCGATAACATCCAGAAAATAGTTGTCGCCGGCCTGGTAATTGATCGTGCCTGCGCAAACTTTGCCATCGATCTCCAGGATGCTCACCATGCCGCATGCCTTGGCAAGCTGAAAAACGCGCTGCAATGCCAGTTCATCCTTGTCATCCTTCTCGGGTATCTTGCCTTTCTCAGTCATCCGGGTGTTGTTGAGATGAATAATGTCACGCACATGTTTTTCCTGAATCTCTTGCCTGGCATAGACCTTGTGTCGAAGCGATGGGAAGGCACGCCTGAGCTTGTTCAAATAACGGTTCATATAGCTGCGCGTCGCCTTGCCGAGGCCGGCCCGATATTCTTCCATCGTATTCGGCAAGGTCAAAACAATGTCCTCCAGGCAATTAAAGCATTGCTTGGGAAAGCACAGCATACCGATCTCGGATTCCACTGCATGCAGTGAAATCACTCGCACCGACCCGTATGTTCCGAAAATATAGTCGGCAAACTGCTGCAATTCGCCAGAATTGATTCGCACTCCTTCATTGATGACCTTTACGCTCGTTGCATTGCGCTCAAACAGCAATACACTGGCTAAATCGGCACCTTTGTATGCGACAAAGGTGTTGATGTTTTCCAGATTGCCACGGTATATGGAGATTTCCGCCAGCGTCGAAAAGATATTGCCGTATAGCCGTTCGAGTTCCGCCTCGATAAAAGGCGGCACCGCATTCTCGTAACACACGATGAAGATGCCGTCGGAGGCTGCGGTGCGTACCAGCATGGTCTCGGCTACTGGAGCATGTATTGATATTGGTGGTACTGGTGTTCCGTCGCTGCCTGTTTTCATGTTCGTATTTCCAAGCTTCACGTTTTCTGTCTCCTCGGAGTTCTGCCTGAATACAGATGTATTTTTTTAAGCTCGGCCTAATTCAGAGAATGGGCAATGCAGGAACATCCATGAAGAGCCGCCAACCCTGCCCAACCAGGACCACGGGCCGGCTTCTTCCGATCGCACCACATTGATGCTTATGTTGAATCAAGGATCGCTCTCAAGTTCAAAAGCACGCCTGACTAAAATGCGTTTTTTTGTGAACGCACAAATAGTGGGCGCTTCAGATATCAGAGAGTTTCAATAGCGAACGGTGCAGGTATGAGCGCGCGCCAATCGAGATCGAAAAACCGTCGGCATTGGAAAACAGGAGACATGAAAATCGACAATATGACCGCCGGCAGCTCGCTCGGCGGCACACCGTCCGTCAGGTCAGAGCCAAGTCAAGCACCCATGCATGACACTGTCCATATCGAGTGTTACGAAAATGGTGTGCCCTCCTTCGCCGGGCCGGAAATGGAACGCCTGTACGGACATATTTCGTCATCACTGAACCAGTTCAGGGTCTATGGCGGCCTGACAGAACAAACGAACACCTATGTGGTACGCAAAGGCAATGAAGTCGCCACTATCCTGATGTTCCGCCGTGAGGGGGAGCGGGTGGAAGTGATAAACCAGAGCATCAAGCTCAGTAGCGAGGATATCGCCCGGTTCGCGCAGCATATCTTTGCGGAGTACAAGACGGTTAACCTCATTTCGTTCCATGCAATACGGACCGAGGCGCTGCGGCTTCCCTTTCCATACCAGAGTTTTGGCTGCACGGATGACATTGTCCTGACGTTGCCGGGTACAGTGAATGAATATCTGGCAAGCCTTGGTAAAAACACGCGCAGGAACATCAAGCGTTATATGGACCGGCTCAAGCGGACCTTTCCATCGTTTCGCTATGACTGTCATGTAGGCGATGCCATCAATGAACAGCATGTACGCGCAATCATCGGATTCAACCGCGCCAGGATGGCCGGCAAGCACAAGGTTTCCACCATTGACCGCGTGGAAGAGGAACGCATCGTTCAGCTTGTCAAGGCATGCGGCCTGATCGGTGTCGCCACCATCGACGATCGCATATGCGCGGGTGCGATCGCGTATCGCTGCGGAGAAAATTATTTTCTCTATGTTATCGCGCATGATCCGAAATACGACGGCTACTGGATTGGCATTCTCTGCTGCTACCTTACGATCTGCGAATGCATTGCCCGGGGCGGCAAGGCTTTTCACTTCTACTGGGGGCGGTATGAATACAAATTTGCCTTGGGAGCAATCGCACGACAACTCGACCACATCGCCATCTACCGCTCGTACACGCAGCTTCTATTGCATGCAAGGACTGCATTGCAGATTGCATACCATGGGTACATGAGCAAGACAAAATTGATGCTGCTCGAAAAGGCCCGGCAGCGAGGCGGCTTCACATCGCGGCTTCTTTCGCAATCCTTCGTTCATCTGCGAAGAGGAAAGCGTTTTATTGATGGCCTGTTGCAACGGCGGGAGTGACTGTTCCCGCGTTGCCATGGAAAGAAGAGGAAGGGCTGTCATGCTGCATCAGTGCAGCATGACAGCAAAGTCAGAGTCGGCGGAATCAGTCGGCGCTGATCTTGTTGCTCTTGATCAGAGCGGACCAACGCTGCATCTCAGTCTGCACAAATTTCGAGAACTCTTCCGGGGAACTTCCTACCGGATCAAGTCCGAGCGTTTCGAGGCGCTTGCGAGTCGCTGGGTCTTTCAGCGCAGCGCGGATTTCCTTGTTCAGGCGCGCCACAACTTCCTTGGGGGTGCCTTTCGGTACGAAGAAGCCGTTCCATTCCAGAACCTCGAAATCCTTGAATCCACTTTCGGCGATGGTCGGCACGTCGGGCAGGGCGTCCATGCGTTTGGACGACGTTACTGCAAGCGCACGCAGGCGGCCGGATTTGACATAGTTCATGCCGGAGGCCGCATTGGAAAAATAGGCGGAAACCTGGCCGCCCATCACGTCCGACAATGCCGGAGCGCCACCCTTGTAAGGCACATGCAGCATTTCAATCTTTGCCTGATTCTTGAGCAGTTCGCCGATCAGGTGGGCAGCACTGCCCGGACCATAAGAAGCATAGGTCACCTTTTCCGGGTATTTACGCGCATAGTCGATAAACTCGCCGAAGGTTTTGTAGGGAGCCGTCGGCGGCACCACCAGAATATTGGGCACGGTGACTGCCAGCGAAACCGGCACCAGGTCCTTGCTCGCATCGAATGGCAGCTTGCGCAATGCCGGGTTGACCGCAAACGACGACGCGTCGTACAGCACGGTGTAGCCGTCCGGTTCCGCCTGGGCAACGGCATTGGCGCCAATGCTGCCGCTGCCGCCCGGGCGGTTTTCGATGATGACTTGCTGTCCTAGGGACACGGACAGCTGTGGTGCAAGAATGCGTGCGGCGTTGTCGGCGCCGCCACCCGGGGAATACGGTACGATGAGACGTATTATCTTGCTTGGGTAGTTTTGCGCCGTGGCGGCAATCGGTGCGCAAATCACTGCAAGCGCGACGGTCAGGTTCTTCAATAAAGACATAAATCCCTCATAGGGTGGTTGACAGAATAGAAATCACACGGTGGCGATAGGATTGGCGGGCGAGCCGACCGCACCGGGCAGATAAAGCGGCGGAGCGGTGAGGAGAAACGCATGCCGGTTGTGCTCGCGCAGCCAGTGCGCGAGTTCGCTCAGATGCCACATTTCGCCCAGCGGGATGCCGAGCTTGAACAGGCAGTGCTCGTGCAGCGGCAACAGCGGCCCCTGCCTGCCCGGCACGAACTGCTGGCTGCGCTCTTCCACAGCATAGTTGTCGGCAGCGATGGCGGCAATGCCCGATTCATCGATCCATTTCAGGAGAAGCGGATCGTTACCGTCGAGAACCGCACACGTGCTGCGCAGCACGCCATGGTCGTCGTCGGGTTGCAGACTGGCGGCCTGTTCCGCGAAGCCGGTGTGCAGGCATAGAATGTCGCCGCGCCTGACTTCCACCTTGTCCGCCTCCAGCACGCGCATGAGCCTGTCATATCCGATGGCCTGACGGGACGTGCCATAGTGATGCAGCAGATCCACCAGCGTTCCCCTGCCCTGCACGCCGTGGCGCGCCGCTGGTGCTACCGATAGCGCCTGCGCACCGCGATAATCGGCGAGCGTCAGCACCGGGCCGTCGGCTACCGAAAACCCGTTATATCCCACCGCCTCGGGAAAGCCGTCGCCGTCGGCGTCAAACAGCGCACCGACATGGCCGAGCGCGTCCCACTGGGTCGAATACTGGGGCGACAGCAGAACGCTGTCGTCACTGATGACGTCGGTTGCGCCCGGTACGGACTGACTAAGCGCGTAATTGAAGTAAGGAGTGCCGTTATGCATGGCCGGCTGCAAGTGAGGCGCGCGGCGGCGCGGATTGAGCGCCGGCTGGCGCGGCACATCCAGGGGAAGGCTCAGCGAAAATGTGATGCCGTGCTCTACTTCACGCATGGCTGCCAGGCGCTCCCGGGGCCCGATCAGGTTCAGACGCCCCAGTTGATCGTCCGGCCCGAAATCGCCCCAATTCGACCCGTCGGGCCGGTTGATCCATTGTTTGCGCATCATGTTGAAAACTATATCGGAAAAGCCATGTTGAAATGGGATGAAATGCAGTCCCGGAAATATCGACAGTCGGCAGCTCAGTCTGCTCTATTCAGCCTAATCAGCCGTGATGTTTCTTTCGCGAGCAACCTTGCGCCATTTGTCGAGTTCCTGGCGTACATAGGCGGCAAACTGATCGGCAGTGACCGATGTCGACGGTTCCGCGCCTTCCTGGGCAAAGCGCTCGCGCAGTTCCGGCGTGTCGATAACCGTGCGGATTTCCGCATTCAATTTGTCGATCACCGGCCTCGGCACGCCGGCGGGAGCGAAAATACCCCACCAGATGTCGACCTCGTATCCCGGCACCGTTTCCGCCAGCGTAGGAACACCGGGCACCAGTTTCGAAGGTTTGGCCGAAGTCACGGCGAGCGCGCGCAGCTTTCCGCTCTTCAAAGATGCGGCGGCGGACGAAGGCGAGGCGACCATTCCCTGGATCTGTCCGGCTATCATATCGGTGATCGCGGTCGCAGTTCCCTTGTAAGGCACATGCGTCATGTCCGTCCTGGCCATCGAGTCGAGCATCTCGGCGGACATGTGATTGATCGATCCGACCCCGGCGGAACCGTAATTGATTTTTCCTTTATTGGCGCGTGCATCGGCTAGCAGCTCTGCTGCCGTCTTGTAAGGCGTCTGGGCGCTGACGGTGAGAATCATCGGCGCGGAAGCCAGCATGGCGACCGGCACGAAGCTCTTGACCGGGTCATAGGGGAGTTTGCTCTGCACTGCAGCGGCCGTTGTGAACGTCGACGAAGTCAGCAGCAGCACCGAGCCGTCCTGGGCGGACCGCGCGACATAACCGGACCCGATCACGCCGCCGGCGCCGGGCTTGTTATCCACCACCACGGTGACGCCGAGCTTCGGGCCCAGCTTTTGCGCGAGTACGCGTGCGAATGTGTCGTTGCTTGCGCCAGGATTGAACGGCACGATGATGGTGATGGTCTTCGGCAGCGTGACCGGCTGCGAAGCCGATGCCTGGCCAAGCGCGAGGCAAGCCAAACTGCCGAAGAGAACGGAACTCAGGTACCGATTGATGTCGCTCATAATGTCTCCAATAAAGAATTGTTATTAAAGATTGAAGCTGCGTGCTGGACTACGAATCTGCCGGCGACATGCCTTCATGCGACTTGTCTTATGTCTGCGGCGCGGTTCCGAGAACGCCGAGCTGCTGCAACCGGGCGATTTCCTGCTCGGAGTAGCCGTTCTGCGCCAGAATATCCGCCGAATGCTGTCCGAGAACCGGTGCGGCGAACGGCGCCGGACATGGCGTATCACCGAACTTGATCGGTCTTGCCATGCCGCGGTAGCGTCCGACCAGCGGATGATTGAATGTTTCGACCAGTTCCTCGGCCAGAACCTGCGGGTGGTCGAACATGTCTTCTATGGATCGCACGGCGGCGCACGGGACCCGCTCACCGAAGAGTTCTTCCCATTCAAGAGCGGTACGGGCCTGCAGGGCCTTGCGGATTTGCGGCACGATTTCATC
>WUUC01068356.1_pt1 | contig 16415 bp, 10 predicted proteins | sample 6278441 | NCBI WGS metagenome assembly WUUC01 (sample SAMN13675441, study PRJNA597444) | soil metagenome | isolation source: soil | place: USA: Washington | collected 2017-10
CGTCTATCATCTGCGCGCCGTTCGCGACCTGCTGCTGCGCGACCGAAAGCGCTTCGTCGAACTGGCCGTTCAGGATCAACTTCGCGAAAGCGGGCGATCCAGTGACGTTGGTTCGCTCGCCGATGTTCACGAACAGTGAATCGCCGCCGATGTTGAGCGGCTCGAGTCCCGATAGCCGGCATTTCTTCTCGACTTCCGGAACGCGCCGCGGCGCGATTCCGGCAACGGCTTCCGCGATTGCCTTGATGTGAGCTGGCGTCGTTCCGCAGCATCCGCCGACGATGTTCAGAAAGCCGCTCTCGGCAAACTCGCGAAGCAATCCAGCCATGTAGTCCGGCGTCTCATCGTAGCCCGACTCGGAGAGCGGATTGGGAAGCCCCGCGTTGGGATAGCAGCTTACATACGTATCGGCAATGTTCGAGAGCTCCTCGATGTACGGACGCAGATCCTTCGCGCCGAGCGCGCAGTTGAGCCCGATCGAGAGCGGCTGCGCGTGCCGCACCGAGTTCCAGAACGCTTCGGTCGTCTGACCAGTCAACGTGCGTCCGGAAAGATCGGTGATCGTCCCGGAGACCATGATCGGCAAGCGCACACCGTGCTGTTCGAAGAAGCAGTCGATTGCAAACAGCGCGGCTTTGCAATTCAGCGTGTCGAACACGGTTTCGACGAGCAGGAGGTCGGCTCCGCCCTCCACCAGTCCGCGTACAGCTTCTTGGTACGCCTGGACAAGCTGATCGAACGTGACGTTGCGAAAACCAGGATCGTTGACGTCGGGCGAGATCGTCGCGGTGCGATTGGTGGGCCCGAGCGCGCCGGCAACGAAGCGGGGTTTGCTCGGATTTTTTGTCTCGAACTGTTGAGCGGCCTCGCGAGCGAGCCGCGCGCCCTCGTAGTTCAACTCATAGACGCTGTCCTCGAGGTGATAGTCCGCCTGCGCGATCGAGGTCGAGTTGAACGTGTTGGTCTCGATGATGTCGGCGCCCGCCTCGAGATATGCAGCGTGAATCTGGCTGATGATCTTTGGCTGCGTAAGCGTCAGCAGATCGTTGTTGCCCTTGAGATCGTGAGAAAAGTCGGCGAAACGCCGGCCGCGATAATCCGCTTCCTTGAGTTTGTAACTCTGGATCATCGTCCCCATCGCGCCATCCATGATGAGGATGCGCGATTCGAGCTCGCGCTCGAGAACGCTCAAACGTTTTTTCATAAGGGAGCGGATTCTATCATTCACTCCTGGCCGGGCCCGGACGGAGAATGCATTCGTGTTATAGCGACTTCGACTTCTCGGCTCGAATACAGGTAGCGAGCGTTCGCCGGCTCGTTCTGCAAATGTTGCCGAAAAGCAACACCGCGATAAACGGCGATAGACATTCAAGTTTTCGGTTTGGCACAATCATTTCGAGCTTAGAGAAAAAGGGATTTCGCGCCCCCCAGCGGATTCAACGAGGATTCCAGGAGAACTCAATGAACAAAAAATTGATCGCCTTAGCCATTGCCTCCGCATTCGCCGTTCCCGGAACTGCGTTGGCGCAAGGGAGCAGCGTAACGATCTACGGTACGCTCAACGTCGATTTCGAGAACGTGGAAGCGGATGAAGGTACCGGACTCGATTTCGACCAAAGAAACAGGGTCAGCTCGAATTCTTCGAATATCGGCTTTCGCGGAACTGAAGATCTAGGCAACGGGCTGAAGGGGATTTTCCAGCTCGAGTCGAGCCTGAACATGGACACTGGCGCGGGTGGCTTGGGAAGCCGTAACTCGCACGTGGGCTTGAGCGGCCCCTGGGGAACGGTGTTCTATGGCATCTGGGACACGCCGTACAAATTTGTGAGTTTGAGACAGGACGCGTGGTATTCGACCGGCATCGCTGCGAACAACTTCATCGTCGGCACGCCGGGCTTCGGTGTCGCCACCGCGACTCAGTCCGCACCCGGTGCGGCCGGAACGGCAGCTAATGCATCTTTCGATCGCCGGCAGGGAGACAGCGTGCAGTACTGGACTCCGAGCTTCAATGGCTTGTCGGCTCGCTTCATGTACTCGGCGAACGAAGCCAAGACCGCGGAGGACGTTGCTATCGAGCTCGATCCTTTCACCTATGGTCTCGCGGTCATCTACGAAAACGGGCCTCTCTATCTCAACGTTGCCGCAGAGCGCCACGAGGACTATTTCGGTCTGGCCAGCCTGTTCGGCGCGGTCGCGGCGCCAACAGCGGCAAACGACGCATCGGAAGATACGGGATACAAGGCCGGTATTGGTTACACCTTTGGAAATACCACGCTGCACGCTCTCTTTGAGCGCCTGGACTACGAAGTCGATACCGCCGCTCTCGATGATTTCGAGCGCGATGCAGCGTTCCTCGCGCTGCTGCACAAGATCGGCGCGTGGACGGTTCGGGCATCGTATGGGCACGCATTCGAAGCGGACTTCGACGACGATACGGGGGTATTCGACGACGAAGACACCGATGCCGACATCTACACGATCGGAGCAAGCTACAGCTTCTCCAAGCGCACGGAGCTCTATGGGCTCTATATGCTGATCGATAACGGAGACGGTGCTGCGTACAACTTCGGCGTCAACCAGCTTGGGACATTCTCCCCCGCAACTCCGCCGGCGACGGTGGGAGGTGTGGGTCTCGGCGCCGAACTCAGAGGCATCGCTTTAGGCATCCGCCACGCTTTTTGAGCCAACAATAATAAACAGCTGTCTCGACCTCCCGGGCGCTTGAACGCGCCCGTTTTTGTTTCTCAGACGAACACTGCGATAAGGCCGATCGCCGCGCAGGCGACGATCACGGGGATGACTCCTGCCCGGTAGCGAACGAGCGCAACGAAAGCGCCGATTCCGATCAGCGCCGAAAGCCATTCGAACTCGCCGGCGAATCCGTCGGGCCACAGAATGTGGTACGCGAAAAACAAAGCCAGGTTGACGATCACGCCGACGACCGCAGCGGTAATCGCGGTCAGCGGCGCAGTGAATTTGACTTCTCCGTGCGTCGCTTCGACAAGCGGAGCTCCGGCGAGGATAAAAAGAAAAGACGGAAGAAATGTAAAAAACGTTGCGACGCTCGCTCCCGTTGCACCAGCGAAAAACAAAGAGCCGGCCCCAAGCACGTCCTTAGTCCACGCGCCGACGAATCCGACAAAAGCGACGACCATGATGAGCGGGCCCGGCGTCGTCTCTCCCAACGCAAGTCCGTCGATCATTTGCGTTGCAGTGAGCCACTGATGATTCTCGACTGCGCCCTGGTAGACGTACGGAAGCACCGCATACGCGCCGCCGAATGTGACGAGCGCCGCCTTGGTGAAGAACCACGCCATGGTAAGCAGTGTCTCGTTTCCAAGCAGCAACAGCATCGCGGCGGCCCACAACGTCAGACCAACGCCGGCGACGAGCGCAAGCTTGCGCCAACTGAAGACGCAGTGCCGAGGGACGGGATTCGAATCGCCGATCAGAAAATCGCCTTCAATTTTTGCCGCATGCGCCGGCGCTGAAGCGAATTTGTCCGGCGACAATCTTCCTCCGATGACGCCGGCAATTGCCGCGCCGAGAACGATGTAGGGAAACGGGACCTTGAGCGCGAAAATCGCGATGAAGGCGGCCGCCGCGATCGCCCATAGCAACCAGTTTTTGAGCGCCCGCGAACCGATCCGGTAAGCGGCGAAGAGCACGATTGCAGTGACCGCGGGTTTGATGCCGTAGAGGACACCGGAAATCGCCGGCCGGTCGCCATGCGCCATGTAGATCCACGTGAGCGCGATCAGAATGAAAAGCGAAGGCAGCACGAAAAGAGCGCCGGCGACGACTCCGCCCCAGGTGCGATGCATAAGCCAGCCGATGTATGTCGCCAGCTGCTGCGCTTCCGGGCCGGGCAGGAGCATGCAATAGTTGAGCGCATGCAGGAATCGGTTTTCGGAAATCCACCGGCGGCGCTCGACCAGCTCTTCATGCATAATGGCAATCTGGCCGGCCGGCCCCCCGAAGCTGATGAACCCGAGTTTCAGCCAGAACCGGAACGCTTCCGCGAATGACACAGGAGACATTGAACTAACGCTCCCCGAATTTATTCTTAAAGAAAAAGAGCCTAACACGGAGACGAAAACGATGAAGAAAGCCATTCTTGCGCTCGCTTTGTTACTTTGTGCTTGCGCCGGGACGCCGCAGCAGGCGAGCGGTCCGAGCGATAGGAATCGAGTAACGGCGACGGAGCCGAGCTCTCCGGAATCTCGTGTCACAGACAACTACACGCCGCGCACTCCGGCCGTAGCGCCGCCATCCCCCAACGTCAGCAGCGACGTTACATACAGCAACCGCAGATAGCGGGCTTCGTCAAGAAACGCAGTCCACCCTGCTATCATGCCGGCGATGAGCCGGTCCTTCCTTATCGCGCAGCTTTCCGACACGCATGTGCAGCGGCCGGGAGAATCCTTGAGCCACCGCATCAATATGTCGGAGTGTCTCGCGCGTGCGATTGCGAGAGTCAACGCATTCGAGCCGAAAGTCGATCTCGTCGTGTTCTCCGGCGATCTGGTGAACGAGGGAAGCCGAAGCGAATACTCGGAGCTCAAGCGCCTGATCGGTTCGCTCAATGTTCCATTTCACTTTATCCCGGGCAATCACGACTCACGCGAACAGCTCCGCGAAGCGTTTCCCGACCATCAGTATCTAGACGGCGGCGCGGAATTTATCCAGTATTCGCTCGAAGATTTTCCCGTGCGCGTCATCGCGCTCGACACGCTCGACCCGGGTAAGGGAAGCGGAATTCTCGACAAGCGCCGGCTCGATTGGCTCGAGCGGAAGCTTTCCGAAGCGCCGACGAAGAGCACGATTGTGTTCATGCACCATCCGCCTTTCGTGACTGGAATGCAGCACATGGACGACATCCGCTGCTTCAACGTCGGGCGCCTGGAGCAGATCATCCGCGCCAACCCGCAGGTCGAACAGATCGCATGCGGCCATGTGCATCGCGCGATACAGACGCGGTGGGCAGGGACGTTTGCGTGCATCGCGCCAAGCGTGGCGCATCAACTCACGCTGGAATTACGGGACGGCGCGCCAGCGTCGTATGTTCTCGAGCCTCCCGCGTTCTACCTGCACTTCTGGCGCCCGGAAATGGGAATCGTCACTCACACCGCGCTCGTCGAAGACTTTCCTGGGCCGTATTCGTTTTCGGACTAGTTCTACTCCGCGCGCATCGACGCGATGATTTTGCCGCCGTGAAAGTACGCGTGTGGCATCGCCTCGGTTCGATGGCCAACGCCGATTTCGCCGCGGGCATCGACCGCAATGATTCCAACGTTGCTGCCGGCTTCCTCTGCCATCGCATCGAGCACGTGATCCACCGCCCGCTTCGCCGAAGCCCCCGAGGCAACCAGATCGCACACTGATTTCGTCGTCAGGTGCTGCATCACGAATTCGCCGTTTCCAGTCGCCGACGCCGCGGCGGCCGCAGTCGCATATGTTCCCGCTCCCGGGATTGGCGTGTCACCGATTCGTCCACTAAGCTTGAGCGAAACTCCCCCCGTCGAAGTCGCCGCGGCAAAGTTTCCCTCTTCGTCCAATGCAACCGCGCCCACTGTTCCACCGCCGAGCTCGGGATGTGCGAGCAGGAGATCCCCGTGCGCGAGCGGCGCCTTCGCGTTCGTGATGAGCTTGCGCTTCTTCTTGTAGTCCGACCGGCGCTCGGCAGTGACGGGATCGTAGTCGGCGAAACCCATTGCGCGTGCGAAACGCTTCGCACCCTCGCCTGAAAGCATGACGTGTTCGGTACGCTCGAGGACACGTCTTGCGACGAGAATCGGGTTCTTCACGCGGGCAAGACACGCGACAGCGCCTGCTCGCAGCGCCGGGCCATCCATGACGCAAGCGTCCATTTCGACTTCGCCTTCGATGTTGAGCGTCGAGCCGGTTCCGGCGTTGAAATTCCTGTCGTCTTCAAGCGCGACGACCGCCGCAGTAACTGCGTCGAGCGCGCTGCCTTCCACTTTGAGAATGCTCAAGCCCGCGTGCATTGCGCGCTTGACGCCTTCCAGCACGACGGTTTCGCGCTCGAGGTCCCAGTTGCCTGCGCCGCCGTGCACAACCAATGCAAACATCTTGCTTCCTCGTTTTCGCGTCTATCTTACCGGAGTAAACTTGCGCTGATGAAATTCAGACTGTTCCATGCTTGAGCGCGCGCTCGATGCGCTCGATTCTGGCGCCACCCTCGTAACACCGAATCGCCGTCTAACTCGCACTCTTCGTCGTCGCTTCAACAGCCGCCAGCGCGGGCGCGGCCTCGCGGTATGGCCGACTGCTGATGTGCTGCCGTGGAGCGCGTGGCTTCGTCGCCTGTGGGATGCCGGAGCTCGCAGCGATGCGTATGTCCTCTCTTCGCTCCAGGAGCAGTTGCTGTGGGAAGAGGCCATCGCGAAAACGCATCCAACGCTGATGCGGCCAGCGCACGCGGCGAAGCTCGCGCACGAGGCGTGGAATCTTCTCCACGCCTGGCGCATTCACGAGGTGACAGCACCGTCTGGCGATGCCGCAGCTTTTAACACGTGGTCCCGAAGCTATGTGCAACATTGCCAAGAACACGCGTGGATCGACAGCGCGCGCATGCCGGATAAGCTCATTCGGCTCGCACGCGAGCTTCCCCCGCCGGGCAAGGTGGCACTTGCGGGTTTCGACGAGCTTACGCCGCAGCAGCGCGATGTCGCGGCGGCGTTCGCTTGCAGCGCGATACCGAAAGTGGAAGACAAACGCACTAACAGCTGCTCGCGAGTCGCCTGCGACGACGCAAAAGCCGAAATGCTGGCTGCTGCTCGCTGGGCAAGAGAGCGGGTGAGCAACGACCCGTACTGTTGCATCGGAATCCTCGTCCCTGGGCTGGAACAAAAGCGCGCGGCGATCGAGGCGGTTTTCGCCGATGTTTTTCATCCCGCGTCCGCACTCCCTGGCGCAAAAGTCGCTATCTCCGGGTTCAACATCTCGCTCGCTCCGCCGCTCGCACAAGCGCCCATCGTTGCAGCGGCGCTCGCCGTCATTGAGGCGGCCGGCGGCGAACTCCCGATCGCCAAGATGGGGGCGCTGGTGCGTTCGCCGTTCTTGGGCGGCGCAAGCAGCGAGTTCAGCGCGCGAGCTTTGCTCGATGCAAGCCTCCGGCATCGCTGCGAATCCACCAAAGTGCTCGCCGAAGTCTTGCCGCACGCGGCAGACGGCGCGGCGATGCTCGCTGAGCATCTCACTGCGATGGGCGCGCTCTCTATCGGCGGATCGCGCCGACCCGGCGAATGGGCTTCACTCTTTCGCGACCTTCTCAAAGCGGCCGGATGGCCGGGCGACCGCACGCTCGACAGCGCGGAATATCAGGCGGTCCAAAGCTGGGATGAAGTGCTGTCGGGATTCTGCTCGCTCGATGCGATCGTGACCGCGTTCGACTACAAGACCGCGGCGGGGATGCTTCGGCGTCTCACCTCGGAAAAGCTTTTTCAGCCCGAATCGCCCGAAGTCCCGGTGCAGATTCTTGGCGTGCGCGAAGCGCTCGGCCACACTTTCGATCACGTGTGGATGATGGGGCTGCACGATGACGCATGGCCCGCGCGCTGCCGCCCCAATCCATTCATCCCGCTCGATGTGCAGCGAAAGCGAAACCTTCCGCATGCGACGCCCGAACGCGAGCTCGCCTATGCGAAGGGTGTTCTCGACGCGATCGTGTCGAGCGCGCAGCACGTCGTGGTGAGCTGGCCGGTTCGCGAGGGCGACGTCGAATTGAGTCCAAGCCGGCTCATCGCCGCGTATCCGATTGCGGAACCTCCCGCATCCAGTTTCACACTCTATCGCGACGTGATACATCGTTCGCGCCGCATCGAGGAATTTGCCGACGAGCGCGGCGCTCCGTTGATCGAAGCTGCCGTGACGCGGGGCGGATACAGGGTGTTCGAATATCAGGCGGCGTGTCCATTCAGGGCGTTCGCTGCGTTTCGGCTGCAAGCCAGACCGCTCGACGAGCCATCGTTCGGCGTGGATGCGATGCTGCGCGGCATCCTTGCGCACTCAGCGTTGGCCGAGGTGTGGAAAGACCTCAGATCACACGCCGCGCTCATCGCGACAGGCAAGCTGGAGGAAATCGTATCTGCGGCGGTCGAAAAGGCCCTGTCCGGTGAGATGCTCAAAAGGCCGCGTACTCTGACCGCGCCATGCGCTGCGCTCGAAAAGCGCCGGCTGCACACGCTGCTCATGGAGTGGCTGAACCTCGATCGCGCGCGCGCGCCGTTTGAAAGCGTCGATTCGGAAGTCGAAGTAATCAGGACGATTGCCGGGCTGACGGTCAATCTCAAGATCGATCGAATCGACCACTTCGCGGACGGTACGACCGCGATCTCCGACTACAAGACCGGCAAGTGCAATCCCAACGACTGGTTTGGCGAACGGCCCGACGCGCCGCAGCTGCCGCTTTATGCGCATGGCGACGAGGGCGTGGCCGCGATTTCGTACGCCCTCGTGCGCCGCGGTGAGTGCCAGTATTCGGGTTACTCCCGCAGCGCGGGCGTCGCGGATGGCATCGAGTTTCGCGACGATTGGACGACGATCGTGAACGGTTGGCAGCGCGTGCTTGAAACGCTGGCTCGGCAATTTCTGAACGGCGTTGCCGACGTTGCGCCCAAGGTCTTCCCGGGTACCTGCGACAATTGCGAGCTGCCCGCGCTTTGCCGCATTGCCGAGCGCGGTCCGAAAAGCAATGGCTGAGTGCGCGGACGCCAGAGAGCGCACTGAAGCGCTAGACCCGCGCCGCTCGTTCATCGTTCAGGCGCCCGCGGGGTCGGGCAAGACCGAGCTCTTGATCCAGCGTTTTCTCGTGCTGCTCGCCTTGTGCGAGCGGCCGGAGAAAGTCGTCGCGCTCACCTTCACGCGCAAGGCGGCTTCCGAAATGAGGACTCGCATCATCGAGGCGCTCGCGAGACCAGAACCCGCGCCAGACGCCGCGGCGAACGAAAAGAGGACTTGGCAGCTCGCGCAGCGAGTACGCGATCGCGATGCTGAAAAACGCTGGGGACTGGCCGAGAATCCGGCGCGACTTTCGGTGCAGACGATCGATGCTTTCTGCACAAGGCTCGCGAGCTACATGCCTTTGTCGTCCGGCTTGGGAGCGCTGCCTGAAACGGTCGACGACGCGAGCCTCCTGTATCGCGAAGCGGCTCGTGAAACGGTCCAGCACATGAACCACGCAAGCCGCTGGTCCCCGGCGGTCGAAATCCTGCTCGAGCATCTCGACAACGACTGGCCCAGGGTCGAGGAGCTGCTCCTCCCGATGCTTGCGCGCCGAGACCAGTGGCTGCGTATCGGAGACCAGCCCGACCGCAGGACGTGCGAAGCGGCGCTTGCAAGAGTCATCGAAGAGGCGCGTGCCGCGGTCACCGCTGCTTGTCCAAAGAACGTGGTCCGCGAAATCCCGGCGCTCGCGCGCTACGCCGCGCAGCAACTCCAGGCAGCGGAAAAGGAGAGCGCGATCCGAGACTGCGCCTCGCTCGGTTCGATAGAGGACGCGACGCTTGCCGAATGGCTAGGCGTCGCGGAGCTGCTGCTGAGGCGCACTGGAGATTATCGGAAAGCAACTGGCGTTTCTGCGAGGATCGGCTTTCCTGCGTGGAATCCGGTGAAGAAGAAAACAATGTGCCATTTGCTCGAATCGCTCGCGGTTTCCACCGATTTTCGCGAACGCCTCCACGCGCTGCGCCACCTTCCGAGCGCCGCGTACAGCGACGACCAATGGCGAGCGCTGGAAGCGCTGCTCGAGGTCCTTCGACTCGCGGCCGGCGAGCTGCAGATGGTTTTCGCGAGGCGCGGCCAGATCGACTTCATTGGCATAGTCGGCGCCGCCATCATGGCGCTAGGCGACGAATCGCACCCGACCGATCTGGCGCTGGCGTTGGACAGCCGGATCTCGCATCTGCTCGTGGACGAGTTCCAGGACACCTCGGTCACGCAGCACGAGTTGATCGCGCGCCTCGTCGCGGGATGGGAGCCCGGCGACGGCCGGACGCTGTTTCTAGTGGGCGATCCGATGCAGTCAATCTATCGCTTCCGACAGGCGGAGGTGGGACTGTTTCTCAACGCACGCGGTCGCGGCATCGGACGCGTCAGGCTCCATCCACTCACGCTCGCCGTCAACTTTCGCTCGCATTCGGGTTTGGTCAACTGGGTGAACGCGACTTTCGCGCAAGTTTTTCCGCGTTGCGAGGACGTCGGCGAAGGCGCAGTGGCTTTCAGTCCGGCGGTCGCTCACGCGCAAGCGACCGGAGGCGTCGCGGTGCATCCTTTCTTCGGCAGGGATTACCTGCCGGAAGCAAAAAAGGTAGCGAAGATCGCAGCCGCGGCCCGGCAGGCGGGACAGAGCGTCGCGATTCTGGTCCGAAGCCGCACGCATCTCTCGCATATCGTGCCGCAGCTCTTACAGGCGAAGCTGCGCTTCAAAGCGGTCGACATCGAGAGCCTGGATGACACACAGGAAGTGCGCGATCTGGCTGCGATCGCGCGCGCGTACCAGAACCTTGCCGATCGCATTGCCTGGCTGGCGACGCTGCGCGCGCCGTGGTGCGGACTCATGCTCCGCGATCTCGAAATCGTCGCGCGGGCAAAAGCTACGATCTGGGACGCGATCGAAGATGGCGAAGTCGTCAGCCGCGTGTCACGCGACGGAGCCGAGAGATTGGAAAAGGTTCGGCGTGTTTTTGCCGCAGCTTTCGCCGAACGCGGCCGGAGAACGCTCCGCCGTGCAGTCGAAGGCATTTGGCTCGCATTGGGCGGACCGGCTTGCGTCCGCGACGAAACCGCGCTTGCGAACGCGATGCTCTACATCGAACGACTGCCTGACGTGGAAACCGACGACGTCCAGCCGGAAGAGCTTTTCGCGGCACCCGACGCACGCGCCGGCGACGAATTGCAGGTCATGACGGTCCACAAAGCAAAGGGGCTGGAATTCGACGTGGTCATCCTTCCCGGACTGGGACGCAGAATCAGAGAAAGCGATTCGACGCTGCTCAAGTGGGCCGAGCGGCCGACTATAAACGGCGTCGACTTGCTGATCGCGCCGATTCCCGGCATGCACGGCGACGACGATGCCAGCTACAAATATCTTCGCGATCTCGAGGAGCGACGCGAAAAATTCGAGGAGGGCCGTCTGCTCTACGTCGCCGCGACGCGCGCGAAGCACGCGCTGCACTTGCTGGGCAACGTGGCGCTGCCGGCAAATCCGGCGGAAGCGATGAGGGCATCCGGCCGTCTGGAGATGCTCTGGCATGCAATCGGCGACGAGTTTGCTTGCGACCGCGCCTCGCCAGATGCAGCGCTTTCCCTGCCATCGCCGCAGCGGCCGCTTTACCGGCTTTCCGCCGACTGGACGCTTCCGACCGCGCCGCCTTCAGTGAAGGTGCATGCCGAGGAAGCGTCGGCAATCGAGAATACGATCGATTATTTCTGGGTCACCGATATCGCTCGCGCGGTCGGCGTGGTCGTGCACCGCGCGCTTGCCAGGTTCGAAAGCGATGGAATCGAGAGCTGGTCTGGTCCGCCAGCGAGCCGCCATCGCCACGAGCTTGCGCAGCTCGGCGTGCCGTTCGCGGAGCTCGATCGAGCTGCGAGCGAAGTCGAGCGCGCGCTAAAAAACATTCTGAGTGACACGCGCGGACGCTGGATCTTCGACCCTCGACATACCGAGCGGAGCAGCGAATACGCGCTGACCGGAATCGACGACGGCGAACTGGTCAGCATCGTCGTGGACCGCACGTTCGTCGACGGCGATGGCACGCGGTGGATCGTCGATTTCAAGACCGGAACACATAGCGGAAGCAAGGTCGAAGCTTTCCTGGACACCGAGCAGACCCGCTACGCGCCGCAACTGCAACGCTATGCGCGAATCATGCGCAAGCTCGATCCGCGGCCAATCCGACTCGCACTTTATTTCCCGCTACTCAACGGCTGGCGGGAGTGGGCGTATCAAGCTGATCATTGCGATCAGAGAAGAGGGACGCAGTTGGATCTTCAATTCGACTAAAGTCGCGAAGGCTAGCCGGTGATGGACCAAATGAGAGTTGGACTTTGATGCCGGTATACGCCGGTATTCCGGGCGCGATGACGTCATGAAACAAAAAATCGAACGAACTCTAACCCTTCACCCTACGGGGAAAAAGGGCGTCAACATCGAGAAGCAAAAGTATGACTTTTTTCGCGACGCGATCGTCGACCGTTTACGCCGCGACGAGCTGACTTTCACCGATCTTGCGGAATCGATTCGCGCTCAGCTGGGCGGCAGCTTCAAAGGCTCGGTGGGGTGGTATGTCGAAGCAGTCAAGCTCGACCTGGAAGCGCGAAGAATCATCGCGCGCGTTGACGGCAGCAAGCCGCAGCGATACCGGCTCATGATTCTTGACCTCACCGCAAATCGCGAGTGAGCAGGATGTTGAGCAGGTTGTCCTGGAAATTGATGTTGCCGGTCAGATATTGATGCGACTCGCAGATCAGAACCGAATAGTGCAGAGGAAAAAAGCTGTACTTGTGGCGCGGCACCGAAGGATCGAGCGCGTGCCGCGCGAGCAATGACGGTTTAGTGACCCGTCCGTCTCCCGGCTCGAGCATCAGTTTCTCGTAATTCACTCCGCTGACGCGATTCTTCACCTCGTTCGGATAAAGACGCACAACCGAATCGCGGCCGTCTTCCTCGACGAGAATGCGCGCGGGAGTGAGCTGACAGTCGCCGCCGAACACGACGTACTGAACATCGCTTTCCTTGTTTTCGATCGACAGCGACCAGACGAAACGCCGGCCGCGCTCGATATGTTTCTCGAAATATTTTTGCAGCAGCGCGAGGTATGCTTTCCCTTCTTCGCGGCTTTCGAAGCGATCGATCACTCTTTCCGCGATCCTCTTGTCGAATACCGACCACTCGAAGCGCCGCCAGATTTCGGCGTCGAAGAGATCGCGGTCCAGCTCTTCGCCATTCGGCTTCACTATCCAGGTGCCGATCGGATGCGGGAACAACTGATACGCGGAGGGCATCGTCGCGAGGACCTCGGGCGCGATGTCGCGCAAACCGATTTCGGATCCGACGAGAAACTGCTGCAGCGCGTTGACCGAACCGAGATTCGGCGTTCCGACGAGTATCACTTTGCGCACTCGCGACGCGCCGTGGTTGTTGATCGGGAATTCGTTCGAGTCGAGCACATCGGTCCTGCCATATCTCAGGTAGTAACGGGCGATGAGCCCGCCCATGCTGTGCGCGACGATATCGACCTTGAGCTTTCGATCGCCGTAGTCGACGCGTATTTGCTCGATCAGCTCGTCGAGCTGTTTCGCGCTCTCGACGTTGTCCTGCCGCCAGTCGTAGGCGAAGACGTAATACTGCCGCTCGGTCTTCTTCACCGGTCGTCCGGGCTTGCCCTCAACATAGCCGCCGGCTTTTTGGAGCGTTCGGATGATTTTGCCGTAGTAGTCGCGGCCCGCTGCGGCGTCGAAAATGCCGTGCGGCTCGAGCGCTGTCGCCGCGGGATGCATCGTCTTGCGGTCGATCGCGAGCGCGATCTGCTCGTAGTCGTTGAACAGGACGTTGAAGAAGCTTCCCGGCCAGACTTCGTCCTTGGTCTTCGCGTCGCGCAGCCGTGAACCGAAAGCGCCCGGGATGAGAACGACCGGGTTTTGAAACTGGTTCTTCTCCTGCGCCTCGTATAGCCGTTTGAGATCGGGCGCGGTAGCGCCGCAAGCTGAAAGAAACAAGAGCGCGAAGAGCAAGGGCTTCATGTAAAAAAGGCTACAACAATCCGGAGAAGCGGCTCAAGCGAATGATCAGCGGTTGAAAAAACCCATCGAAGGAAAGCCATTCTCACATTGCAACCCCACACACCGGTGCGAACGATAGAATTCCCTATCCCGCAAGACTCGCCATGCCCTTACTCATCCATGCCAGCGTACGCGTAACCGGGCCGGCGGAACCGCTTTCGGTTTTTCGCGGCGTGCTGAACCGTTTGTTGCTCGACGAATTCGCGGAAATAGACGTCGAGGAACGCCACCGTGAAAACGAGCTCATCTACGACTTCAAAGTGACCGGTGGAATCCCGTTCCCCGCTCTGGTGCAAGCGTCTTCCGGGCATCCCGACATCAGTGTGACGATCGAGTGGGTGAATGCCGAAGCGGGAGTCAAAGGCTATGCCGTAATCGAAAATGGCCAGCTCAAGGAAAGCCGAACCGACAAACTGGGCGGGCGGGGCGAAAGCAATTTGCTTTCGATCGCTGTTGGCGACGACGCCTCGCTTGTGCTTGCGCTTACCTTTCTAACGCACATTCCACGCGAGACGCTCGGATACGCGGTGACGAGCGAGCGAGATGCGTTGGTCCGGATCGTCGAAGTCGGCGATCGGAAGATCGACGTCTACGCGTCATCCGGCGATGAGCCGAAATGGGAGGACAAATGGGCGATCGATTTCGAGACTGGGTCTTTCGACTACGCTGAAACCTCCGACGCGATCGATGAACCGCTCTACCTGGCGTTGAGAAAGCACGCAGAAGATTTCGCGGCCGAATGGCTATGGTTCAGTTCCGCGCCGGCGGTGGAAACCGCGATCGAGCGTGAGCGCTTCCGCGCCGCCGGCTATCCCGTTCATGGAGCAAATGTCAGATACGAGAAACTCAGATCGCTAACGCATGAACCCATGCGTTTTACCAGCGAGCCGCTGCAATCGTATGAGCAGTTGATCCGCCAAGTTCTTTCGGATGATTAAGTCTATTCATCACCCGTGCATGCAAAGACAGCGAAGCCTGGGGCTTGACCAGCATTCGGCCAAAGGTAAGGCGAAGCCTGCCCTTGCTCATCTTCGCGTGGCGTCGAGCGAGGCCGTTTGGTCGCCCAAACGACCCCTCGATACGGCGCTAAAGCGCCTACTCGGGACGAACCGCTTTTCATGCCACTCGTGATGAGTAGCGCGATCGGCGCGTATCGAACCACGGGTCGCGGTCTTGAAGCCGGCCGTTGGGAAGACAGGTCTAGTGAGCGGCGCGGCTTAGACGGTCGCGGACCGCGGCCCATTGTTCGCCGTCGGGAACACGCTCGACGAGAATGGATTCGCATCGCATTTCATCCAGCGCGCGGAGGTTGGCGTAAAGCAAACGCGCGTACTCCGCGGCGTCGCTTGGCGCACGAATCGATGTGACCGAATCCGATTGGCCGAATGACAAGATCGCGACCTTCGCGGCATTCGTCAAATCGTCTCGATCGACAATCTTGAGCGGAGTGCGAGGCGAGTAGTGCGAAGGAAGCGTTCCAGGTGCGCGGATTTCAGTGCCGCTTGCTGACTTGAGTTTCTGTCCGAGAGCCAGCTCGACTTCGCTCGAAGAAATTTTTCCGGGACGAAGTATCGCAGGTCGGCTTTCAGACAAATCTACGATCGTCGATTCGATACCGACATCGCACGGCCCGCCGTCCAGGATCAGGTGGACTTTGTCGCCCAGCTCGTGCCGGACGTGTTCGGCGGTGGTTGGGCTCAAACGTCCGAAGCGGTTCGCGGAGGGTGCCGCGATTCCCGAGCCGAATTCTCCCAACAATGCCAACGCGAGGGGGTGAGCGGGAACGCGCAGGCCGATCGTGTTCTGCCCACCCGTGAGCAGGTCGGAAACGTTCGCTGCGCGAGGTAATACGAGGGTAAGCGGGCCGGGCCAGAAGCGCTGGGCGAGCGTGTTCGCGGCTTCGGAAATCTCGAGCGTCCAGCGCGATAGATGCGTTGCATCCGGCAAATGAACGATCACCGGATGATCTGCGGGGCGGCCTTTCGCATCGAAGATCTTTTTGACTGCCTTGGGATTACTCGCATCGGCACCAAGGCCGTACACGGTTTCTGTAGGGAAGGCGACGAGACCGCCGTCGCGCAGCAGCTGGACGGCGCGTCCGATTTCAGCCTGCTGCGTCATCGCGAAGAGTTTTCACACGAGATCGCTGTGCCCCGCTCGCGATGAGAGCAACAAAAGCGAACAGTCGTTGCTGGAGTGTCTCAAGCAACGAAGCAACCTCGTTGTATAACATCGCCGCGCCGCGGCCGCGATAGCAAACGATGAGCTGAGCGCTTACGAGGTCAATAGCCTCAGCGCCTCCTCGTACTTCTCAGCGGTTTTCCTGAGCACGTCGGGAGGGAGCGCAGGCGCGGGCGGCGTCTTGTTCCACTTCTGCGCTTCGAGCCAGTCGCGGATGAACTGTTTGTCGAAGCTTGGAGGACTCATTCCGATCCGATATTCGGACTTCGGCCAGAAGCGAGACGAGTCGGGAGTCAGCACCTCGTCGATCAGATACAGCTTGCCTGCGCTGTCCTGCCCGAATTCGAATTTCGTGTCGGCGATGATGATGCCGCGAGTTGCCGCATAGTCGGCCGCCTGCGAGTAAAGCGCGATTGCCGTGTCGGAGA
>WUUC01028006.1_pt1 | contig 16412 bp, 25 predicted proteins | sample 6278441 | NCBI WGS metagenome assembly WUUC01 (sample SAMN13675441, study PRJNA597444) | soil metagenome | isolation source: soil | place: USA: Washington | collected 2017-10
CAGGCCATGTTCCGCCGCATGCGGGAGGAGCTGGGCACCATCGACATCCTGGTGAACAACGCCGGCGTGCAGCGCGACGCACCATTCCACGACATGACGCTGGCGCAGTGGGAGAGCGTGATCGGCGTCAACCTCACCGGCCAGTTCCTCTGTGCGCGCGAAGCGGTGCGGGAGTTCATGCGCCGCGGCATGGTGCCCGCGGTGTCCTGCGCCGCCGGCAAGATCATCTGCATCAGCTCGGTGCACGAAGTAATTCCGTGGGCCGGGCACGCGAACTACGCTGCATCCAAAGGGGGGGTCATGCTGATGATGAAGAGCCTGGCGCAGGAGGTGGCGCCACTGCGCATCCGTGTCAACAGCATCGCGCCGGGCGCGATCCGTACGGCGATCAATATCGCCGCCTGGGAAACCCCGCAGGCGCATGAAGCCCTGATGCAGCGCGTGCCCTACCAGCGGATCGGCGAGCCCGCCGATATCGCGCGCGCCGCGGTCTGGCTGGCCTCTGATGAAGCGGATTACGTCGTCGGCACCACCCTCTTCGTGGATGGCGGAATGACACTCTATCCGGGCTTCGCGGAAGGAGGATGAGGCGTGCCGGAATCAAACTTGCAAACCTGCCCTGCATGACGAGGTCATTATCCATCTGCTTCGCGCTCGTGCTGGCGGCGGCATGCTCGCACCCGCAGGAGGCCGCGGCGCCGCGGCCTCATTCTCAGGGCCTCGTCACGATGAGCGGGAAGGTGATCGAGCGTTCGCGGGTCTGGACGCCCGAGGGCGCACCCAGGGACATCATGAAGCTCCAGACCGCCGACGGGCAAACCGTGCTTGTCCACCTGGGCGTTCCCGGCGGCGAAGGCACGATCGCCGAAGGAGACCGGGTCACGGTCACCGGCGCCCGGATGCGCTCGGGCGCCGAGGGCTCGGGCGCCGAGGACGCGCTGTTTGCGCGCTACGTTCTGCAGGACTCCACGCCCGGGCGCTGAGCGCCAAAATGTAAAAGCCGCGCTGAAAAAGCTGCGCGGCAACTCCCGATCTTTCAGCGGCAGCACGCGCCGGATGCCCGGCATGCGAGGTGCATGGACTCCGAAACCCACGCGCAACTCGCGCGCACCTTCCCTATGAAAGGAGATTCCATGAAGACCGGAAAGACTTTGCTCATCAGTTTTTCTCTGCTTGCATTGGCCGGCGCGCCGGCATACGCGAATGAGGCGACCGCGAACAAGGAGCCATTCAACAAGCTGGACAAGGATAGCGACGGCATGCTCGGGCGCGCGGAGGCAGCGGCTGACGCCGACGCAAAATCGCGCTTCGAGCGCCTGGATACGAGCGGCGACCAGAAGCTGAGTCGGGAGGAGTACCAGGCGTGGTCTAGCGCCTCGGCCGGCGCAACGGCGAAGCCTGCCGACGGCGTCATGAAAGCGAGCGCGTTGATCGGCAAGAAGGTGGTCGGCGCCGGCGGCGAAGAGCTGGGCGAGATCAAGGACGTGGTCATCAATCTGAACGGCGGCAAGGTGCACGCCGCGGTGCTGGAATTCGGCGGCGTCCTCGGCATGGGCGAGAAGCACTATGCCTTTCCCGCGAGCCGGCTCCAGCCGGCCAACAACGCCGACAAGCTGGTCCTCAACGTCGATAAGCAGAAGCTGCAGAACGCCGCTGGTTTTGCCAAGGGCCAATGGCCGGCGATGAATGACGAGTACTGGGGCCGCGTCGGTGGCGAGGCAAAGGCCGGCGCCGGCGCGAGCACCCAGGCCGCCAACCTCAAGCTGGTGCGGGCAAGCGAGATGATCGGTGAAGAGCTCAAGGGCAAGAGCGGTAACGACGTCGGAGAAATCAAGGACCTGACGATCAGCCTGAAGGAGGGCTCGGTCAGGAACGTGATCGTCGACGTCAAGGACGCCGGGCAGGCGGCACTGCAGGCCAGTGCACTGACGAGCGGCACCGACGGCAAGCTCCTGGTCAACATGACCGATGAGAAGCTGAAGAGCCAGGCGAAGCGCTAAGCAGGAGGAGTCAACGAGGGTCCGGTGCCGGCCCCTTTTTCCCTGCCATAGTAAGCGCCTCTCAACGGAGGCGTCATGCTGTCGTTCGCGTGGCTTGCGCTTCTGGTGGTCGAGCTGGTGTGGGGCCGGAACCGTGCGCTATGGCTGCTCGGCCAGGCGATCTGGATCGCGTCCGGCGCTGCGCAATGCTGCGCGTGCTGCGCCTCGCCCGCGTCGCGCGCGTCGGCGCGGCGAGCCGCGGGCTGCGGCTGCTGCAGATCATCGGTTCGGTCAATCGCGGCATGAACGCGCTCGGCGCCGCGATGCAGCGGCGCGGCTTCTCCTACATGCTTGCGCTTACGCTCATCGTCACGCTGGCCGGCGCAGCCGGCATGTATGCCCTGGAGCCCGATGCGCCGGGCGGCGGCTTCGACAGCTATGCCACCGCCCTGTGGCGGGCGGCGATGGGCATGACGACCATGGGGGATCCGAATACTGGCCGGCTCAGCGCCGATGGCCGCGTGCTCTGCTTCTTTCTGGCGCTCTAGGCCTTCGCGGTGTTCGGCTACATGACTGCGGTGCTGGCGACGTTCTTCATCGGCCGTGATTTCCAGCAAGCCGACTTCGAGCGCGCCTCGCTGGCCGGCGAGCTCGCGGCGCTGCACGAGGAAGTACGCGCCTTGTCGGCACGCCTGGCCGCGCCTTGAGAAAGCACCTCATGCGGGGTTCGCATAGAACAGGAAACCCAGCGAAAGGATCGCATTGAGCCCCAGCGCGACCTGGCCGGGCCACTGCGAAATGCTCATCCAGCGGCTTCCCAGCGACCACGCCGCGAGCGCCACGCCGGCAAGGCTGAGCGCGCCGCTCGATAACGCCATGGCGCGCGTCCAGCCGGCGAACAGCTCGGCATTGAAATGCAGCGCGAGCAGGGCCAGGCCGGCACCGGCACAGAGATAGGACGCGCGTAGGGCCATCGACCCTTACTGATAGATGCGTCCCGACTCGTGCTGGCGCTGCGTGCGTTCGCGAAGCTGCTCGGGCCAGTCGTCGGTCACGTGGCCTGGCTTCTCGGCCGCAGCCAGCTGCTGCGGATCTTCGCTGCACGCCGGAAGGGCAGCGGCGAAGAGGGCTGCAACGAGAATCCGGACAACCTTGCTTCCTGCTGTCATGTGTTTCCCAGGCTGCAAGGAGCATGCCGCGATGGCCGCGGTACGGCTCAGCCCATTAAGACTTCTTTAAGGGCCGGGTCCTTAGTATTGGCTGATGCCGACCAAACCAGCGAGCCCGGCGCTTACGCCGTTTCGCGTGCAGAAGTTCCTTTCGGGGCTTCGTTATCCCGCACCCAAAGAGCATGCGCTCAGGCATGCCCGCGAGCTGGGCGCCGACGAGAACGTCATCCACGCCTTGAGCGCGCTTCCGGATGGAATCTACGAGAGCCCTGTTTCGCTATCGCGGGCCTGCCCGACCGCCCCGCCCTAGCTTGCCCGCGTCGCGCGCGAGCCCCTCGCCTTGATTTCGAGCCCGACCAGCCTCACATTACGCGCATCGCCGGTCAGCTCGAACACGCCTTCGCTGGCCCGCAACCGCTCGACGACGAACGGTTTGGTCTGCCGGCCCGCGGGAGGGCTTCACAGCGGCTCGGCGCCGATCGCGAGGAAACACCTACGGCTGCTCCAGCGAAAGCGACTGCACGCGCCAGCTCGGTCCGAACAACGATGACCACGCGAGCGCCGCCTGCTCGATGAGCGCATCGCGCACGAAGCGCGGCGCGATCCAGTAGCCGGCGACCGGAGATGGCGAGCGCGGCAAGCGCCAGACCAGGGCAATGGCCAGAACGCGCACCGGCGGGCTCGCCCCGCTCGTTGCGTAGCGGCTTGTCAAGAAGCTCGCTCACCATCGCCGCTTCCGCCGCCGTCGCGGCGCCCATGAACAGAATGAAACCGGCCAGGATGTTAATAGAGCGCTTCATGCCCGGCCTCCCGTAGGGATCGTGCCCGCCGCGCGGCGCTCGATTTCGGAATTCACCTGGGCGCCCACCAGGATCGCGATCCCGGTGAGGCAGAACCACAACAGCAGGACGACGACCGCTCCGAGCGAGCCGTAGACGACGTTGTACGAGCCAAAATAGCTGAGGTAGACGTTGAAGCCGTAGGAAGCGAGCAGCCATAGCGCGACCGCCGCGACCGTGCCCGGCATCAGCCAGCGCCATCTGCGGTGCCGCAGGTTGGGCGCGCAGAGATAGAGCAGATTGAAGACCAGCAGCACGAACGCCACGGCGAGAGGCCACTCCAGGAATTGCCACGCGGCGGAAAAAGCGCCGCGCAGGCCGAGCGCGGCGGCGATGACCCGCGCGCCATGCCTGCCGTAGACCACCAGAAGCCGCGCCGCGATGATCAGCGACAACAGCGCGAGCGTCAGGCCGAGGGCGACCAGGCGCCTTTTCCACCACGAGCGTCCTTCCCGGATCTCGTAGGCATCGTTGAGCGCGTTCATGAGCGCCACCATTCCGCTTGACGCCGCCCACAGCGCGATCAGCAGGCCGAACGAGATCCCGCCGGCGCCCAGCCCCTCGGTCAGGCGCTGCAGAAAGTCCGTGACCAGCCTGGAGGCGGCATCGGGGCCCACGGCCTCGAGAAACCCCGCCAGCCCGGCGCGCAGCGCGGACTGCCCTTCGATAAAGCGGCCCAGCAGCGCCATCATGAGCAGGAGCATCGGGAACAGCGAAAGCAGGAAGTAGAACGAAAGCTGCGCCGAGCGGCCCAGGATGCGGTCTTCGGACAGCTCGCTCCAGACGCGGCTGGCGAGCGCCCTCCACGTCAGGCCGCCGAGGCTCCAGAGCGCGGGCACGTCAATTCACCAGCCCCGCCAGGAACGGGATGCCCAGGCGAACCACGCGCCAGCCGCTTTCGGCATCCTCGAAGTCCGCGAGCAGGCGCAGCCGGTCTGCCTTCGGATCGGCGCGCTCGAAGTACAGAAAGCCGCTCGCCCGATCGCCCGGGTGCAACACTCCTTCCGCGAGCGCGTTTCGCACCATGTCTTCGCGCGGAGTCACGCCGATCCAGTCGAGCGGCAAGGCCAAATGGCTGACAAAGCGGTCCGACACGAGCTGGAAGTTCCGGTAGCGTATCCGGACGGGCACCGGGCCATCGTTGGCGATCGTCACCAGCATCGGCGTGACGTGCTCTGCAAGATCTCGCGGACTGCCCTCCCACGCTTCAGCGCGCGCAGTCAGCCGTATTCCCTTTGCCACCGTTGTCGCGCCCGCGCCGGGACCGTCGACTTCCTGTGCGCCCGGCCCCGGGAAGAGGCGCGGCGCGCATCCGGCGAGCAGCGCAAGGAGTATGAGTATGGCAACGCACCGGCGGGCAATCACCTCATCTCCTTAAGCGCCGGTTAAGCCGCGCACCACATGGTTACGATCATGACACTCGAAGTTCCCGGCTGGGTGGCGGTGCTCTTTCCGCGCCGGAAGCACGACCTCTTCAAGCCAAGCCGGCCGATCAGGCGGCCTCGGGGGCGTGCTCGAGCTGCGCGCGCGTCAGGCGCACGCTCACCTCGCGGTTCTCCCAGTCGATCGCGCTGATCGCCGTCCGCGGCACCAGCACCTTCCTGCCGGGAAGCCAGTTGCGCGTGTCGACCACCATGCCGGAGATCGCCCAGCTGTCCTCGTCGACCACGAAATCCTCCACGTGGCCGATCTCGCCGTCAACGGCGCGCAGGCTGTAGCCGATGACCTGCGCGCTCGAGCGAACGTGCGATTCGTGCGCGCGCTGCTCGATCATCTCCTCGACCTCGTCTTGCTCGCTCGGCCGCGCGCGTTGCTCCTCCGCGGTGAGCGCGGCCAGCGGCAGCGCCGCTGCGCCCCAAAGATAGGGACCGGCCCAGTAGTAGGGATAACGATAGTGACGCGCGTGCGCCGCCTCCATCAGGCGCGAAACTGGTGGATCCTCACTGGTTTCGGGCGCGTTGCGCACCTGCTCGCGCGTCAACGCGACGCGGATCTCGTCGGCGGCGCGCACTTGCTGCGGCACGGAGGCCGGGGAGATCAATACCTTGCGCCCCGGGAGCCAGTTGCCCGTGTCGACGACGAGGTAGCGCACCGCCCAACGCTCATCGTCGAAATAGACGTCGTCCACCGATCCGATCCTGCCGTCGCGGGCGAGGACCTCGCTGCCTTTGAGCTCTTTGATGGCGTGTGTCATAGCGAGCCGCGCCGCAAGTTGCATTCCCGTGCGCAGGGCACGCGCCTTGCACAACGAAGCTCGTGAGGAAACTTCTCGTCCTGGTGCTCACCGCGATGTCGGCCACCCGGTCCTTTGCGCAATGGCACGAATGGCCGCCCGCGCCGCAGTGGTCCGAGGGCCTTCCGGTTCTGCAGCGTGCCAGCTTCGGCGCGCTCGACAAGAATTTCGACTTCGCGCTCTCGCGCGAAGAAGCGGCCGCGAGCCGGCCGGTGGCGCTCAACTTCAACAACGCCGATCTCGACCGCGACGACCGGCTCTCCGCGCTCGAATTCAACAACATCGCCCTGGCGCTCGCCGAGGCCCCGGTTGAAAAGCTTGCAAAAGTCCGCTGAAAACCCTGCGACACATTCCTTTGAAAGGACCATCCATGAAACTTGCCAGACCTCTGCTGATCGGCTTCTCGCTCGTCGCCTTCGCCGGCGCTCCGCTCCATGCCGCCGGGGACAAGGACAAGGCGGCCGCTGGCGGCGCCTCGGCGGGCGCGGCCAAGAAAGAGTCCTTCTCCAAGCTGGACAAGGACGGCGATGGCTTCGTCGGCCGGGTTGAAGCCGCCGCGGACGCCGACGCAAAGTCGAAGTTCGAGCAGCTCGACGCCAACAAGGACCAGAAGCTCAGTCGCCAGGAATACGAGGCCTGGGGACGTGCCGCGGCAGGCGGCAGCGGGACCTCCGGAGAGAACAAGCAGAAGAAGCAATAATGCTGAAATTCTGCGCCGCCGCGCTGCTTGGCCTGGCGGCGCTTTCCGCGCATGCCGCGCAAGTCACCACCAGCACACTGCTCGGCGTCGTGGTGCTGAATGCGCAAGGCGAGAGGCTCGGCATCGTGCGGGATCTCGCAGTGGACGTGAGCTCCGGAACGGTGGCGTATGCCATCGTGGAGTATCGCGAGCCGAGCGCCCTGCGCCCGGACCTGCGGCCGGTGCCGCTGGCGGCTCTGCGTCCCGCGCTGGCGCCCGATCGACTGGTTCTCGAGCCTTCCGCCGCCAGCGGCGGCTCTCGGGTGCAGCCGGACGCTCGGCTGCTGCGCGCCTCCACCGTGCTCGGCATGAAGGTCGAGCACCCGACCGGGACCGATTACGGGGTGATCGAAGATGTAGTGGTCGATCTGGAAACCGCGCGCGTGCAGCACGTCATGGTCCGGCTCGACGCGGGGGTCCCGCGGCAGGTGCGCGAGGTGCCTTTCGGCGCCTTGCGCTTTCCCGTAGGCAGCAGCAACGCGCTTCTCACGCTGGGTGGATGATGCGCCTCCGGAAGATCGCCGCTGCCGTCGTCATCGTCACACTGGCGCTGCCCGCGGCCGCCTTTGCCCGGAATGCCGCGGTCAAGGCGAGCTCGCTCGTCGGCATGGAGGTGCGCAGCACCGCAAGCGCCGGCACCGGGCGGATTAGAGACCTGGCGATCGACATCGGCAATAACCGCGTGCATTACGCCGAGCTGGACCTGCCGGGCAGGATGCTCGCCGCGCCTCCGGACCACCTAGCAATTTCGCCAGCCGGCAACCATGCGGTTTTTACCCCGGGCGATCGGTCGATCGAGACGCGCGCCGGGATGGAGCTCGCGCGTGCGAGCGCGCTGATCGGCTGGGAGGTGACGAACGAGGCCGGCGAGCCGGTCGGCAGTTTGCTCGACCTGGCGATCGACCCGGCGAGCGGTCGCGTGCCCTTCGCCGTGCTGCGGCTCGAACGGAAGGCGGGCGACGGCGCGCTGCATCCAGTTCCCCTGGATGCATTCGCCATCTACGCAGGCCGCGACAGCCTGGTCATGACGGTCGATCGCGACCGCCTGCAGCCCTCCCAAGGCTTCACGCTCCAGCAGCTTGAGGCCGGCCTTGCCAATGTGGGCTTCGTGCGGCAGCACGCCGCCTACGCCGACCAGTTGACACCCGATGCGAGCGGCGCTGGAGCGACGCAGTCCGAGGACAGGGGCGCGCTCTTCAATCGCATGGATCGCAACGGCGACGGCGCCCTGAGCGATGCGGAGCTCGACGGCCCGATCGCCGGGCGCCGCAACTGGATGGCGATCGACCTGGACCGCGACGGTCGGATCAGCCGCGCGGAGTTCACCGCGGTCAGGCGATGAAGCCGATCGGCAAGCGGCGCTGGGCGATCGCCGAGGGTTACATCCCTCGCGATGCCCGGCCAAAAACGCGCGCTCTCGCCAGTCACGAGACTGCGTGCCTGCTGAATGCCGCCGACGAGGATGCGCACGTCGAGATCACGCTCTATTTCAGCGACCGCGAACCGGTGGGCCCGCATCGCGTCACCGTTCCCGCGCGGCGCACGCTCCACCTGCGCTTCAACGATCTCGGCGTGCCGCCGGACACCGATTACTCGAGCCTGATCGAGTCCGACCTGCCGATCGTGGTGCAGCACACGCGGCTCGATTCGCGCGACACCCAGCTCGCGCTCGTCAGCACCACCGCTTACTCCAGCGATTGAGGACATGTCCCGCGTTGCCGCCGCAATGCTCGCGGGAGTGCAGCTCGCCTCCACGCTGCCGGTCGGCGGCGTCACGCTCGAGCTGGCGAGCTGCGGGGTGCGCGAGACCCTGTGGATCGACCACTATGTGGCTGCGCTCTACCTGCCGCCTGGCGCCAACATGCAAGCGGCGCGCGACCCGGCCAGCGCAAAGGCGGTGCGCATGCACATCGTCGAGAGCCGCTTTCTGCCGGAACGGATCCCACAGCCGTGGCGCGAGGCGCTGGCGGGCGAGCTCGAGCGCGAGCCGATGTTCCGGGTGCGCGTCGAATATGGAGACCTGACTGATGGCGATGTGGTGACGATTGCCTACGCGCCCGAGAGCGGCGTGACGATGCGGGTCAACGGGCGCACCGTTACCCGCACTCCGGGACACGGCGCCATCGACGCCATTCTCGAAGCCTGGGCGGGACAAGATCCGATCTCGGGCAAGCTGCGGCGGATCGCAATGAAGCACCCCTGTTGAGCCCCGTACGCAGGCGCGATTCAGCGGAACCGATAGATCGCGCCGAGCGTGACGACGTCCTGATCCTCAACGCCGCCAAGCGCCCCGCCGCCGAAGTCGGTATAGCGCTGCCACTCCACGCGCACGCCGAGATTCCGACTCATGTCGTACTGGCCGCCGAAGCCGAACGTCAGGTCGGTACGCCGCTCGGTGATGCCATCGCCCTTCGCCGTGCCGCGATAGGCGCCGAGCTTGCCGTAAAGGGACACCGTTTCTGTCAGCGGCGCGATTCCCAGGCCGACCAGCTCCCAGGCGCTGGAATTGACGCCGCGGCCGGCAATGTTCATCTCGCCCAGGTCGGTGTATCCCAGCTCCGCGGCGAAGTTACGATGAGCGCGGTAGCCGCCGAACAGCCGCCACACCGATTCGCTGTCGTCGTTCGCACCCAGCGCGCCGCCAAGGTACAAAGCGCGCTCGTCGGTCTGCATTTGCGCGAGCGCGGGTGCGCTCAGGGCTATCCCGCCCGCCGCACTAGCTGCGGCCCACCATTTCTTGCATGTCATCTGCTGTCTCCTGGAGGAATGCGGCCCGGCGCCGCCCGCTTTGCGGACGTCACCGGGTTCTTCACTACTTGTTCGATTTCTCGGTTTTGCCGCCGCCCGCAGCGGCGCTGGACCCCGAGCCGGACGCGCTGGACCCGGAGGCGGCGCTGCTGTCCTGACCCTGCTGCGCGGCCTTGCCGCCGCCGGCACAGGCGATCTTCACAGAGCGGACCTGCTCGAAGGTGCCCATCTTCTCGTCGAGGTCCTTGACCTTCTGCCCGGCTTTGAAGGTGGCGGCCTTTTCCTTGTAATTCTCGTTGTCGAACACGGTCAGCGTGGCCTTCGGCCCGGTCTGCAGGCTGTCGAACTGGCCGCTCCAGTCGGTACCAAAGGCAGTGCGCATGTTGGGCATGTCGACCGGGCCCACCAGGGTGAGCTGGTTGCCCTTGAAATCGGTGCTGTCGTACAGGCGTGCCCAGCAGCCGTCGCTCAAATTGCTCTTGGTGACGACCGCGATCGGCATGAGCACGATGACTGGCGCGTTGGGCGACGGCGCCTCTGCCGACTTGCCGCTCGCGGCGCTGCGGCTCTTATCCTCGCCCTGCTTTTTCTCATCCGCGGCGACGGCGCCGGTCATGCCGCCGGCGGCGAATGCCGCGATGACCGCTGCCGCGAGAAGTCGCTGGTTGTAACTCATGGTTGCTTCCTTTCAATCATGGGTTGAGGAGGCCGGGTTTTTGCCTCGGCTGTGCTCGACTCGGGGCAAGCGGCATTCCCGCGGCAGCCCCGCAGGCTTCGAATGGGATCTGCCACAACGTTACAAATGTCCGCTGCAGTACTTGCACTGGCTTTCCTGATCGCGCCGGCCACCGCGGACGACTCGCTCGGCTCGGTGCCGGAACGTTTCCGCGTGTTTTCCCTGCCGATCACGGCAACCGCGCTGATCGGCAAGGACGTGCGCAGCAGCGAGGGCGAGCGCCTGGGAACGCTGCGTGAGCTGGTCTTCGATCTGCGCAACACCGCGTGCACCACGCGGTGCTCGACCTGGCGGGCGGCGCCGTGCACTCACCCATGCACGAGCTCAGGCTCTCGTCCGACCGCAAGCACGTTGTTCTCAAGCCCGAGCGCGCCAACATCGAGCCGGGATACGACGAGGTGACGCTGCTGCCGGCGAGCGCGCTCATCGACCGGTTCGCAAGCCAGGACGGCGGTGGCAGGCTGACCGACGTGGTGATCGACGCGTTCTGGGGCGACGTCGCGTTCGCGGCCGTCGCGTTCGATGGCGAAGCGTCGCTGCGTCCGGTGCCGCTCGACGCGCTCGTTCCGCACGACGGGAAGGTCGTCCTCGCCGTCGAGCGCGGCAAGGTCGCCGCGTTACCAGGCTTCACGGCGGCGGAGCTGGATGCGCGCATCCTCGATCGGGATTTCCTGCAACGCCATGCGCGCAACGCGCACCGCCTTACACCGCTTCGCTAGCTATTTTTTCTCGCTGGTGCGCAACTCAGCCGGCAATTGCACCATCGCCTGCTGGGTATCGAACAGCGCGCGGTTCGCGTCCTGGATCGCCTGGTTGCGGCCCGGTCCCGCCGGGTGCTGCGCCATCGCCTGCACCGCCTGGCGCAGCCGCTGCGCCGCTTCCTGCAGGCGCGCCATCGACTGCGTGTGGTTCGGCTCGAGGCCAGCGCCCATGCGCAGCTCCGGCGGCAGGTCGATCATCGACTGCTGGGTCTCGAGCAGCGCTTCCCGCGCCTCGTCCATCGCCGCGTTGCGCTGCGGCCCGGCCGGTTGCTGCGCCATCGCCTGCACGGCCTCGCGCAGCTTCTGCGCCGCCTGCTGCAGCTTCACCATTGACTCGCCGTAATTCACCGGCGCGGTGGCGCCGGCGGCGCTCTGGCCGCTCTGCGCCAGGGACACGCCGGCAGCGCCGGTCAGCGCGGCGGCGATGAGGGAAATCAGCATTTTGCGTGGCATGGAAGCCTCCTGGAAGACTGTTTCCCTGCGCAGCAAATGCCGTTCCGGGCACGCAACTGGCGTACGGCTCATCATGAAGCTTGCACCAATGCGCTGGCCGGTGTTCCGCATGCTGGCGGCGGCTGCGATCTGGGCGGCGCACTTCGGGCTGGTCTACGGGATCGTCGCGATCGGCTGCCAGCGCGGCCTGATCGATGCGCTGCCTTGGGCGATCGGGACGGCGACGCTGGTTGCTGCCGCGGCTGCGCTTGCGCTCATCGTCGCCGCGATGCGCGGCCGGCGACCGCGCGAGGCCGCGGATTGGGTGAGCGCGGGCGCTGCGGGCCTCGCGCTCGCGGCGATCCTCTGGCAAGCCTCCCCGCTGCTGTGGGAGCAGCGCTGCGGATGAAGCTCCTCGTCTTCGCTGCTGCCCTCCTCCTCGCCGCCTGCGGGAGCAGCCCGGTGGAAGTCACCAGACTGGACGAGGGGGAGGAGCGTCCCCCGTCACGCTCGGTCGAGCTCCTGCGCGAAAACCCGCAACACGCTTACCAGAAGATCGCGCGGCTGGAGGTGCGTGGCCGCCCAGGTGCGCCTCGTTGGGCCGTCTACGAACAATTGCGCGAGAAAGCCCGCAGTCTCGGCGCCGACGCCGTCGTCACCCTCAGCGAAGAGCGCAAGCGGCAGCCCGCGCCGCCGCTCGACCACGAGCCGCGCGTGACGCTCGGCAATGCGTACCCGCTCGTGCTGGAGTCCCTGGATCGAGGCACGTTCCCGTATGAGGGCGAAGGACCGTCCACTGTGGGAGGCGTTTACTGGGAGGTGGAGGCGCTCGCGATCGCGTACGGGAAATGACGGCTAACTGCCGGGGCGCGGACACCTCCCTTGGTCGCCGGGTAGCGAAGTCCGGCAAGAAACTTCTGCGCTGTGAATGCGACGGGCGACATGGCGGCAAGGTATCCGCGCGCGATTAAACGCTGCTTAAGACGGTTACAACACGCGCCTGCCTCCGGCGACAGCCGATTGCGGAATGAACGACAGCGCAGCGGCGCGCCGGCATCGATGATCGCTCCTCTCGGAACGAAGGAGGCACCGTTGAGCAAGAACATGACCGACTTCGGGATCTTCTATCCCCGCGGGCATATCGTGGTGGCCTTCGGAAAACGCGAAGACGCCGAGAAAGTGCGGCGCGAACTGATGACCGGCGGCTACGACCCCGCCGATTGCCTTCTCTCTACCGCCAGGGATGTGGCGAAGCGCGCCCGCCGCAATCTTGACGACCACACCGGCTTTCTCGCGCGCCTCGGGAAAAGCGACGAAGCGGTGCGCCAGCGTCTCGAAGCGGCGAAGCGGGGCAGCACGTTCCTGCTGATCTACGCGCCGGGAGACCTGGAGGCCGAGCGCGCCATGAACGTGGTGCGCAGGGTGCCGTCGACTTCGCCAACCGCTACCATCGCCTCGCCATCCAGGTCCTGAAGTAGCGCGCGCCCTCAGCGCCGCTCTCTCAGGAGCCGGCGCGCATCTGCGAGCTATGCCGCCGCGCGCTGCTGCGCCGGGTTGCGGCGCTCGCGCAGGCCGAGCGCGCTGTTGATCAGCGCGACGTGGGAAAAGGCCTGCGGGAAATTTCCGAGCTGCCGCTTCGCCGCCGGATCGTACATTTCGGCGAGAAGCCCGACGTCGTTGCACAAGCCGAGCAGATTCTGGAACAGCTCGCGTGCCTCATCCAGGCGGCCCTGCATGCACAAGTTGTCGACCAGCCAGAAACTGCACGCGAGAAACACACCCTCGCCCGGCGGCAGGCCGTCGATCGCCTGCCGCGTGCGATAGCGCAGTACCAACCCGCCGTCCGTCAGCTCGCGTCGGATGGCCTCGGTGGTGGCGATCACTCGCGGATCCGAAGCCGGCAGGAAGCCGGTGATGGGCATCAGAAGAAGGCTCGCATCGAGCGCCTCCGAGCCGTAGCTCTGGGCGAAGTAGCCCTTCGCCTCGCAAAAGCCGCGCAGGCACACATCGGCGTGGATTCGGTCGCGAAGGGCGCGCCAGCGCTCGAGCGGCCCGGGCCGGCCGAACTGCTCGACCGCCTTCACGCCGCGGTCGAAAGCCACCCAGCACATCAGCTTCGAATAGGTGAAATGGCGCGGCGGCCCGCGCACTTCCCAGAGGCCTTGATCAGGTTCCTGCCAGATCAACTCCAGGTGCTCGAGCAGCGCGCGTTGCAGGTCCCACGATGCTTCGTATCCCGCCAGGCCGGCCTTGCGCGCCTGGTGAAGCGCGTCGATCACCTCGCCGTAGACGTCGAGCTGGAGCTGTTCGGCGGCCGCATTGCCCGCACGCACCGGCGCCGCGCCTTCGTACCCCGGCAGCCAGCCGATCTCCCATTCCGGAAGGCGCCGCTCGCCGGCGATGCCGTACATGATCTGCAGCCGGTCCGGGCTGCCCGCGGCCGAGCGCAGCAGCCACTGGCGCCACGCCCCCGCTTCGTCCACATACCCGGCATCGATGAGCGCGAGCAGCGTAAGCGTGGCGTCGCGCAGCCAGCAGAAGCGGTAATCCCAGTTGCGCACGCCGCCTGGATGCTCGGGAAGCGACGTGGTGGGCGCGGCGACGATGCCGCCGGTCGGCGCGTACGTCAGCGCCTTCAGCGTGATGAGCGAGCGGCGCACCGCCGTGCTCCATTCACCTTCCGCGCTGCAGCGGCTGCACCACTCCTTCCAGAATTTCTCCGTTTTCGCCAGCGATTCCGCCGCGTCGACCGGCGGCGGCAGATCAACATGCGACGCCACGCGGGTCAGCGAGAAAGCCAGCGTTTCGCCGGCCGCCACCTCCAAGCGCGCGCGGGTCGCAAGACCGCGGCCTTCCAGTGGCACTGGGGAATGCAGCGCCACCATGTCGGGCCCCGCGACCGCGCGGATGCCTTTACCGTCGGGCAGGCGCGTTACCCACGGCACAGAAGAGCCGTAGTCGAATCGCAAGATGAGCTCCAGCTCCATCGCCACGCGCCCGCGCCTGCCGACGACCATGCGCACGAGGTCGGACTGGCGCTCGCGCACCGGCATGAAATCGATGAGCTGCACCAGCCCCTCGGCGGTCTCGAATTCAGTCTCGAGGACCAGCGTGTCCGGCCGGTAGCGGCGCGTAATGACATGTTTCTCTGAAGGACAGATGCGCCAGCGGCCGTGCTCCGGCGTTCCCAGCAGCGCGGCGAAGCAGGCCGGCGAGTCGAAACGCGGCCAGCACAGCCAGTCGATGGAGCCGTCGCGGGCGACCAGCGCGGCCGTCTCGCAGTCGCCGATCAGCGCGTAGTCTTCGATCCCCATCTCAGGGGAGACAGGTCGGCCGCGATATCACGGCGATCGCAAGCCGCCCCTGCTCACCCCTGGCATCCGACGCAGCCGCGCGTGTCCGCGCCTTCCAAGGACGCGCCGCGCAGGTCGGCGCCGCTGAGATCCGCCGCCACCAGCGTGGCGCCCGGGAGCTGCGCGCCCTGCAAGTCGGCTTCCACGCACAGCGTGCCGGGCCGGATCGGGCAGGTCGCCGACACGTCCCGCCCCTGCGCAAGCGTCGCCGCGCCGCCGAGCACCAACACTATTAGCAAACGAGCCATGCGTTCCCTGGCAGCAAGACTCGTTCCGCCACGTGCTCGGCTGCGTGGAGGCGGGCCGACTCGACGTGCAGACGAGCGTCCCTAGACGTGGTCGCTATCCGTTACCACTGATGATCGTGGAGGCGTAGGCGCTCGCTCGAGGGCTCGCGCCGCACATAACCCAAGGTGTCGAGGTCCTCGGTGTCGATGTAATCCTTTTGCCAATGCGTAAGGGGCGGAAAGCGGCCGCCCATGAGCACGCCGGGCGGAAAGCCGCTCTTTCCCGCGTCGCTCTCCACCACCACGCGGCTCACCTGGCCGGAGGCTGCATCGAACTCGATATCGCTGATGACGCCAAGCTGCACGATTTTGCCCGGATGCGGGTGCGTAACCGTCTGGCCGAGAAGCCTGACGGCCCGGCGAAAGCGCACGTCGGCCGGCGAATCGAAGGTGGCGAGCGCCCCCGCGAGGCTCATGTCCAGCCGCTTGTCAGCTCCGAGCGCGCGGATCGGCAGCGTGTGGAACCTCTCCCGGCCCTCGACGATCAGGTACACGACGCGCGCTTCCTTGACGTCGATGATCAGGTCGGAAAGGGCGCCGACTATCTTGCCTTGCTCGTTGCGCAGCGGCTCGCCGATCAGCTTGCTCACCGACGCCGCCTGCGCGGTTACCGCGATGGCTGCGAGCGCAATACCGGCCAGAAGCCGCGGGTTCATGCCGGCAGCTATTGCAGGCTTCGTGCCAGTGAAATCGGGCTGTCGTAGTCGCGCTCGGGCAGCCGGAGAAGGACGGCGAGCCCCTGCTCGTCGGCGTCGCGCTCGAAAGCGTGCCAGACAGCCTGAGCCTTGCCGGCGGGATAGCGCAGCCCCCGCAGCGCTTGTCGTCTCCGGCGTGCGCGGCAGCCGGCCGCACGACACGGTCCGGTGGATCGCCGTCTCGGCCGGTGTGCTCGCCGTGGCACAGCCCTTGCGGCACGCCGTGCGAAGCCCAATCCGAATGGAGGCTCCGATGCTTCTAACGCTCACGCGAGGCGCGCTCATCGCAGCCCTTGTGTTGGCAGCAGCCGGCGTCCAGGCACAGCCGCGCGATCCGATCACCTGGAACCAGGAGGCGTGGTACCAGCACGGCCTGAGCGCCTCCGAGATGATCGACAAGCCCGTGCGCGGCGAGAACGGCGAGCGCATCGGCGAGGTGCA
>WUUC01046827.1_pt1 | contig 16405 bp, 11 predicted proteins | sample 6278441 | NCBI WGS metagenome assembly WUUC01 (sample SAMN13675441, study PRJNA597444) | soil metagenome | isolation source: soil | place: USA: Washington | collected 2017-10
CAAACTCCTGAACCATAACCTCTGTCAGGCTGGACTGCTTTCTGCCTGACCAACTCAAGACTCGGGTTTACCTAAGACTAAGACAGTCCGAACAGGGTCTTGATCAAAAGTGCGCAATAAAGAATTCCCCGTCCATCTCAGACCCCACGGCAATTGCTGTTATTCGAATTCTTGAGGAGAAGGTGCGCACATCAGAGCGTCGATTTAAGCTTCTTAAGCGGCTGGTTTATGACTTAAGTCCTGTCGATGTTGATAAAATAGAGGCCCAATTAGCTAACAATGGTGCTGGCTCGATTAGTCTGCGATCTGCCCATCAATCGAAAACGCAAGAGTACGAGCGGCCTTTGAAGGAGATTGCTCTGCTATTGCTAGATGAGGATCACTTAAAGAATTTCGGACTTGAGTTTTATAACGACAATATCTGTCAAAAAAGTCTTCATCGTGTATTTCTTAATAAATCATACGTGGCAACTCTAAAAGAAATTATCAATGAATCATCAGTTCATCAGAGACTTACTAAGCCTCTCTCAATTATTGACTCTGTAAAGAAATAGTTGGTCAACGCTCTTACAGAAGGGCGAAGTTGCTCTTAACTGTACACTGTAGTTGCTTGACGTGCCGCTCATCTGAAGTTGCTACAATAATTCTCGCCCTATATCGGCGAAGCCAGTGTGAGTCACTTGATCGTGCATGAACATATTATAGAGCATGCGGTGGTCGCACCAGCTTATCGCTCATTGACATGGGCCAAAGTCAATTCCCGCGAAATAAATCCGCCCTTGCCTTAACCCCTCGATGAACCCGGCGTCGAAGTAAACCCGGCTACGAGTCCTGACGAGTGCCTCACCAATATTAGACTTACCCCCTCTGACGTAGCCCGTCAGCAGGTGATAGTATCCCCCACCCTCAGTAACGATTTTGCGCCTCCCTGCCCCCAAAACACCTCGTTTATCATATAGCAGGCGCACGTAGCCTCTTATGCCTGTCTCCACCTGCTGGCGGGTACTCAACTTATCCTGCCATCGGAGTTCTGTAAGCAACTCGTTCAACTCAAACTCAAGAAGATGAGAGATGCTAGGGCGGGTAAGCAGGAGTTTGAGCAGGGCAACTAAGACAAGGGGTTCGTCGCAACAAAGAGGGCGACAGGCGATTAGTTCTATCGTCCAGTTAATTTCAGTTCCAGCCTCCAATTCAGTGACATATAGCTTTCTGCGCTTGTCCTCCGGTTCCGCACCGTACCCGACTAGGAGCAGATCGCCAAACTGTTGCCCGAAGGTATCATAGACGAATGTCGTCAGCGGATGTACGTCCATGTTTTATAGGTTAAAGAGTACGGATAGCGTCGGCTATGATTAAGCGGGAGATGGGACTACAGGTGATAGCTCTCCAGCGTTAGTTCAACAGTGGACTGCGGCGGGGTTGTGTTGACGTACACTGCCTTGATCAGCCCCACGCCCGGCGCGTAATAGTCCTCGATGGTACGCTGGATGCCCGCTTGCCTATATGTCAGCTTCACGCAGTCGGCATACTTGTGACCGCCTGCCTCTACCATGCCGACGCGCTGTGAAGTGACCTCATCCGTGCCGCTAATCCACCGCTCCCCTGCGGGAATAGGCAGGGGCATTGCCAACCGCTCCGTCCCTTCGAGATCATTACCCGGCAAGAAGTAGATGCCGCCAGCCTCGGCGCGGTAGTAGCGTACCTGCTCCAGCTTCATCGGCACGTTGGGCGCGTCGGTCGTGATGGAGGTGACGTATTTGTAATAACGCCGCCCACTGATGACTGTCGTACCTTCAATGCTGATGGTTAAGCGAGCAGGGTATTGCCCACCTGTAGAGGGGAGGAACCGTCCGGTATACTTCCAAGTTGCGCCATCGGTTAGTGGGAAGTAATTCTTCCCACCCGCTTGAGCGCATGCAGGGATCACTGTGAGTAACAGAGAAATAACAAAGGCGTATAACCATTCAGGCGTATAATGCGGCATGGGTGTGAGATGAAGGCGTGGCATACAATTTTGCTTTCTAGGCTGTAGTAATGCTAATGGTTAACAAAACATGAAAGGCGCTGCGCGACAGCACGGATGACGCGAAGTGCATGGAATGTTCTCAATTTCCAGGCACATTATAAATTTCAAGAAAGTAGTTTACTATATAGTAAAGTAGCAACGTCAAGGTTAAAAGGCATGTCAGGAGGTATCTCCTGATGGGCCGCTCGCACCGCCGAAAACCTACGCGCCTAGGGGCTAAACTTCACACAATCAGGGTGGCACTCAATCTAACGCAAGAGCAGATGATTGAGCGCCTAAATTGTTTTGAAATTCCACTCTATCCTGCGAGTATTTCCCAGTACGAGCAGGGTAAACGCGAGCCTCCATTGCTTGTGTTATTAGCTTATGCGAGAGCAGCGGGGGTGACGATGGAGATGTTGGTTGATGATAGTCTAAACGTGCCAGAACCTATGCCGTCTTTATCTGGGTATAGGTGGGTTATGAAGCGCGAACGCATCGGTAAGCATCATTAAGATGTCGAAGAGGTCTGTAAAAAAAATCACACCGACTCCTCGCAGCATAAATCGGAGAGCTAAAAATGGTCGGAGAAGAATTCGTTTGGGAGTTAGGAGATTGTCAGTGACAACTAAGTGACAAGGACAGAGAATTCAATTAATAGAGGTAGATAAGCTCGAAGGGGGAAGTCAATATACAAACCTGTTATGGGGTCATTGAGAATGCTCACCGCTGGATATGGAGGTTCTCTAAATTCTGTGTAAGTGGCGATAATCAACTGTACAGTCTCAAAAGGGGATGTGATTATGCCACCGATTCGACCCGAACTGCTCGATGAACTACTGAAAGACTACCAGAAGCCGGAAGACCTACTCGGTCAGGATGGCCTACTTCAGCAACTCACCAAAGCGCTCGTTGAGCGCGCCCTCGACGGCGAGTTAACGCACCACCTCGGTTACGAGAAGCACGACTCCTCAGGCGATAACTCCGGCAACTCCAGGAACGGCACCACGTCCAAGACACTGCGCGGCAAGCGCGGCCAGGTACAGATCGACGTGCCGCGTGATCGCACATCAGAGTTCGAGCCGCAACTCGTTAAGAAAGGGCAGACCCGCTTCGACGGCCTTGACGAGAAGATCATCTCGCTCTACTCGCGCGGCATGACGCAGCGCGAGATACAGGGGCATCTCGAAGAGATTTACGGCGTCGAGATCTCGCCCTCACTCATTTCCACGGTCACCGACGCGGTGCTCGATGAAGTCCGCACCTGGCAGTCACGCCCGCTCGACTCGGTCTACCCTATCCTCTACCTCGACGCGCTCCAGGTGAAAGTGAAGAGTCAGGGGAGGGTCACGAACAAGGCGATTTATCTGGCCTTCGGCGTCAACCTGCAAGGCTTGAAGGAAGTCTTGGGGATGTGGGCGGCTGACACGGAAGGCGCGAAGTTCTGGATGCAGGTCATCACGGAGTTGAAGAACCGGGGAGTCTCGGACATCTTCATTGCTTGTGTCGATGGGTTGAAGGGCTTCCCTGAGGCCATCGAGGCGGTGTTCCCGCAGACGCAGGTGCAACTCTGCATGGTGCATCTGGTCAGACACTCGCTTTCTTACGTCTCGCATAAGGATCGGAAAGCGGTGGCGGACGATCTGAAAACGATCTACCATGCAGCAACGCTCGCAGAAGCCGAGCGTCAACTCGCCGAGGTTGAAGAGACGTGGGCCGAGAGCTACCCGGTCATCGCCAAGTCGTGGCGGGCGAACTGGGCGAGAGTCGTGCCGATGTTCGGGTATCCTGCCGAGATCAGGCGAGCCGTTTACACGACGAACACCATCGAGTCTTTGAACATGACCCTGCGCAAAGTGTCGAAGAACCGGGCGCTGTTCCCGAACGATGAGGCGGTCTTCAAACTGATGTACTTGGCGTTGCGTAACATCAGCCAGCGGTGGACAATGCCGATACAGAACTGGAGCGCGGCGATGAACCAGTTCGCCATTCTGTTCGATGGTCGAGTCCCGATGGGTGGACTCAACCAAAACTCACTTACACAGAATGTTTAGAACTCCCCTGGATATATCCAATGCAAAGCATCAACACCCGCGTCGTTAATCCTTCAATAACAACTCCGTAAATTTCTTACTGTCGGCCTTAGCACTTTTTCTATAATTCCACCACTCAGTTAGCGTCTTCGCTCTTTTCTGAAGCCCTTTGTAAACAGCCGAACGCTTGCTATAGGCAAAAGCGTCCTTCGGCTTCAACTCGATGACTTTGTTGCAATCGTCAATGGCTCGTTCATAGTCGCCTTTCTTCGCATAGGCGAGCCCGCGACGCTCGTAAGCGTAGGCATTCTGTGGGGCCACCTCAATGGCTTTAGTGTAGTCCGCAATGGCCTGGTCATTGTCGCCCTGCTCCTCGTAAACGAGTCCGCGATAGGTGTACGCCCCGGCGTTTTTCGGACTCAACTCGATGGCTTTGTTGTAATCCGCCAAGGCTTGGTCATATTTGTGATGAACTCTATAAGCAAGCCCGCGGTTGGTGTACGCCTCGGCGTATTTCGGATTCGACTCGATTGCCTTGTTATAATCCATGAATGCTTGCTCATAGTTGCCCTTGTAATAGTAAAGATATCCGCGGTCGCTGTACGCTTGTGCATACCGCGGATTCAATCTGGTGGCTTTATTAAAATCCCGCATGGCCCGATCATAGTCACCAGCATCTCGATTTTTGTAATCATAGTATGCGGAGGCGTAGAATCTCCCGCGCCTGTAGTAAGCGGTGGCATTCTGCGAATCTACCTGAATAGCTCTGTTGAAATCTATGAGCGCCTGATCCCGCTCACCTTCTTCGTAGTAAATATTTCCCCGGTTGATGTATACGTGAGGAAGCGTCGAATCCAGTGCAAGGGCTTTGTTGTAGTCTGCGAAGGCTTGGTCGTGATCGCCCTTCATGTAGTAAGCATTCCCCCGGCTGCTGTAGGCATTAGCGTCCCGCGGATTCAACTCTATGGCTTTACTATAATTTTGTACTGCGCTGTCGTAGTCTTTCTGTTTATAGTACGTGTTGCCCCGTTCAATAAAGACTTCGGCAGAAGATTGGTCTTCAACAGTCTCGGCCTCTTCAGGTGCATGCCGGGGGATTTGTTCGGTCTCTCCTTCGGCCTCCCGTTTACGCCGCTCTCCTTCCGGCCCTTCCTCGTTCCTGATAGTCTCCGAAAGACTATCCCATCCCTGTTGTAATTTAGCCCACGCGCGCCCCAACGCCCCCAACATCTTCTCCGCCGTCTGGAAGCGCTGGCCGGCGTCCTTCGACAGTGCCGTCGTGACAATCGTTCGTAGCTCCCCCGGCACGTCGCGGGGCAGCGGCCGAGGGTCTTTGCCGGTAATCTCTGCAAACAGGGCGTACATGCTCTGACCGTTGAAAGGCCAGTCTCCACTCAACATTTCATAGAATATGACTCCCGCAGACCATATATCACCCTGCGGCAGCGGCGGCCCGTCGCTGAAGGCTTCCGGCGGCATGTACGCGGGTGAGCCTGCCGCACCCGTCGAGCGTCGTGCGCCGCTCTGTGAAAATGTCTCCACCATCCGTGACACCCCGAAGTCCGTGATTTTCGGAACCCCGTCCTCAAGCAGAATGTTCTCCGGCTTCAAATCTCTATGAATGATTTTCCGCGCGTGCAGGTGTGACAAGCCGCGCAAAATGCCGCGCATCATCTCGACTGCCGCAGCGAGCGACGGTGCTCTCTTGAAATTAGCTACTAACCAATCTCGTAACGAGCCTCCCTCTATGTACTCGCTGACAATGACCAGATGCCTGCCGTGAACAAACCCGTCGAAGACCCGAACGATGTTGGAGTGATTACCGGCCTTAATCCATGTGTTCAACTCACTGCGAATGTTTTCATTGTTGATATCAGCGCCACTTTGACCGTGCAGAAATTTCAGGGCGAATAGGATTCCCTCATCGGAGAGCTCAAGCTCCTTCTCCGCCAGCCACACGTCGCCGAACGTCCCACTGCCGAGAAATCTTTTGAGCGTGTATTCCCTTACCCTCTCGCCGACATCTAGCATCGCATTACTCCGTGAGATTTAGTTGCCAGTCGGTTGTCTCTTGGCTTCACAATCTGCCGTTTCAAAGACGTGAGAAGTCAGCGCGATGGAGAAAGCCGCGGATTGTCTCTCCCTGTGAAAACTGAGCCATACCAACTTGAGCAGCCTAACCCTCTGCTATGGACATAGGCAACATGAGCAAGACGCTCAACAGGCAAGACGTGCCACATAATGCCTCATGGAACCCAACCGTTCCCAACAGTCTCCCAAGTGGTGACGAAGATAAAAAATATTTCCCTCCCACCATCTCTAGCCTAGGCCGTAAGGGGGTACGAAAAATTAACTATTTTTCAAAATTAAAGTCGTGGAGATTATTAATGTATTTAAAAACGAATGAGACTAGAAGCAGTCTCATAAATACTTGAGATGGCGCAAGGTGTTGGAGCTTCCTCGGTAAATTTCCAACCTGGAAACATTAGAAGGTATTTATGAGATGACTTCTAATAAAATTTAGAGCTTTAAAATACTGATAAAAACAGAATGGAGTATGGTGAGTTATTTCAATCCAAGGCTATATCTACCAGCCAGTTTATCTATCGTTTGGGAACGACTGAGGGATAAAAGACTACTCCCTCCCCACCAATAATGTTTAGAGAGAAGCATACCTTATTTCTTTAGCTCTTTATCTATGAGCTGTTTGATGAAGATTACGAGCAAGGTGAGACCACCGAGGTCTATAGCTATACCCTTAATTCCGCTCAAAATGTGGTGAATTTGGTCAAAAGACATAGGTACACCTCTCCCAGTAAAGGAAAATTCCTTTCTGGACACTAACAGCTAAATTGTTGGGAATCGCGTAACGCTTTACGAGGGATACAGGGCGTTACTAACCACTTCTCGGCAGCCCCAGATAGTGGTGTTGTTTAGATGCCTAGCACTATACTCCCGTTGTGGTTTACGTTGCGGAAGCCACTAATCTCTATACAGCAACCCTCATACTCTAATACGCTAGCTGACGAAATCGGGTGCATTGCTTGAAAATGCACCACGTTTGTCCAGCCAAAGCTTTTGATGGCAACTTTCATACCAATAATTCATTACATATAAATACAATACAACCAGCAAAGAAACTTAGCAGTATCAATAACTTAGCAGTCCATTTTGCATGGGACCCTTAAAAATCTAGCTGCACCTCAAGAAAATAGAAACCGACAACAAGGCCCACTAGGGGAACCGAATTCGACCGTGCGGGCGATGCCATCCGGGTTCGCCGCGGGCGCGGCGAGTGTGAAGCGCACGAGTTCTCTGGCTGTCTGCGTGTTGTAGAGCGGGCGGGAAGGAATGTTTGTTATTGATTAGCTTAATTCATTATTTGCCGTAATAATTAAACTTTGTCACAAACCTATATGGCACTCCCACAGCATTTCTTATACTTTATTCCGCTATTGCAGGGGCATAAATCATTTCGTCCTATCTCATTACCAGAAGCAAAGAATTGCTCAAGTTTTCGCCTGCGAAATATACCTAAGGCTTTTTCCATTTGTGGGTCGGGAGTCCATTCTTTATTAAAGAGCCGAAACTCATACGTATCTTCTTCATCATCTTTAATATCAACCGCCAGAAATATCCATCTCCTCAGCTTTAACTGATACATCTTTAGCTCACAATAATCGCTAACCTTTTTGATTTGCTCACCTTTTCCATTTGACGATACTGATATAGTTACACCAAGACTTAAAGGTGAAAATATTAGTGTGAAATCATGATCTCTTCCATCACTGAGGGAGGATAGTCTGGCGTGTTCTATGTTGCTCAGAATATCTTCCATTGTTTCCACGCTAAAACCTAACAATGTAGCACTAACTTCAGAAAAGCCTTGTTTGCCTATTGACTCAATTTTTCGGACAAGCGTCTTAAATTTTTCGGGAATTTTCAGACGCGGCTTCTCTCCACTGGAAACCATGCCCGCTTGATAGTTGTAATATCTGTCCAAATCTTCTGTGTAGGCGTGTGGCGTAAAGGCTCCTAAATCTTTTAGCTTATCGTCCTCAAAGTACAGCCCTTCACGAAGGTAATACATCAAAAAGTCCAGTTCATCGGGGGCTTGGAATTGAGGATAATCGTTAGCTCTTAACCTTCGTTTCAGGTAGACGAGAAACTCAGATGGAGTTTCAATAATCTCAGATATGACTCTTAGATCATTCAAAAAAACAGACCAAGGCCATTCCTTTCCACTGATTAAATTTAGATTCTTGAGGGAACTTAATTGCGTAGCTAAATATCCCAAATTTTCCAACGTTATATTGATAAGAAAGATGTTCTTGAACATCTTCTTGTTATCAAGTACGAGTGCCTCCGCTCCATTTTCATATTCAAATTTAGGTTTCTCTGCTTCACTTATGAATGTTCTAGTTCTCAGCGCCTGCTCGTAAGCCTTATCTATTAATTCGCTTATATCGTGTTTTAACCGTGATAGGGCCCCTCGTCTTGCGGGAGTAGTGAGTGAGCCAGCTTTCCCTTCAATAAGGAAGAGATTCGTATCAAATATTATGATCCCGTCTGTCTCAGCCCTCTTCTTCTGCCCGTCCTTAACTATTTCATAATATAATCCCTCATAAATCTTTGCCCCCGGTAATATATTTCCAAAATACTCTAGTGCCTTATGAACCAAATAATGGCCTCGTGTCATTTGATACTTGGTTTCAAAGTAAACAGTATCCTTCTCCCTGATGAGAGCTTCTAAAATGGAAACTAAATTTCTATATATGATTTGAGTAGCAAAACAATAGTATTTCCCGTTGAGTGATATGAGCGGTCTTCTATAAATTATAGAATCATTTGTCGGCCAGCCCGGAGACTTCTCAAATGAGGCGAAAGCCTCGTTGTCACCAAATTCAGAGCTAATTAGATCAAGGAAACTGTGAGGTAGCTTTTCGCCAGGTTTCAACTCAAAAATAAAGCGGTCTAGTTTTTCATGTAACGCCTCCAACTCTTTTCTCTTTGCCTGCACCTCAGGCAATAAGTTATAGGCGCTCATGCATTCCTGCATGCTAGAGAAAGCATCCGCCCCTTGCTCGTCAGTGAACCTTATAAAGATTTCGTGCATTTCGCGCATTTTAGCGCCTAACGCAGCGTAACGATTTAAGGCCACTATTGCCTGTGATTCGAGTTCCTCAATCCAAGGTATTACCTGATTAACGCTAAACCCATAATTATCAATGAAAAACTTTTCGTGGGTCTCAAACAACCCTTTCACAAGATCAATGTGATGAGCGGGGTATGAGTCGCCCCGTAGCATCAAATAACTCAAAAGAGACCTAAAACGTAATTCTTGTTTTGTCTGGTCTTCTTCATCTAACACCACTATGCCGAAGTACCAAATTAGGCTGTTAAAGATTTCGTCAATCAGTGTGTTAAATCGCTCAATGGCTTCTTTAGTGGCATGTACACCCAATTTTGGGTTTTTAACGGATAGGGCAAGGCTTAGAGCATATTCGACATAGGATTCTTTGCCTTCGTGAGTTGATTCTTTGAGTGTTTCGGGATCAGCAAATACATTTTTAGGGGCTAATGCGGATAGCAGTTCTAATGGATCGTACTCTTCAATAAGTGAAATGAGTTCTCTTATCTTCTCATTTATTTCTTGTCTAAAAGGCTCTCGGTTTGCCTTGACCGTTTCAAGGTGCTGCTTGAACTCTTCAGGCTCCCAATGGGATGATAATCTGACATATCTCCCAAAACGTTCCAGCTTTAATGGCCCATACTGCTCGACCTCATATTCCTTAGGATCGACCTTCACCATCTTCGGCTTTTTCTGCCTCTTCATTTTTTTCTTCTTAGCCATTGTGCTTATGGGGAGTGTAAAAGTAGTCGGTGGGTTTACACTGAAAGCCACGCAATCGGGCAGTAAAACGTAAAGTCGTTTGGCGAGTTGATAGCCTATAATCAGTTTGAGTTTCAATAGAAAACTATCTTATCGCCGTCCAGCCAATTAGGTGGCGAGTACATCTCCCTAGCCTGCGGATGTGACCAGAAAATCACCCTCAACATTGTTAACGCTCTACACGCCTTACCTAAAAGGTCATCCTGCTGCTTTGGATAGGAGCGGTCGTATTCGTTCCCGCGTAGCGCATGGGCTGGCTTCTGACGCAGTTTTCTTACTTCCCTAAGCGGTTCCAATACCTCCCGCGACACATCCTCGCCATCTGCTGTGCGATATTTTTTCCTTAACCATTCTTCCAATAGCTGAAGTGTTCCTAACCGTTGGACCTCAATTGTGCCGTCGTCACGAGGGACTTGACGTTCAAGGGGTATATCACCTTTGAAAAATCCGTGATTGATATTATCTGAGAGCAATTTATCAAGTAAGTGAATGAATTCGTCAAAGTTCTTTCGAGTTGGCCTGAGCATTGGATGGAAACCCTCCGGTCTATTCTCCTCGAAGGTTTCCCTAAACAGATTAGGCTTACCTATTAACTGAGAAAGCTTATTAATCTCTGCTTGCTCGGTTAGGAACGCTTGGTATGCGGAATAATACGCAGGCCAGTCTCCATAGATAGTCGCCCGCGTATAATCGCTATTCATGGAACATTGGCTCGACACTACATACGTGTTCCAGATTTGCTGATGCTCAGGGCTAAGGTCAGATAAATATCTTAAGAATATTACGACAACACGATTGCGATTGCTGTCATAACCAATTCCAAATGTTTGGAGCAAGATTTTGTCCCGCTCGGCAACATCTGATGACTCATAATGTTCGGTAGCAATCGAAATAGAACCGGCGAAATCATGAAAATCAAAATGATACCTAGGGTCTCGGTAATATCTGTCGAGTACATCTAGATCGAAGAATAATGGCGTTAACTGTGCTTCAGCCAAAGCTAATCTCCGGGTAAAAGGGCGCGAGTCATAAATAGAAATATCTATGGCATCACGAATTACGTCCTGTGAGGGATAGACACAGATAGAGTGAGGATTATCAGTATTTAATCTTGCTAATTGTTCCTCACTTGGAAGATCAGGTAATCGTTTGATATGAGGATTTATCGAATGACTAGCGAAGGCCAAGCTGATTTTGTTTTCTTTCAATAAACTAATAATGTCCTCTCGCATCTTTTCCCATGCAACCTTAAATTCTATGCAAAGCATGGACAGAAGAATCCCGTTGAACCCTGACGAGCTTATGAAAAAATCCCGTATTCTTGTAAGTAGAGCATCTCTCATAACTACTCGTTAATTAATCCTATTGATTTCACCATCTTTTCATGCGCGAAACCGACTGATCTGGACTTGAGCAGGCGTCCGCGAAGCGTTCAACACTCAAAGCAATAAAGTACCTTAGAAGAGATGATGCTTGGTGGTAGGAATAAACAATTTTAGATTGTGCTTTGTGTTGAATCATCACTTTGGCATTTCGCCGCCGAATTTGTATCGAGGTCTAACTTCCTCCTTTACTTTTCTAAAAGGAAAATGTTCTTTTAGCCTCTGTTCCATTTCAGCGTCTTGCATCCACGCCTCCTCAATGTAACACCAGCCAATATCGTAATACTCTCCGTCGCGTGAAAAAGAAGTCCCTATACACTTGTTCAATCTCTGATCGTATTTATGCGCATAAGTGTAATTTTGAAGGCCAATTACAGTATTAGCAATGTGCTCGGGAGGCACGAGTATAAAAACGAAACCGCAGGCAGTTCTCGGAAGTGTTATACGATAAGGAAGGTCAAATTCATTTTTTCTACATTTTTCAATGCAAAGATCGAATCGAAATTTAACCTCTCGCAATTCATTTCTGTTTAGCTTCGCAAGTTCTTTTAAGATTTGATAGTACTCATACGGATTATTAGAAGTCACAATACGATCTGCAAACATGCTTAAAATGTGTGATAAATCGAACTCCTCACGCGCTTGATTAAATACGGTCAAGTAGTTTAAGTAATCTCGGTCGGGGGCAGCATCAAGATCACCATAAAGAAATTGTCCAACTAAAGCTTGTTCGGGCAAGTTGTTTGCCTTGTTTTCATGCTTCGTACATACCTCCCTCCTAAATTCTAGGTATTCACTGATTTCTGCTGGCGTTAGCAACGTATGACAAATCCCTACATAATCATAACTAGGAATCAAATGTATAAAGCCAGCACTAGAGCTAAGATGAAACTTCTTACTTCTGTATTCTTCTGGTAGCAAATCATGTGGGGAATATGAGACAACGTGTATTCGTTTATTTATTTTCCCGCTCGTGACGTTAAATACATGCCCTCTTTCATTAGTGATATTAATTTCTTCATAAGTATTTAGGTAACGCAGAGTATCTCGGATTTGTTTTGTAGCTTTTCCTAGAACTTTGTTCTCAAACCAATTGACTTCTGTTTCGCGGGTATGAGTGCCTGACAGATTTCGTTCTTTAAGTTGAAAGATTATAAGTAAATCATCTAACCAGATCACATGATCCGCAAACTCTAATTCTGATTCTTGTAGTGGTGAGAACTCATTCCTTGAATAGGAAAATTCTCGTAAGAAGATGTTCCCATTAATTTGAGCTATATGTTTTTCTAATGTCATATTACATTGACCAAGATATAAGTGAATCTATTGTCAGTTACGTCTTTTTTTTGAAAGGGTCTTTATGGGGTATGTCGTCGCTCCAGTAGTTGTACCTATACCGTAAAAAGTTATCAATAGCATCAAAGTCAGGCGTCCTTTGATGACATTCAAGGCCAAGTCCCTCAACAGTGCTGAGCATAGTTGTTTGTAAGCAATGGTAAAGTATATCCTCATGAAAAATGTCGAGGGATACAGGTTTCCATTTTGGTTTTTCCTCACTCAGTATTCTCCAAATTTCATTTATCTTTTCGGGATCATTATCATCGCTCTTCATGCGTTGATTTAAACGTTCGGTTGTAGTTGCGGCGCTTACAGCAACAAGAATGTGCCAATCAAGCCATCCTTTATTGCGTAAACTCTCAACTGTTTTCTTGAATGTAGGGGACTTACGAAGCCTCGGCAGCGTATAACGGATCGAGGGCAATACATTAGTGTAACGCTTCTGTAAAACCTGCTCAGCTTCTTCCCGACTATAATTCGGTCCGGGCTGGTCATTCCACCGTAGTTCTTCGTGTTCAAACAAAGGGAATTTAATTTCGGCGAGAGGGTTGGCCTTCATTGTGCGGGGGAATTGATTGAAGTCCTCTGCCATAACAAATTGACTGTAAATAGCCTCGTAGGGATGAGCAACAAAGATTCTCTCGGCTAATCCCTTCTTAAAAAGGGCTTCCATAACATTGTAATAATCCCGTTCTGGCAGTAACGAGACCTCAAAGAGGATACTACTCACCGCGGCGAAGACTTCAATATGTATCTTTCCCAAATCCGTTGGGGAATGCTCACCGCTTCGGGGTAATTTAACTTTCCAAATACGATCTTTATTTGATGGAAGGGGGTAATACTCAATCTTTTCAGAGTCAACAGATTCAAGGGAAATATGAACTTTTGTTTTCAGCAGGCACAACTCGTAATGAGCTATCTCAGTTAAGTATATTTGCAGGATGGCAAGAAACTGCTCCGCCTCTTTAGTTGTTTCGTAATCATTCTTCCAAATCGCCCGCCACTCGATACCCAAGGCGGACCAAGCGACTTTGCGCTCTTGTTCAAGGTCGCCGTAAGGCGTGCCTTGCAACTGATAAACGAGATCGGTTTTAACTTGCTCGTCCGTCATATCCTGAAAATTTTGACGAGCCGATGGTAAAATCCCCTCAATCCATTCTTTGGGCAACCAAGCATTGATCCTCTTCCAAACCTCTTGGTCAAATTCAGGATTGATTCTTTCTGAGACGGCTTTCAACGTCATTAGGTGAAAAACAACTGACTGAAGTTCTGAGTTGTTAGCGAGGTCACCTGCATTTCGAGCGTGGGCTTGATGAATTTTAATTTCGATTTCGGTGATATTTAGAAAGTCACAGAAAGCCCCAAGGATGTAGTCCCAAGTCGCAGCCCTCATTAATCCAACGGATATAAAAGGTTTTACTTTAGATTGAGAGTTATTTGCCGCGATGAAAGCGACGGCGAGGGCATAGTATTTGGCGGCGAAAAATAGACCGAGCTTCATGTAAGCCATCGATAGAAAGAGCATTACGGATAACGCTTCCCGTAGAGTTTCAGACGTATACCAATCAAATTTTGACCGATGCAACAAATCTATGGCTTCAAGTATTCGCCCTTGGTCATATAGTAGATTGGCTCGTTTTCGACAATTTTCGGCAGCGGTAAAACCACCATGTCTATTAGCCAACAGCGCATCCAATTTTTCCGTTAACTCAAAATAGGTAGGAGGAATCTTGGCCTTTCCATTTATCTCAAGCATCCATTGGAGCAATTGCGTAGTCTGATCAGAGAATTTCTCAAGAGGAAACATTGGGGCTGATTCCAACATGTCCGTGAGCTTCAGCCACCACTCTATAGCCTTTTCAAAATCAGGAAGCGCAGGGTTGAGGGGGTCAATCAATAAATGCGTTCCACCCTTTGCCTTGAGCAGAGCCGCCCGCACATTCGGGTGAGCGTTCTCTTCTAATCTTTCATCGATCCTTTGTATTAAGCTACGTCTCCAATCGCTAACCTCTTGGCGGGTAAGCTGTATAAACCCTCGTGAGATTGCACCGACACAGTAGTTCAACAGCGCATGCGAATCTTCTAAATCAACAACATTAGTCAGATTAGAAAGGTCTGAGAAATACCAACGGAGGTGCTCTTCATATCCACTAAGACTATGGAATCCTCTTAAGGTTAAAACACAAACCTCATATACCGCCCGCCTCTTAACTTCGCTGAATTTGCTATTGAAGAAATGCTTCTCAATCAGGTTGAGCCAAAACGTTAAATCCTGCCTTAGCCGCTCATTATAAAAAGCGTGCCTCGCCGCTATTTTCAGTTCACCGAACTCTGAAAAGTTATTCCCTGTTGGCGTTTGACCTTTCCACTTAGAAAGGGCTACCGAATACCATTCGTCATCCTGATTCTCGGGGGCGCGAGGAAAAATCTCGGCGGGAATACTCAAGTACTTCTCGGCTATCCAAAAGACCTCACGGTCTGCCAACAATTCAGAGATGGCATTCCCATCGTAAATTTCAAGCTCTAATTGGTGTGTTTCGCGTGCCCAAGCTTTAAGCTTATGGCTTTTCGCCACCTCCAAGTCAGCACCGCAGAAATAATGTATTGCTTCAATCTTCGACCCTGATGAGGCTATTGTCTGCACATCGGATTCAATTTTGCCTTTTATCTTTTCCTTTTTTTCAAGTGAACAGGCGAAGGCAATAGGCTTATTGGAAACAAGACCGATGAACGCGGAATCGGCGATGGAGGTTGATTTTAGGTAGGTCCTGAAAGTTTCAAAGTCCCGTCCCTGATCCCCGCCAGCCGAGACCGGGCCCGTTGCGGGTAAGATGTTGCTACAAATTCGCGCCCTAGCTAGGTGACGACACAAATGCTCGAACTCGTGGTGGGCGTTTTTAGGCGATAGCTGTTCGAGTCCGAATCGAATTTGTGAGATTACTTGGTCGAGACTTGCCATTTCTTTCTTAAAGAGTACTAATCTTCAGTTTTGGATTCGTATACAGCGAGGTAGCAGGGTTGAGCCCCTCGAATTTGAAAACGAGAGTGCTATCATCGTGTTTGGTATCCTCTATCTTAACCTCAACAACTCGCATTTTTTGACTGAGAACATACTCAAAGAGATTCCGCATTGCATGTGACTTAGTGCTCCACGGCTTGAAGCCCAAAGCATTGAACAACTCCCTTAAGGGGCCGGGAACGAACCATACTCACTTCGCAATTCGCTGCTTAGCACCCTCTCAACTGCGCACCCTGGAATATCACTTTAGTGCTACGGAGAATGATATATCACGCTTAATAACACATACAGTGAAAGGAGAATGATATGTTTTAGATACACTAGGGGAACCGAATTCGACGACGCGTGCGATGGCGTCCGGGTTCGCAACGTCGGGCGCGGCGAGCGTGAAGCGCACGAGTTCTCCGGCTGCCTGCGTGTTGTAGAGCGGGCGCGTGCCGGTGGCGTCGCGGAAGTTGGCGAAGTCGCGCGAGAGCAGGTAAGCGGCGAAATCTTTGTAACCGCGCGGGAGTCTCGGCGCGTTGGCATTGAACTCGCGCCAGAGATGCAGGCCGCGATTGAATGTGTAATTCGCTTCCAAGACGAAGCCGCGCGCGAGTTCGCGCTCGAAGCCGACGTTGGCTTGATAGCTTTCGGGGATGCGCAAGTCTGGATCGAGACGCCGCGTGAAGTTTGTCTGGAGCGCGCCGAACTGTTTGACGATAGGCGAATCAATGTTGAGCGTTTCGGGGAAAC
>WUUC01202751.1_pt1 | contig 16403 bp, 14 predicted proteins | sample 6278441 | NCBI WGS metagenome assembly WUUC01 (sample SAMN13675441, study PRJNA597444) | soil metagenome | isolation source: soil | place: USA: Washington | collected 2017-10
CCGTGATGATCGGCCGGTCGGGATCGCCTTCGAGGAAATCGACGATCACTTCCTGGCCGATGCGCGGCAGGAACATCGCGCCCCAGCGTTTTCCCGCCCAGTTCTGCGACACGCGTATCCAGCACGAGCTGTTCTGGTCGGCTTTGCTTTCGCGATCCCAGTGGAACTTGAGCTTCACGCGCCCGAACTTGTCGGTGTAGATCTCGTCGCCAGCTGGCCCGACGACGAGCGCGGTCTGGGGCCCCTGTACGACCGGTTTCGGCGTCACGCGCGGCGGCCGGAACTGCTCGTTGCTCCTGATCACCTCGAACGTGCAGTAATAGTCCGAGCCGCTCTCGCCTTCCATCGACTCGTAATCGCTGTACTGCAGCTCGTGCGTCGCGCCGATCACGAGATACTCCGTCGACTGGTTGCCGTTCGGGTAGCCGGTGAGCGTAAAGATGCTTCCCGTAGACAAGCCCCGGCAATTGGACGCACCCTGGCCGACTTCGAACTGCGCATGCGCTTCCTCGAACCGCGTTCGCGCGTAGCGGTTGCCTTCTGCACTCGTGATGTACTCGCCGGGGTAATCGAATACCTCGAATTTCGAGAGCTCGTGCTGCCGCGGCTTCTTGTACTCGCCGAAACGGGGCACTGTCGGCCCTTCGAAGTAGAAATCGTTCAGCGCGTAGGATCCGGGCTGCACTTCATGCGCGACCGTGAAATCGCTGACCGCCTCGTGCTCGGGACGCACGCGCTCGGCCGGGATGAAAGGGATCTTCTCGTAGCCCTTGCACGGCGCGTGCTTGCTGCACGAGTCGGTGAGAACCATCGTGTGGCGGCCGTCCTGGTGCTTGAAGTAGTAGTAGATCCCCTCCTTCTCCATCAGTCGGCTGACGAAATTGAAATCGGTCTCGCGATACTGGACGCAGTATTCCCATTTCTCGTAGGTTTGCGTGAGCTCGAACTTGTAGTCTGCGATCCCGTTGTCCTGGAAGATCTTCAGCAGGATGTCCCTGACCGTCATGTTCTGGAACATGCGGCAGTTCGCCGTGCGCGTGAGGAACCACAGCCAGGGACGCACGCTCGCCTGGTAGAGGAAGTAGCGGCCACGTGTGCCCGCGCGTGCGAAGCGTGTGACATAGCCGTTGAAGAAGCGCTCGCCGTCGGGAAGCTCGAGCCGGACGGTGACGTTCTTGCCGAGGATCTCGGAGAAACCGATGTCGCCGCGTTTGCTCAGAAGCTCGAGCTCCGATTCGCTCAGGCGCCCGAGCGCTTCGCGCGTGCTCATCCGATGGAACATCAGCGCATCGCCGCCCAGCGGCGTGCTGATCTCCATCACGCGGGTGCTTTCGGTTACAGCCATAAAAACCTACTCCGCTCCTTCGGGCGCAACTGCCCGTACACGCGCCTTGCGGCGCTACGTACTATCTACACCGCTCCTTCGCTTCGCTTCGGGCGTTCAGTGCCCGTACATGCGGCTATCGCCGCTCCGTGGTGTCCTTGCGGGCCGTGACGACCAGCCCGTGCGCCGGAGCACGGAACTCCATGCGCAATACGGCCTCCTCGCTCGCCGCGACCGCGAGACCGCAGTCGGTCAGCGTGCGCTCGACGTAGCCGCGGCTGTGGCTGTAGCGGCCATGGGGTTGTATGCGGTATCCGCTGTCCGCACCCTGTTGAGCGGTTTCAACGGTGAAGATCAGCAAGCCGCCCGTACGCAACGCCTGCGCTGCCGCTTGGAATACGGCATGCAGCGGCCCGAAGTAAACGAGCGTGTCCGCCGAGACGATCACATCGAAATCTTCGCTGTGGGCGCTCAGGAACGCCGTCAGCTCGGCACGGGTGAGCGCATCATACACACCTCGCTTGCGCGCCTCTTCGAGCATGCGCGAGGAGAGATCGACACCCTCAAGGCGCCCGGCATACGCGGTAACGAGGCTGCCGCAGAGACCCGTGCCGCAGCCGCCATCCACAATCGAGAGGTTCTTTCCGGCGAGCCCGACCGCTTTCGCCAGCGCGTCCGCGATGAGCTGCGGGCCGCGATACTCGAGCGAAGCAAGCTTCGCGTCGAACGATGCGGCGAACCTGTCGAACGTGCTCTCGACATACGCATCCGACGCGCGCTCCGGGACGTTTTCACCCGAGCACGCAGCGTATAGATGTTGCGCTTCGCTATCCTCCGGGTGCTGCTCCAGCCATTCGCGATAGAGCCGCGCGGCGATTTCGACCTGCCCGATCGTCGTATACGCGCACGCCAGAGACCGCCGGCTTGACGCATGCTGCGGAACGAGGCTCAGCGCTTTCGAATAGGACTCGATCGCCTCGCGGGTCCTGCCCTGCCTCATGTACAGGTTGCCGCAATTGTGATGGGCCTGGACCTGGTCAGGTGCGAGCTCGATCGATCGCTTGTGCGCGGCCTCGGCTTCGTCATACCGTCGTTGCGCGCCGAGTATCACGCCCAGGTTCGTATGAGCATCGGCGTGCGCAGGCCCGAGCGAAATGGCATTGCGATACGCCTGCGCCGCTTCTTCGCTGCGCCCCGCGAGGAGCAGCACGTTACCCAGGTTGTTGTGACGTTCCGGATGGCGGGCGTCGAGCGCGACCGATTTCCGAATGAGCTCGAGAGCCGCATCGGGCCGATTCCGGTACAGCGCAAGCATCCCGAGAAAGTGAAGTGCGTCGGGCTGGTCCGGTTGAGCGGCGAGTATCCGCTCGTAGAGCACCTCGGCATCGTCGACCTCGCCGCTGCGGTGCAGCCTGATTGCAAGCGCCAGTGCATCCGCGACGCTCAGCTCTGCCGGCGCTTGCAGATCGCGGGCGAACTCTTCGATCACGTGAGCAGACATCCGCTTTAGCCTCTGCGCGCTAATACGCGGCGGGATCTTTGTACATGAGACAGCCCGGGATGGCGTTAAGCAGCTTGTCGTTAAACCATGCAATCGTTTCGGTTTTCTTCCTGCCGCCGTCCGGATCGTTGATATGCACCGTGCCACCATCGATTCCGGTCAGTACGATCGCGTGGCCGGACCCGTTGAATCCGAAAGCGCCGGCGCTCCAGAGCGGTCCGTGCTCGTGCAGATAGCTGTACACGTCCCCTTCTGAGTGAAGATTCTTCGTCGGCAGCGCTTTCAGGCCGGTCTTCTGCGCGAGCACGATGAACGCTTGTGCGCTGACGGGGAGCCCCGTATTGTCCTCGTATACCGGCATGATCGTGTTCATCGGCCCCTGCCGGCCCGATTTGCCCTGCGAATACAGCCAGATCATGTTCGCGGCTGTGTGCCAGCAGCACCACGTTTTTTCCTGCGCGAGTACCGGGACATCCAGTTTGACGGTCGCCATATGCCCACCCCTTTCTCTTACTCCATGTGCTCGCCCTGAACGCCAGGGCAGCGAACACTGCGAGATGCCGGTTCAACTGAACGTGTAGTCGAACTCGCCCTCTCTTACTTTCACCTGCACGCGCTCGACCGGAGTTCCCTGTATGAGTCGCGTCAAAAATTCCCTGCTGATATGCGGAAGCATCGTGTTCGTGAGAATCGCGTCGATCATGCGCCCGCCGCTTTCGAGCTCGGTGCAGCGGCTCACGATCAGACTCACGACATCCTCGTCATACTCGAGCGGAATTTTGTGGTTCTCCTGCATGCGCTTCCTGACGCGCCCGAGCTGCAGCCGCACGATGTTTTGGAGAATCTCGTCCGATAGGGGGTAATAGGGAATCACGACGAGGCGGCCGAGGAGCGCCGCGGGGAAGATCTGCAGCAGCGGCTGGCGCAACGCTTTCGCGAGCGACTCCGGATCGGGCATGAGCTCGGGATCCTTGCACATACTCATGATGAGATCCGACCCTGCGTTCGTGGTGAGCAGGATGATCGTGTTCTTGAAATCGATGTAACGCCCTTCGCCGTCCTCCATCCAGCCCTTGTCGAACACCTGGAAGAAAATTTCGTGAACGTCGGGATGCGCCTTTTCGACTTCATCCAGGAGCACGACGCTGTAAGGACGCCGCCGCACGGCCTCCGTCAGTATTCCGCCCTCGCCGTAGCCGACGTACCCGGGCGGCGCGCCTTTCAGGGTCGATACCGTATGCGCTTCCTGGAACTCGCTCATGTTGATCGTGATCACGTTCTGCTCGCCGCCATAGAGCGCCTCGGCGAGCGCGAGCGCGGTCTCGGTCTTGCCGACACCGGACGTGCCGCACAGCATGAAAACGCCGATCGGCTTGTTTGGATTGTCGAGCCGGGCGCGCGAAGTTTGGATGCGCTTCGCGATCATCTCGAGGCCGTGGCGCTGCCCGATCACGCGCATGTTGAGCGCGTCGGACAGATTGAGAACAGTCTCGATCTCGTTCTTCACCATGCGGCCGACCGGAACGCCGGTCCAGTCCGCCACGACCGAGGAGACTGCCTGCTCGTCGACGGTCGGCAGGATCAGCGGGGTTTCTCCCTGCAGTTCGTCCAGCTTCGCTTGCAGTGTATTGAGCTCGGCCAGCATCGCGGCGCGTTGTTCATGACTGATCTCCGGATTCGCGCCCACCGTCGTCGGCGCTGCGCGTGCTTCCGGTTCGCCTGTCGACTTGACATCCACCGGCTTGCCGCCGGCACGCAGCCGACTGCGGAGCTCGAGGACCGAGTCGACGACCGATTTCTCCTCGCCCCAGCGCTTTTCCAGCGCGACGAGCCGCTCGCGCTCCACGGCAAGCTTCTCTTCGGCGGTGGAGCGGCGCGTAGCCGCGTAGATCCCGATCGTCTCCTCGCGTCCGATGATTTCCAGCTCGGTGTCGAGCGCCTCGATGCGCCGGCGGCAGTCTTCGACTTCCGGCGGCGTTGCGTGCTGGCTGATCGCGACGCGCGCGCACGCCGTGTCGAGCAGGCTTACCGCCTTGTCCGGAAGCTGACGCGCGGGGATATAACGGTGTGACAGGCGCACCGCGGCCTCGAGCGCTTCGTCCAGCAGCTGAACGCGATGGTGCTTCTCGAGGATCGAGGCGACACCGCGCACCATCAGCAACGCCTTCTCCTCCGCCGGCTCGGCCACCTGCACGACCTGAAACCGCCGCGTGAGCGCCGGGTCTTTCTCGAAATATTTCTTGTATTCGGCCCACGTCGTCGCCGCGATCGTGCGCAGCGTGCCGCGAGCGAGCGCGGGCTTGAGCAGGTTCGCCGCGTCTCCAGTGCCGGCGGCGCCGCCGGCGCCGATCAGCGTGTGCGCCTCGTCGATAAACAGAATGATCGGCTTCGGCGAGCTCTGCACTTCCTCGATGACCTGACGCAGCCGGTTCTCGAACTCGCCTTTCATGCTCGCGCCCGCCTGCAGCAGGCCGATGTCGAGCGTGAGGAGTGATACCTCCTTGAGCGCAGGGGGAACGTCGCCTTTTGCGATGCGCAGCGCGAAACCTTCTACGACGGCGGTCTTACCTACACCCGCCTCGCCCGTGAGTATCGGGTTGTTCTGCCGGCGGCGCATGAGGATGTCGACGATCTGGCGTATCTCTTCGTCGCGCCCACTGATGGGGTCGATCTCGCCTTTGCGTGCGCGCTCGGTCAAGTCGACCGCGAAGCGCTTGAGCGCCTCCTGCTTGCCCATCTGCGGCGGCGCCATCGCGCCGCTCGCTTCTCCGGGCGCCCCAAGAGACGAGCCCTCGGTCGGCGGCAGGTTCGCTTCGGGCGAGCCTTCCGTGATCCGCCTGAAATCTTCCGAGAGCGTGTCGACCTTGATGCGTTCGAACTGTCTCGATACGTTCAGGAGGGCGTTGCGCAGCGACGGTGTCTTGAGCATGCCCACGATGATGTGACCGGTGCGCACGCGGCTTTCACCGAACATGAGCGTCGCGTAGACCCATGCGCGTTCGACGGCATTTTCGATATGCGTCGACAGGTCCGAGATCGACGTCGATCCGCGCGGGAGGCGGTCGAGCGCTTCGGTCATGTCCTTCGCCAGACGCGAAGCGTCGACCTCGAAGTGCCTGACGATGCGGTGGAGATCGGAGTCCTGCGTCTGCAGGATCTGCTGGAGCCAGTGCTCGAGTTCGACGTAAGGATTGCCGCGCAGCTTGCAGAAGACCGCCGCGCCTTCGACCGCCCTGTAGGCGAGGCTGTCGAGCTTCCCGAACAGTGCGACACGGCTGATCTCGCTCATTGTGTTCCCCTTATCCGTTCACTTTGGCGTAACGACGCGGGTGAAGCGGCCCGAAGGGCGTTCGATCATGAAACTGACCGAACGATCGCGAAGCACCTCGTAGCTCCCGTCCTTCTGCGGAACGCTCACTTCGTGCGCGACCCTGATTTCGACGTTCCCCGTTTTTTCGGTGCTGACCGACGAGGCCTGCGTCACGCACCTCGCCTCGCCTTTCACATCGAGCACATCGGCGATGCTGCCCACGTCGCGCAGGCGCTCGCGCTGCTCCAGCCACAGCACGCGGGTGCCGTAGCAATATTCGGCCGAGAAATCGGCCAGCACGAGCACTTCTCCGCGCGAATCGGGAGAAGCGAACAGCGTGAGCCGGCCCGCATACGCGTCGCCCGCACCCTGCGATTCCGACGCCACCCGCACCCCGTCTGCATGCCGCGTGAGAACCGTCACCCGCAGCGGCGCCGGAGCCGAACCCGCACCCACACGCTTTCGGCAGATCCCGACGGCCGTGGTCGCATCGATTGCAATCATGTCGACGCACTGATCGATGCCGGCACCGCTCAAAACTCGTGCATCCGGCGCCTGCGTTGCCGGCTCGAGCTTGGCCCAGTGAGCGCCGTCGGCACAGCCCGGCACGGCCGCAGCCGACAGCGCGGCGACCAGCGCCCCAATCGAACACGCGGTGTGCGCTCGCATGGTCAGTGGCCGCTCTGCGTGTATGCGTTGGCTCGCTCATCATCCGGGTATCGGGATGGAGAGCGGACACTTGCCGAAGACGGCGAGCGGGCTCACCCGGTCCTGCAGGCCGAGCCGCGGCATCTCGCGCGTGCGGATCTCGAAGTGCACGTGCTCTTCCGAAGCCGGCAGGCTCATCGCATTGCCGCTCTTTCCGCTCGCCGCGATAAAGGCGTTTTTCTCGATCGTATCGCCCTCGTTGACGTAAACCTTGTTCAGATGCGCGTAGAACGCGTAGTACGTCTGGCCATTGAGCGCGAACGACGTGCAGAGCTGCAGCCCGTAATCGCCCTTGTCGCGGACGAAGACGACCTTGCCGTCGGCCACCGAGAAGACAGGCTCGCCCACGCGAGCCTCGAAGTCCCAGCCCTGATGCGGCCGCGGAGCGCCGCTTTCATACTTGCGGACCATGCCAAACGTGTGATTGATGAGGCGCCCACGAATCACGTTCGAACCGAGCGGCCATACGATCGAAGTATCCATAGACCTTTCCTTGTTCAAGAACGGGCGTGCCGTTCGGCCTGCAACACGAGGTCGCTCGCGTCGTGCGGCTTGCGGTAACGACCCGTCCACGTCGTCCACCCGAGGCGGCCATATCCACCGAGCCGCGTCTTCGGCACTTCGCCACGCGCGAGCGTGAGACGCACGTCCCAGTCGAGTTCGAAGCTCAGGTATTGCCTCACCCAGCTCACGATGCGGCCAATCGCGCTGCCGCGCGGCAGAAAGCTCTCGTACTGCGCAAGCGTGAGAGGTCCGACCGCGATACGAAACTTGTGCTGTCGGTCCCAGACGCGTGGGCCGAGCAACGCGCCGCGACCGAGAACGGCAGACCGGCCGAGATAGGTGCGTTCGCTCGCCCGGAGCGTCATCCAATGCCCCACGAACTGCTCGACCCTGACCGGCACCTGGAAGTAGTCGCGCAGCAGCTGAGCGAGCCCGTCAGCATTGCGCACGTGTCGCACGAGGAGCCCCGAGTAGTAGAGCTTCGCGAGATCGGGAACCGAATCGCGTCCACGCACTGCCGGCGAACCCAGGCCGAAGAGCGATCCGACATAGCTCGAAACGCGATCTTCGCGCGGCCGGTCCAGGCTCACCGTAGGTTGCGCTTGTGCCCACGCCCGGTAGAAGAAGGCGATGAACCGGTGATGCAGCATGTCCAGAAAGCGCGCGAAGGTGCGGTCGTTCGCGTGCAGCATGCGTTCGCGCGCATACTCGGTAAGGTGGATCGGTAGAGGGCCGTTGGGGCCGAGCAGGCCGAAGAAACGCACTTCGAGGCGGGCGTACGCGCTGTCGCCCTGCGGCGCACGAAACGACGCGAGCGTGGCGGGAGCGAATGCGAGCGAAGGCTCCTGCGCGAACCTCACCGGCTCGTCCTTCGGGCGTGCAGCCGTACCGACCCGAGGCTTCTCGCGAAACAATGCTTCGAGGCGCCGCAGCGTCTGGAAGAAATCGTGGCGATGCGGCTCTGCCGCGAGCGCCTGGTAGAAACGCGCGAGGTCCTCGTGCGCGGGCGTCGCGTGCGGCTCCGCCGCAGGCCGTCGCGCGCGCGCAACCGGCGCGGCGTCGACGGTTGCAACAGTTTCTACAGTATCGGGCGTTCCCCGCATCGCGGCACCCAGCGCATGACCTGGCCGCGCCCGAGCGAGCGCAGCACGGTCTCGGTGAAGGAGTTGATCGACACGTGCCGGGCGAAGAACTGCTCCATCACGGAGCCGAACAGGAACGCGCTCCCGCCCTGGAACGCCAGCTCGTCAACTTCGAGCTCGATTTCGATCCCGCGCCCGTAGGCGAGCGGCCCCGGAAGCGGCAGCCGGCGCACCGAGCGCCGCGCACGGATGCTGCGCAGGCCCTCGATCTGCTTTTTCGTGCTGTCGTCGGCGCTCGCCGCGTAGAGCTGAAGCATTTCGCGCAACGCAGTGGCGCCCTCGGAGGCGTTTGCGTCGAGCAGTGAGAGGTAATTCAGCGCAAGATGGCTGATAAAGCGCCATGCGACCGGACCTTCCCCGAGGGACGACGAGGGTCGAGAAGGGCCACGCACGCAGCGGATCGCCTGCACCGGCGCGCCGCTCTCGAGGGTGAAGTCGGTCGTGCCTGCGTGCAGCGGCATCTGCAGCGGCAGGTCGCGGTTCGTGCAGAGCGTCGTCACGGCGAGCTGCCGCAGGTCGCTGCGATACGGCGCCTCCTCCGGATCGACGATGGAAATGTAGACTTCGGTACCGATGTAGCTCGTCCGCGTGCCGTTACGTTTCTGCGCTTCCGAAAGCAGACGCGGCTCGCGCTGGGTCATGAAATAGGCGCGATGACCACTGTCTTCACTGTGGTACGCGGCATAGAACGGATAAAACGCCTGTTCGCTGTCGTTGCCGGTGCCGTACCCCGTCACGCCTGTCACTTCGTAGATCTCGAAGTCCATCGGGCGCGTGCGGTCGGCAACGACGTGATAATCGTACGTATTGTCTGTGAGGTGGATGCGGTCGGCGCGCTTGGGAAAGAGATTGATCGCCGGCGTGCAGAACAACGCGAAAGTGGCCGCATCGACGAGGCTTTCGAGCTGAGCCTCTCCGCGCTCGAAGACAAGCGCGATCTCCAGCTCGTTACCGCCGTGGCGCTTCACCGACGGGCCGAGGCCGTCGATATCGATGAAGAGGAACCGCTGCGGAAAACAGAAGTACTCCTGCAGCAGGCGGTAACCCTGGAAGCTTCGCAGCGTGACCGGCAGCAGTGCTTCTTCATCTGCATAGCCTGCACCGCGCACGCTCGAAGGCGGCAGGAAGTGATGCCACGCGGCCGGTGCGGGCAGCGGACGCACGAACGCACCCAGACACGCGCCGAGGCAGAGCTCGTGCAGCTTGTACGCGAGCTCGTCGTTGCAGGACAGGAAGAGCCGCAGGCGTTCGAGGCCGAGCTTGGTGAAAGGCACGCCGCTCGTCGCTCGCAGCCGCAGCCGTACGCCGCCTTTGACGCGCTGGCCGAAGCGCATCGTTGCGAGCGGAAGATCCGGTGCGACCGAAAAGTACTCCGCCCCCGTGATCTCGACAGGCCAGAGCGTCACGTCCTGCGCCGTCCGGAAGTCGCAGACGGTCGCGTCGCCGCGGCCGGCCTGGCTCTGCAACGAACTGCCGCGCGGCACGGTGAAACCGCGCGCGAGATTCGAATCTTCGAGATCCGGCTCGAACCGCGCCACGAGCATCGCCGGCGTGGGCGCGAGATAGTTCGGATACACGATCTCGAGCAGGCGCTGCGTAAAGCGGGGAAACTCGGCGTCGAGCTTCAGTTGAATGCGCGCGGACATGAAGCCGACGCCTTCGAGGAGCCGTTCGACATAGGGGTCGGTCACCTCGGTCCCGTCCATGCCAAGGCGCGCTGCAATTTTCGGAAACTGCTGCGCGAACTCGGCACCCATTTCGCGCAGGTGCTGCAGCTCCTGGTTGTAATACCGCAGTAGCCGTGGATCCATCAGCGACCTCCCGCCGTGTCGAGGTCCTGAATCCGGACTTCGCCCGTTTCCAGGTCGAGATCGGTGCGCAGCAGAAGCTCCATCGGGATCGGATGCGCCCACAGCGTGCCGCGAATTTCGATGCTGACGACGTTGTGACGGTCGAGCTCGTTGTCCGAGACGATCGCACGCACGACGAGTGTAGAGGGCAGGATGCGCGGCTCGTAGCTTTGCAGCGCGTGCTTGATGCTGTCTTCGACCGCGAGCACATCCAGCTTGGAAGCGAGCTCGCCGGACAGCGCCGGCAGCCCGAAATTGACTACCGAGCATTCGACATGAGTGAGGCCTGAAAGCGGCTCGCGCTCGGCGAGCCGCGTCGCGTTGAACAGCCAGCGCAGGTCGCGCAACACGGCCTCGCGCAGGCGGGTGCGATTAATGACGCGGCTTTCTCGCGGCTCGGGCTTCTTATTCTCGGGGTGATCGTCCGTGAGCCGGTCGAGCAGAGCCGGCTGCAGGCGCTCCCGGTAAGCGAGCTCGGCCATGTGGCATCAGGCCTCTGCCGCCGCAGTGACGCCCAGTGCGATGTCTCGCAGGTCCATGAGCGGGATTTCTCCGGCGTCGGTCGCGAAAACTCGCTGACCGAGCCCGCAGAAAAATTCCGGCGCCGCCTCTTGCCATTCGGTTCTGCGCGCGAGCACCAGGCTCGCATCGTCGAGTTTCTCGGTGCCGCTGTACCGTGTGGGGATCATCGCGTAGGCTTCTCCGCCGTTTTCGAGCTGCAGGTGCGCGGGCGTCCAGACCACGTCGCGCAGATCCGCTGGTTGTTCGATCGAGATCCGCGTGAGCCGTGCGAAAGGGACCCAATAGTAACGGCCGTTGATGACCGCTTCGAGCACGGGTCCGAGCCGCATGTCCGCGTCGGCGATCCACGCGAAAGCGCGGCCATCCAGCGTGCCCGCGGTTGCAGGCGCTTCGTCGAATGCTTTGCCGCGAAGCGTCGCTGCCTCGTCGAGCTGGCCGCGGCCGTTGACCAGCAACGCTTCGATGAGATAAGCGAGCCACGGCTCGGGCTCGCCGAATACCATCGGCACCTTCCTCCCCTCGAACACCTGCGCACGCAGCAGCTCGCAGCGCAGCGCTTCACGATACGTCTGCGCCATTGCAAGCGCGCTCGCATCGAGCGAGGCCGCAACGTCGAGCTGGTTGAGCGCGCGCTCCCATTGCCCGGTAACCGCGAGAAGCTGAAACAGGAACACACGCAGCTTCGCGTCGGCGGGCTTCGCGCGGACCTCACTCTGCAGGTGCCTGAGCGCCGCGGACGGATCGCCGTCACGAAGCGCAGATTCAGCGGCGGTAGCGCTCATGCTGAAAGTCCTCTGCTGAACGTCTTCAAGCTACGCCTCCACCATTTCGGTCTCGAACGTCGTGCGGCCGCGACCGCCACCCTCGGAACCTTGAGGTGCGTACTCGACGCTGATTTTCTGAAACCCGAAGCTCACCTTCTCGCTGAGCTCATGGTCCTCGGAAAATACGTGCAGCGACGTTACGCGCGCGCTCTCGAGAATGATCTTGACGTACTCGAGCGGGCTAGAACCCGCTTTGCGCACTGTGAGCGTCGCCTTCCGGATGGGCTCGTTCGTTCTTATCGCCGACATGAGCGCGGTCGATGCGCTGTCGACGCGCTTCACTATATCGAGCTCTTCGATCAATGTTTTCGATGAGGGACCGGCAGCGGCGAGCGCACTGCGTGCCTGCATGCCCCAGGACCAGCCGAAGACGTCGATCTCTTCCCGATGGTCCGGATCATGGGCTTCGCCTTTGATGACGCCCGATCTCGCGCCTTCGACCTTCAGGAACATGTCACCGCGGGCCATGGCATACCGTCCGTGCTGGAGATGCGAACACTGCCGACCGTCGCCGCGCGTTCGGCGCGAAACGATCGAACCGGTACTGCGATGCGGCTCTTGAAGCGGGGCCGCTTCGACGGGCGGGCTCGGCGCCCGCCCCGTCGTTACAGACGCGCAGCTAGACCTTGATGTTGCCTTTTATATCCCATCCCATCTTGACCTCGCCTTCCCCCGTGCCGCCCTTCGCCTGACCCGTGTAGATGCATTCGACTTTGGCGAAATTGAGCGTGACGTTCTCGGTGAGGCGGTCCTCGCCCGCGCTGCCTCCCGTGCTGTAGGCAGTGATCATGACGTCGTTCATCTTGACCTTCATGTACTCGAGCGGTTTTTCGCCTGCCTTGCGCACGACGAGCATCGCTTCAGGATGGTGTTTGCCGTTGCAGCAATGCTGGAACAGCACAGGGCTCGACTGATCGATCCACTTCGTGAAGGAAAGGTCCTGCACCTTGACTTTGCCGCTTCCCGAACCTCCGCCCGTATGCCCCGTTCCGGAGTTCGACGCTCCCCAGCTCCACGCGAGCACGTCGATCTCTCCTGCGTGCCCCTGTTTGTCGGCCGATTCGCCCTTGATGTCCCCGATCTTCATGAACATGTCGACAGCCATTGCGATCTCCTTTGCTCGTTGGTTTACCCAGCCCTGCAGCGTTGCTCTCCCGCGCCGCTCAGAGGTCGCTGGAGGTCCTACCCAATCATGCAGCTTTCGCCGACGGCAGCTTCGAAACCAGCCGCAGCGATACGGTCAGTCCTTCCAATTGGTAATGCGGCCTCAGGAAAAACTTCGACGTGTAGTAGCCCGGATTGCCTTCGACCTCTTCGACGACGACTTCAGCCGCAGCCAGCGGCTTGCTCGCTTTGACGCTCTCCGAGGAGTGTGCCGGATCACCATCGACGTATCGCATGATCCAATCCTGCAGCCACCGCTGCATGTCGTCACGCTCCTTGAAGGACCCGATCTTGTCGCGCACGATGCACTTCAGGTAGTGCGCGAAGCGGCAGCATGCGAAGAGATACGGCAGTCGCGCGGCGAGGTTTGCGTTTGCGGTGGCATCCGGGTCGTCGTACTCGGCCGGCTTCTGCAGCGACTGCGCTCCGATGAACGCGGCGAAATCCGAGTTCTTGCGGTGCAGGAGCGGCATGAAACCATTTTTCGCGAGCTCCGCTTCACGCCGATCGCTGATGGCGATCTCGGTCGGGCATTTGATGTCGACGCCGCCGTCGTCCGTCGGGAAGGTGTGTACCGGAAGACCTTCCACGGCCCCGCCGGACTCGACGCCGCGTATGCGCGAACACCAGCCGTACATCTTGAACGAGCGCGTGATGTTCGTCGCCATGGCATAGGCCGAGTTCGACCAGGTGTACTTGCTGTGATCGGCGGCGCCGGTGTCTTCCTCGAAATCGAACTCCTCGACCGGGTTCGTCTTGGCACCGTACGGGATGCGAGAGAGAAACCGCGGCATCGCAAGACCTACGTAACGCGAATCGTCCGACTCGCGCAGCGAGCGCCACGATGCGTACTCGGGGGTGGTGAAGATCTTGGTGAGGTCCCGCGGATTCGCAAGCTCCTGCCACGTCTCCATCTGCATCACCGTCGGCGAAGTCCCGGCAATGAAGGGCGTGTGCGCGGCCGCCGCGTTCTTCGCCATTTCGCCGAGCAGCTCGACGTCAGGCGGGCTGTGATCGAAGTAGTAATCGCCGACCAGACAACCGAACGGCTCGCCGCCGAACTGGCCGTACTCAGATTCATATACCTGCTTGAAGAGCGGGCTCTGATCCCAGTTCGTGCCCTTGTACCGCTTGAGCGTTTTGCCAAGATCGCTCTTGGAGATATTCATGAAACGAATCTTCAGCATCTCGTCGGTTTCGGTGTTGTTGACGAGATAATGGAGGCCGCGCCACGCACCTTCGAGCTGCTGCAGGTCCGGATGGTGCAGGATCGTGTTGATCTGCTCGGACAGCTTGCGGTCGAGCTCGGCGATGATCGCTTCGATCGACTTGACGACGTCGTTGCCGATCAGCGTGGTCTGCGAGAGCGCCTGTTCGGCGAGTGTGCGCACCGCCTGCTCGACGGCGCCTTTCGCTTCGTCGGTCTTCGGCTTGAATTCCTTTTGCAGCAGGATCGTGAGTTCGCTGCCCTCGAGCGTCAACGCTTCAGAAGGCGTCATCGCTCCCGTTTGCGGGCTCGGAGTTTGTGTCTCTGCCATGTTTGGTCTCCCGGAGTAGATCGGATCAAGACGACGACGAGGGGCTACCCTCGAGTGCCGGCGGTTTCTTGCTCGAGGCGAGCGCCTGAAGCAGCGCCGGATCCTGCAGCACCTTGGCGATGAGATCCTCGGCGCCGCTCTTGCCGTCCATGTAGGTCACGAGGTTCGACAGTTGCTGGCGCGCCTGCAGAAGCTTGTTCAGCGAATCGACTTTGCGCGCGATCGCAGCGGGCGAAAAGTCGTCCATGCTCTCGAACGTGATATCGACGCTGATGTTGCCTTCACCGGTCAGTGTGTTCGGAACCTGGAAAGCCGCGCGCGGCTTGATCGCTTTCATGCGGCTGTCGAAATTGTCGACATCGATCTCGAGGAACTTGCGGTCCGCAACCGGAGGCAGCGGCTCTGAAGGCTTGCCGGAGAGATCCGAGAGAACGCCCATCACGAAGGGAAGCTGAATCTTTTTTTCCGCGCCATACAGCTCGACGTCGTATTCGATCTGCACGCGCGGCGCGCGATTTCTTGCAATGAACTTCTGACTGCTCTGGGCCATGGTTCACCTCGCGATGGATGTATGTGGGAGACGGTGTTATGCGGCGTGGGTTTGTGATCTCTGGTCGGCTACAGGTGTTGAATCCATTATGTCACGTTATTTTCGCCCGTCACTCTTATCTTGCAATTGGTCGTATATCGTCGGTAGTACGACTACGGGCCTATTTATTTCGGCTCGAGCCCTGCGAGTTTCTGGATCTGTCCGAGACTCTCGGGAGCGAGGTCTTCGATGATCTCCACGAACCGCCTCCCGATCAGACGCTGCGCTCTGCGGATGAGGAGCGGCGCCGGGTTGGAAGGCTCCGATTGCTCGATGAACCTGCAGACGTTCTCGAGCGCGCGGATCGCGTCATCCCGGCTCGTCAATTGGCCGGCGGTCTGAGCGCGCGCAACGCTGCCCTCGCCCACTGCGAGCGCATTGCTCTCGACGCCCAATGCGGCATTAATGAGCGGCGTTGCTGCGTGCAGCAATTCCCGCAACGCCTGCAGATCGGGCGCCTGCGAGAGAACGCCTTTCTCGTTGAGCAGCGATTCGAGCGCGGTGAGCGACGCCGCCGCTTTCAGGGCTGCGTGCGCCGGCCGCTGATCCTCTGCGAAGGCGGCGCGCAGAGTTCCATTGATCTCCGATTCGCTGAGGGTCGGGGCGCCGCCCGAGGGCAGCTTGCCCGAGAGCACGAGTACGTCGCGGAACGCGACCCGGCCGTGCTGCGGGGAAGCAACGACAAAGGCATTGCGGATATCGCGCAGCAGGGTGGAAGCATCGCCGAGCGGACCCAGTGCGTTGAGCCGCATGGTCGGATCGTTGTTGTCGTCGCGGTCGAGCTCGGGGTGCAGCGTGTCCCAGTAGCGGTCCAGCATCGCCCGGATGAGCTCCAGGCCCGCTGCGAGCCCTTCGGCGTTGTCGAGCCGCACGAGCGCGCGTGTGAGCAGCATCGAAACGCGCAGGTCCTTCGATCGCATGAGCAGCGCTTCAGCACGACGGCGCACATCCTGCCAATCGGGCTCTTCCGCAGGAATGATCGTGTCGCCGAACTGCTGCTCGGACTTGCCCTGTGCTGCTTGCTCGAGCGCGAGAAAATCAGGATCGTAGGAAAGGTCAGGTCCTGCGGGCGCTTCAGCAGAGACCGGTGAGAGCAATGCGTCGAGATCGATATCCATCACGACCTGCACATACGCGCGAGTGCGTCGGGCGCGGCTCGGCTGCGCACACTGCGAACACGCGAATCGACACAGACTGCGAGAATCGGCTCGTTCGACATTCTCTTTGAGTCAGCCGCTCTGCTGGGAGAGCTATTCCTCCATATCCGCGGCCTCACGTCAACTCCCCCACGCGGGGCCCATCTTGCCTTTCAAGCTGCGGACTCGCACAATCGTTCGACACCCACTGTCTTCGCTGAACAGGAGAGCCTCAGATGCCGTTACAGGTCTGCAACGGAGCGACTCTGGGATGCACGATGGGCGCGGCGC
>WUUC01102715.1_pt1 | contig 16398 bp, 13 predicted proteins | sample 6278441 | NCBI WGS metagenome assembly WUUC01 (sample SAMN13675441, study PRJNA597444) | soil metagenome | isolation source: soil | place: USA: Washington | collected 2017-10
TCCTCGTAGCGCCCCTCCTCCACCGCGGTCACGACCTCGAGCCTGGGATTGGCCTCCGCCGCGCGCGCCGCGGCCACGCGCCAACAGGCGAGAATGGAGAGTACGGCCAGGAGAGAGGAGAAGGAACGAAGCGAGCGCGCTGGCATGGAGGAACCCGATTGTCTATGCTGCGCGCCCCATGCGCTACAAGCTGTCGATCGCACTGCTCGCTCTTTGCGTGACCGCTTGCGCACCGCGTCTAGGCGACGGCTGCAAGACGTCGACCGATTGCTCCGTGCAGGGCACACGTATCTGCGATCGCGCGCAGCCAGGCGGCTACTGCACCATCGCAAATTGCAAACGGGGTGACTGCGGTGACGAGGGCGTCTGTGTACGCTTCCGCCCCGACGAACCACGGCTGTCGACAAGCTACTGCATGGCCAAGTGCAGCACCACCTCTGACTGCGACCGCGACCAGTACGTCTGCCGCACGGCCGCGCGAATCAACGAAGACAGCCCCGAAGGCGATCTCGCCGAGGTACTCGACGGCTCCGGCGGCGACAAGTTTTGCACCGTCAAGGAGTAGCCGCTTGGCTGCGGCAACTCCCTCCCCTTCGGCCTCGACCGCCGGCTATTTGTTCCGGCGCCTGCTGCGCGCCCTGCTGACGGCGGCCGCCGTAGTCAGTCTGGTGTTCGTGCTGATCCGCGCGGTGCCGGGCGACCCTGTCGACGCGATCTGCGGTGACCAGGCCTCGCCGGAGGATCGTGCGGCAGTGCGCCGCGAGCTGCATCTGGATGAGCCGCTGCTGGGGCAATACGCCAGCTTCTGGCGCGACGTGCTCGATCTGAGCTTGGGCCGCTCATTTCAGATGCCTGCGCTCACGGTCAGCCAGCGCATCCTGGAAGCCTTGCCCAGCACGCTCGAGCTGGCGGCCTGGGCGCTGGGAGTCGCCTGGCTGCTGGCCCTGCCGCTGGGTGTGCTGGCGGCCAGCCGGCGCGGCCGCTTTCTCGATCGCGCGGCGTCGCTGATGGCGCTTTCGGGGCTGGCGCTGCCCACCATCTGGCTCGGACCGCTGCTGATCCTGGTGTTCGCGGTCAAGCTGCGTCTATTGCCACTGCCTGGAGACGACCCCAGCGCGGGGGCTGGCCTGGTGCTGCCTGCGCTGACGGTGGGGCTGGCGCTGGCCGCTTCGCTGACGCGCCAGACGCGCGCCGCGATGATCGAAGTGCTGTCGATGCCCTACGTGGCAGCAGCACGAGCACGTGGGCTCTCCAGCTGGGAGGTGCTGTTCAAACACGCGCTGCGCAACGCGCTGCTGCCGGTGCTGACCGTGGCTGCGGCGCAAATCTCCGCGCTGCTGTCGGGCGCCGTGATCGCCGAAAAGGTGTTCGAGCGCCCCGGCATCGGCACGCTGTTTCTCGAGGCCTTCTTCGCGCGCGACATCCCGGTGGTGCAGGGCGTGGTGCTGTTCGTGGGCGTGATATACGTGCTGGTCAATCTGCTGCTGGACGTCGCCTATACCTGGGTCGATCCGCGCGTGAGGCTCGGGTGAGGAACCTGGTCCGCGCGCCGTCGGTCTGGGTGGTGGTGCTGTTCGGCGCGGTGGCCGCGCTGGGCCCGTGGCTGGTGCGCGGCTCTCCTTCCACCATCGATCTCGCGCATGCCTATGAGCTCCCGAGCGCGGCCCACTGGCTCGGAACCGCCGACAACGGCGTCGATCTGCTCAGCGCGCTCGTGCACGGAGCCCGGCTGGCCGCGCTGATCTCAGTCAGCGTGGTGGGGCTGTCGGCGGGCGTGGGGGGGCTACTCGGTGCGCTGGCCGGCCTGCGTGGAGGACGGATGGAATGGGCTCTGATGGCGCTTTGCGACCTGCTGCAGGCCTTTCCGGCCGTCCTGCTCAACATCGCGCTGCTGGCCCTGGTGGCGCGTCCGGGCGTGGGCCACATCGTGCTGTCGCTCTCGTTCAGCGGCTGGGTGCTGTACGCGCGGCTGGCCCGTGCCGAAGTGCTCTCCCTGCGCGAGCGTGAGTTCGTGGTGGCCGCGCGCGCGTTGGGCGCGCGTGAATCACGCGTGCTCCTGCGACATCTCGTGCCGAACTTGATAGGGCCGCTGCTGGTGCAGGCCACTGCCGGTCTGGGGGGCGTCATCTTGATGGAGTCCACGCTCTCCTTTCTCGGCCTCGGACCTGCCCAGGCCGTCTCGTGGGGTTCCTTACTGGATCAGGGCAGTGCGGTGCTACTGCGCTTCCCGCACGTAGCGCTGCTCTCGGGAGGCGCGATAGCCGGGGTGGTACTGGCCATGAACCTGGCCGGCGATGTCTTGCGCGACGCGCTCGACCCGCGCACGCGACGTGCTGGCTGAACAGGGCGAAACGCGAGGGTTGTGTTGTAAGCTTTTGAGCGTTCTGTCGAGCCTGCCAAAGACGTGAAGGAAGTTCGCATTGCCTGTATCGGTTTCTAGCCCAGCGCGAGCCGCGCCCGGTTTTGCTCGCGCGCGGACCCGCGCGCGTCGAACGCGCTCGGTTTTGCTGCTGGTGGCGCTCATGTTCTGCCAGGGCTGCGTCGAGTCCGCGCGCTCTGCGGATGCGCCACAGCAGACGCGCGCGCAGGGCGCGGCGCCGGGCGCGGCGCGCGCGGCCGACGTGGACGCGGAAGGAGCGCCGCCCGGACAGGACGGCGAGCGCGACCCCGATGCGGCGTCCAAGAGCACGCCACCCGAGCTGGACGCGTTTTTGGGCGAACCCGACGGTCCATGGCGTGACGCCCTGGTGCTGCAGCCGATCAAGCGCGTGGAGCGCGGCCGCGGCGGGCGCAGCCTCGGATTCAAGATCACGCTCGCAGACGGTCACAAGGGCTATTTCAAAGCCGACCAGACCTTCTCAGCGGCCAATTGGTTCGGCGAAGTCGCGTCGTACCACCTCGATCGCATGCTCGGCCTGGGCCGCGTGCCTTGCGTGGTGAGCCGCGAGTTCACCTGGAAGGAGCTCGTGGGAGCGGCTGGCAGAGACCCGCGCAAAGGCGAGGTCATCGTCACGGACGGCAAAGTGCGCGGTGCGTTCGTGGCCTGGGTCTCGGGCGGGTTGGTCGCGCTGCCCGAAGAGCCTGGCTGGGAGCGCTGGGTTCGGCTCAAGTACTGGCCCAGCACGACCGTCAGCCCGTTTCAGCGACCGGCCGTCTGGAAGCACCAGCTCGACCTGGTGCGCAAACACGGCGACGGCTGGCTCAGCAAGGAGGAACGGCTGCGGCGCCGCAATCTGCGCGCCGTGCCGGACCGCGAAGACCGGGCGGCCGAGCTCAGCGATCTGCTGGTGTTCGACTACCTGATTCGCAACCTCGATCGCTGGGGCGGCGGCAACGCCAACGTGCTGATGCGCGGCCAGCACGGGCCTTTGGTGTTTCTCGACAACGGCGCCGCGTTCGAACCCGGCGATGCGCGGCCCAGCCTGATGGAGGCGCGCCTGCACGTGGTGCAGCGCTTCCGGCGCGGCACCGTCGCGGCGGTGCGCGCGTTCGACGTCGCGCGCTTCAAGGCGCGGCTAGGAGGCGAGGTGGTGCAGCCCGTGCTTTCCGCAGCGCAGATCCAAGGGCTGCTGGCGCGCCGCAAAGGACTGCTGGAATGGGTGGCAGAGATGGAAAAGGCCCACGGAGAGGCCATCTGGGCCTGGGAGTAGCCGCGCGGCAGCGCGTGCGCTACTGCGCGCAGGCATGAGCAGCACACCCAGCGCGGACGGTTTTCGCCAACCGGGAGAGTGGACCCCGCACCGCGCGTGTTGGCTGGCGTTTCCCAGCGATCCCGAGCTCTGGCCGGCGCTCGCTGAAACCCAGGCGGCATTCGTCACCATGTGCCGCGGCATCGCACTGCCGGGCCGCGGCGCGGCCGGCGAACAGCTCGAGGTTCTGGTGCAGAACGACGCGGCGCGGGGGCAAGCGGAGCGCCTGCTCACAGGACTTCCCGCGCGTTTTCACGTCGCGGCCTTCGGCGATATCTGGATGCGCGACATCGCGCCCGTCTTTCTCGCTCACGCGGATGGCCGCGTCGCCAGCGTGCGCTTTCGCTTCAACGGCTGGGGCAACAAGTACAACTACGCAGGCGACGTCGAGCTCGCTGAACACGTGCAGGCGCTGACGCCGTACGCCCAATACGCGTCGCGTCTGGTGTTCGAGGGCGGCGCGGTCGAGAGCGACGGCGCCGGCCTGTGCCTCACCACGCGCGACGTGGCGCTCAATCCGAACCGCAATCCCGGCCTTGCGCCGCGCGCGCTGGAAGAGCAGCTGTGCGACGCGCTGGGCGCCACGCGCGTGCTCTGGCTCGAGCGCGGGCTGATGAATGATCACACCGACGGCCACATCGACAACATCGCGCGTTTCATCGCGCCGGGGCGGGTGGTGTGCATGCGCGCGTGCGCGCCGGACGATCCCAACGCGGCCGTGCTCGCCGAGATCGAACACCAACTGCGGGCGCACGGCTTGAGCGTCGAGACCGTACCTTCGCCTGGGCTCGTGCTGGGGCGCGACGGTGCTGCCCTGCCCGCGAGCTACCTCAACTTCTACATCGCCAATGCCAGCCTGGTGGTGCCGGTGTTCGGCTCGGCCCACGACGAGCCGGCGCTCGCGGCGCTCGCGGCACTGTTTCCCGGCCGCAGCGTGCAGCCGGTGCCCGCCAAGCTGCTGCTGCAGGAGGGCGGAACGGTGCACTGCATCACGCAGCAAGAGCCGCGCGCCGGGGTCTAGCGTCGCGCCGGGCTGCAGCCGGCTGCGTTCAACGACCCTGCGGCCGTGTGCGGCATCGGTCGCGTGCGCGGCTCCGGGAGCCATCGGCCGGTTCCGGGCTGCAGCGGCCGCGTTCAACCCCCGATTGCGCCTGCACGCGGTGTGGCTATCGTCGTCCGTCATGAGCGTACGTGTCGCCGCAATTCAGTGCGCCCTCGGAGCCGACTACGCGAGCAACGTGGCCAAAGTCGAGGGGCTGGTGCGCGAAGCCAAGCAGCGCGGCGCGCAAATCGTGCTGCCGCCGGAGCTGTTTGCCGGCATCTACTTCTGCCGCAACGAGCACCCGCGCTACTTCGCTTGGGCCGAACCGTTCGCCGAGAGTCCGACGCTCGCGCACTTTGCCGCGCTGGCACGCGAGCTGGAGTTGGTCATCCCTATCTCGTTCTTCGAGCGCGATGGGCAGCACTACTACAACTCGATCGCAATCGCCGACAGCGACGGCAGTGTGCTTGGCCGCTATCGCAAGAGTCACATTCCGGATGGGCCCGGCTACGAGGAGAAGTTCTACTTCCGCCCGGGAGCAGACGGTTTCAAGGTCTGGAAGACGCGCGTCTGCACCATCGGCGTTGGCATCTGCTGGGATCAGTGGTTTCCGGAGTGCGCGCGCGCCATGGCGTTGATGGATGCCGAGATCCTCTTCTACCCGACGGCCATCGGCAGCGAACCCGAGGAGCCCGACTTCGACAGTAAGGACCCCTGGCAACGCGCCATGATCGGCCACGCTGTCTGCAACGTGCTGCCGGTGGTGTCGGCCAATCGCACCGGCCGGGAGGACGACCAGACCTACTACGGCAGCTCATTCATCTGCGACCATCGCGGTCACAAGTTGGTGGAGTTGGGGCGCGTAGACGAAGGCGTGATCGTCGCCGACTTCGACCTGGACAAGATCCGAGAAGACAGGGCGTCGATGGGTTTCTTCAGAGATCGACGGCCCGAGCTGTACAGCATGCTCAGCGAGCGCCGGTAGTCGCTGTGGGTCAGGCGCTTGCTCAGCCGTTGCGCCGCTTCGACCCACGAGACGGCACGCCGGGCGGCGCGGCCCGCGCGCAAACGCAACGTAGCTAGGGCCAGCGACGCGCGTGCGCGCAGCGGCGGTCGCGGCAGCAAGGTTCCCAGCGAGATGCGCTGGCCCGAACTCGCAGGGGAAAAACCGACGCCGCGCAGCGAGACCCGCAGGGCGCCTAGCCCGAAGGGCATCCGTCCGCGGGCGACCTGAACTGTGCGCGCAGTGGCCGGAAATGAGATCGGCAAGGGCAACTTGAGCGGAGACCACGCCTGATCGCGTGGGCCACCGCCGTTCTGAGCGGCGGGCCGGCAGGCAAAGCAGCGCGTCGTACCGTCGACACCGATTGCCTCCGCACAGCCGGGACAGGAGGGGACCTGACAGACGATGCAGGTGCACTCGTCTGCAGAGACGTAGCGATCGAGGCATAGCGGGCAGACTTCTTCTGCGCTCAGGGCCTCCACGAAGCTCGCCGATGACAATCCCATAGGCCTCTCCTCACCTCGAACAAACTCGGTATTCCGCATGCTTGCTGGCTCGCGGTATCCATCCGAGAAACTAAGATCCGATTTAGCCATCAGTGCCATCAGCAGCCGAGACTCAAGAACTGAGCCAAAACGCAGCTGACGAGGGGGAAACGCACGCGCCTCCAGAAAAAGCGAGGCGTACGGCACGAGAGAATCTACCGGCCGCGCCCGGAACGCAAGAACAGCGAGCACGGCGCACGGCGCGGCCGCCTCATTTTGTCGCGCCCTGTCTCAGAACGGCACAAGCTCACGGCGCAGCCCCATCACGCTCGGCGCCATCGAGCCAGCACGCTCACGTCAGAGGCGGCGCAGATTCGGAGCTGGGTGGCTGCGGGGGAGGGCTCGAGGCGACGGGCCCTGCAGCGCGCGAGCGCCTGCGCTCCAGCAACCACAGCCCTATCAACACCAGCAGCGAGAGCGGTCCGGGGAAGTCGCCGAGCATGTAATAGGCGTAGTTCTTGTCGAGCATCGGTACCGAGGCGTAGAGATTTTCGCGCGTGAAGAGCCGGCTCTGCGCGACCACCCGGCCCACCGGGTCGATCACCGCGCTCACCCCGCTGTTGGTGGCGCGCACCAGCGCGCGGTGATGTTCCACGCTGCGCAGTTTGGCCAGGGCCAGGTGCTCCCACGGGGCGTGGGTGTCGCCAAACCAGGCGTCATTGGTCAGGTTGATGAGCACGTGAGGGTTGGCCTCCTGCACCACCCTGCGCACGAATTGCGGCAGAATATCCTCGTAACAGATCAGCACGCTCAGCCTGTAGGGCCCGAGCTTCACCGGGCGTACGTGGCTTCCGGGCGAAAAGTTGCCCGAGTGGGGAGACCAATCCTGCAGGATGGGAAATTCGTCGGCCCACGGGATGTATTCGCTGAACGTCAGCAGGTACGTCTTGTCGTACGAGCCCGTGATGTGACCCGACGCATCGGTCATGAACGCGGTGTTGAAGAAGCGGTTTTTGCCCTTTGCCTCGCGGATGGCCAGGCCTCCGAACAAGGTGGGCGTGCTGATGCGGTTGCCGAGCACGGCGCTGGCGACGTTCTCCGCGCCTTCGGGTAGGTACCAACCGAAGGCCGACTCCGGCCAGAGCAGCAGGTCCAGCTCGCGGCCGTGCTCGGCTTCGAGCTCCACACTTTGTTCGAGGTGGCGCTTGAGGCCCTCTTCGGGATCCTCGCGCTTCTGAAACAAGCCCATGTCGGCCTGCACCAGGCCCATCTGCACGGTCTTGGCTCGCGCTGCGCGCGCGTCGACTTCAGCGATGCGATAGCCGCCGTACACCAGCGCCAGTGCCCACAGGCCGAGCGCGATGGCGGCCTCGCGCAGCAGCGCGAAACGCCGTGCACGCAGCGCGACGAAGGCCGTGTACAGCCCCGCATTCGCGACCACCAAGAGGCCGCTGATCAGCAGCGGACCGCCCACGTCCGCGGTCTGGATCGCCAGCGGAACCGAGTGCAGACTGGCGCCGTAGAAGTGCGAAAAGAGCAGCGGGAAGGCCCACTCTGCAAAGCACATCGCGCACACCGCCGCCAGCATGACGCTTGCGCCGCGCTGACGCGCCTCTCGGTACAGGAACGAAAACAGCACCAGGGCCAGGCCCTGGTACGCGCACAACAGCAGCGTGATCGCGGCGCAGACCAGGTACGGAAAGCCGGAAAAGCGCTCCAGCGTACTGCCGATCCAGTAGTAACCACCCAGGTTTGTCACCAGCCCGAAGCTCAGACTCAGTCCCCACAGCCTGCGCCGCGCGAGCGGCCCGCGCGCGGGATCGAGCAGCCAAAGCATCGGGGTCAGTGCCACGAAGGCGAGCGGCCAGTAGCCGAAGCCGGCAAATCCGAGGAAATAGAGGGCTCCTGAGAGCGCCGCAAGCCCGTAACTCAGCATCGTGAGCGAGCGTAGCAAGGAGTGCGCGCGGACTCACGCTGTCTGGAGCCTCAGGCCAGCAGCGCTCGCAGCATGCGGCGCAAGTCGAAGGGATCGGGCATGCGCAGCTTGGCGACCGTAGCGCCAGCCCCGACGTGCACGGAGATGGCATCTTCGGGCAGCGCGGCGAACAGCTCTTCATCGGTCCGATCGTCGCCCGCAGCGAACAGCAAAGACCCGCGCGGTACGCTCGCCAGCACTCGATCGATGATCGTGCCCTTGTGAACGCCCTTGAGCCGTACCTCCAGCACCTTGCGGCCATCGAGCAGCTCCGCGCGCGGCCCCAGCGTGCTCAGGAGCTCCGCGCGCAGCGCGCGCAGGCGGGCGTCCGCCAGGTGCGGATCGGCGCCGCGAAAATGAAAGGCTACCGAGGCCGACTTGGGTTCCACGCGCGTGCCCGGCGTGCGCCGCGCGTGTGACCGCATGATGTCGAGCGCGCGCGCCAGCACCTCCTCCGGAATATCGGTGGCCTGGCGCCAGTGTCCCTGCTTGTCCCGCGACCAGAAGCCGTGCTCGGTGTGCAGCGAGAGCGAGAGCCCGCCCAACCACTCTTCGAGCGATTCGCGCGAGCGACCCGACACGATGTGCACCTCGGTGTTCGGAAGACCGGCGAGCTGGCCGATCAGCTTGAGCAGCGCCTCGTCGGGCGTGGCCAGCTCCGGGAATGCCGCGATGGGCACCAGCGTCCCGTCGTAGTCGAAGAGCAGGGTTCGATGGCTCGCTGTGCGCAGCCGCTCGACGGCGCGCGTCACCTCGTCTTCCACCGAAAACGTCGCGCTGCTGATGCGCTCGGCGCGCTGCAGGTCTTCCACGAAGGTCTTCGCCCACGCGCTCACGGGATGGCCACTGACCGCCGAGCGCAGCTTGCGCATGCGCACGCGCTGCTCCGCCTCCGTCATCGAGAGCGCTCGGCGCAATATCGCGGCGGTGCCGCCGATGTCGTATGGATTGACGATCAACGCCGCCTCGAGCTCCGCCGCAGCGCCCGCGAACTCACTCAGCACCAGCACGCCGGCTTCGTCGATGCGCGCCGCCACGTATTCCTTGGCCACCAGGTTCATGCCGTCGCGCAGCGGCGTGACCACCATCACGTCGGCAGCGCGGTACAGCGCCAGCAGGTCGTCCGCCTCGACGCTGCGATAGAGCAGCTGAATCGGGCTGCCCGTGGGGGAGCCGTATTGCGAGTTGATGCGCCCGACCAGCTCGTTGACCGTACGCCGCAGCTCGGCGTAAGCGTCCACCTTCTCGCGCGTGGGCACCGCCAGCTGAATGAAGTTGACGCGACCGCGCAGCTGCGGCTCCCGCTCGAGCAGCCGGTCGAACGCGAGCAAGCGACGCGGCACACCCTTCGTGTAGTCGAGGCGATCGACGCCCAGCAGGATCTTCTTGCCCGGCGTCTCACCGCGGAACTGCTCGACCAGCCGGTCCACGTCGCTCGATTGACGCTCGAACGCGTCGACCTCGATGCTGATGGGGTACACGCCCACGCGCACGCTGCGATCGCCGTAGCTGACCGAATCGATACCGAGATCGATGCCGAGCACCTTGGCCGCGGAATGGATGAAGTTGTGGCGGTACGACTCCGCGTGAAAGCCGATCAGGTCCGCGCCCAGCAGGCTGGTGAGGATCTCTTCGCGCGCCGGCAGGATGCGAAACACGTCGGAGGCGGGCCAGGGCACGTGCAAGAAGAAGCCGATGCGCGCGTTCGGTACCAGCTTGCGCAAGAAGCCCGGCACCAACATCAAGTGGTAATCGTGAATCCAGACCGTGTCGTCGGGCTTGAGCTCGCGGGCAACCGCCTCCGCGAAGCGCTCGTTCACGGCTTTGTACGCCCGCCACTCATTGCCCGCGTCGAGCCGCACGGTGTCGAGCAAGTAGTGAAACAGCGGCCAGAGCACGGCGTTGGAGTAGCCGTCGTAATACAGCGAGACCTCGCTGCGCGTCAGCGGCACCGGCAGCAGACGACGCTGCTCCAGCTCCTCCTGCAGCTTGCGGCGCTCCTGCTCCGGTACGCGCTCCAAGTCGCCCACCCAGCCGATCCAGCGACCGTCCCCTTCGCTGTGCACGTCCTTGAGCGCCGTCGCGAGACCTCCGCTGGAAGGGCCCAGCCCTACCCCGTGCGACTCGGCGATGAGCGAGACCGGCAGGCGGTTCGAGACCAAAATCACGCGACCCTTGTTCATGCTCTTGGAGATACTCCCGGGCAGGAACGAACATGCCCTGGCCTGTGGATACCAACGCTCGGGCAAGCGGCCATGCCGAATCAACGCATCGAGTCAAACTTCCCCAATCTTGTAAAAATCATGGCCGAAACGGGGTAAGGTGCGCGACCGGCGCTGGACACGACGCTATTGCCGGCTGGAGCGATCATGAAGGTCGGGGTGTTCGGTACGGGAGACGTGGGCAAGAGCTTGGGCGACGCCTGTCTCGCGCTGGGCCACGATGTAAAAATGGGTGCGCGAGAGGCGGGCAATCCCAAGGCCAGCGCCTGGGCTGCCGCCGCGGGCGCACGCGCCAGCGCGGGTAGCTTCTCGGACGCGGGCCGTTTTGGCGAGATCATCTTCGTGTGCACGCTGGGCGTGGAGCACGAGAGCGTCGTACGCCTTGCGGGTGCGGACAATCTGGCGGGCAAGCTGCTCATCGACGCCACCAACCCGCTCGACTTTTCGGGCGGCATGCCGCCGAAGTTGGTCGTGCCGTCGGGCGGCTCCGGAGGCGCGCAGCTGCAGGCGCTGGCGCCGGAAGCACGCGTGGTCAAGGCCTTCAACACGGTGGGAAACACCGTCATGTTCAAGCCTGCCTTTCCCGGCGGCCCGCCCGACATGTTCATCTGCGGCAACGATGCGTCCGCCAAGCAGCAGGTCACGAGCTTGCTCGGGGAATTCGGCTGGGGAGTCGTGGACGTCGGGGACATCCAGGCTGCCCACTACCTGGAGGCAATGTGCATAGTGTGGGTGCTGAGCGGCGCGAAAACCGGACAGTGGTACCAAGCCTTCAAGCTGCTGCGTCCGTGATCCCAACCCGCATGCAGAATGCTTCGCGAATGAGTTCCACGGTTTAGGCGGCAGCTGGCGCAGCTCGGCGCGGCCGCTGGAACACAAGCGTGAATCGCTCCTGTTGTTGGCCGTCGGGGCCCCGGGTGTGCAACGCTTGCGCGTGATCGTCGAGAACGGCCCAACGCATGAGGCAGAGACATGATTAACGAGCAGATTCGCTGGATTCTTGCAGGCTCTCTGGTGTTAGCGCTGGCCGGCTGCGAGGTCAGCGTAGGCGACTGTAGGAAGGACGACGCGGGCGAGTGCGTCGACCTCTTCCCCGATGAGGAAGACGCCGGCGACGACGAAGATGGCGGTCGGACCGATGGCGGTCGGACCGATGGCGGCAGGGCCGATGGCGGCGGAGATGGGGGCAGGGATGGGGGCATCGATGGAAGCAGCCCCGGAAACGACGCGGGCCAGAGCGGCGAGCCCCTCAGCTTGGAGGAGTTTTGCATCGCCCAGTTCGAAACCGCCGTGCTGTGGCGCGATGCGCTCGAGGAGTACTGCATCAACGACGCCATCGCGGAGCGCGACACGTTTCTGAACCTGACGTTCTTCTACCCATCTGACGACGCGGTCGGCCGCTGCATCGATCGACTCGGCTCCAGCAACATTACCTTCGACGGAACCAAAGCTGCGGAGTGCGCGGAGATCTTCGTCGACCAATTCGCCGCACCTCCAGCGTCGTTCCCGGAGACGGGCATCGATCTGTCGGCCTTTACCTCGACCATCGCGCATGGCGCGGCCAGCTTGGTGCAAATCCCTGAGTGCCGCGCGGCACTCAAAGGCAAACTCGCACGAGACGCGGCGTGCACCGACAGCTTCGAGTGTGTGAGTGGCCTGCGCTGCCGTGCTGCGCCCGGCGACACCAGCACGTGCCAGTCGGAGGTGACAGGCGGGGTCTGCCTGCGTAGCAGCGAGTGCGCTGACGGCTTTACCTGCGTGGGCAGCAGCGCCAGCGGCGGCAAGACCTGCGTCGCCAGCGACGCTCTGCCGATCGCGGGCAACTGCCAATACTCCTTCGAGTGCGCCGAGGATCGCGTCTGCAGCAGCGCCGGCAAGTGCGTCGCGCCGACGCCGGACGTGATCTGCGCGCCCTAGGCGCCGTAGACAACGTTCAACACTCCGCCCAGGGATCAAGCACGCAGCTCACTTGAGAGGAGACGCAATCGCCAACTGCTCCCTCGCGACAACACTCAGGCTGGAGGCGAGAACCACCGGCTGGCCAGGGTAGAAAGAGCCCGGTAGCTCGCGGTGTCGAGCTTTTCGATCACGGGCCAGCTGAGTCGAAGCATGTCGTGCAGAGCACCCACGCGCCGTGCGACAGCGCGATGCTCCGGCCGGCCGGCCCCTCCTGCACAAGCGATAGGCCCATCTGCCGCCCTGGTCGAGCACCGGCTGCGCGAGCTCGATCAGACGCGACAGCCACCCCTTATCGTCTCCCTCCTGCTCATAGCAGGCCTCCACGATGGAGATCACGTGGCTCTTCCTGGGCCTGCGTCCCAAGTCGCATCCTACGTCTCTCCTTCCACCGTCGAAAGTTGGGGACCCGACTTGCTCGGGGACGCGGTGCTGCGGGCGGGAGCCACCGTCAGCTTCGAGGCGAGTACTGCGACGCGTACTACGACCTCAAAGCCGTGGACCGCGCGGGCGTCACCATCGCGCGCGCCGACCGACTGTACTTCGACTGCGGCAAGCGCGAGATCGTCACGCTTTTGTAGCCATTACGGAGCGTGCCGCAGGCGAGCTTCCTGGCCCTAGCTACGGTTTTCATGAATCGACGACATTTTGTCTTCAGTGGCGTCACCGGCGGAGGCGATGGAAGAATGCTCGCACGTCGCCTGCGAGAATGTCGGGGACCTCCATGGCAGGGAAGTGGCCGCCGCGCGGGAACTCGCTCCAATGGACGATGTTGTGGTCGCGCTCCGCAAGCTTGCGAATGGCGATGTCGTGTGAGGTGAAGACCGCGACACCAGTGGGTGTCGTGCCACGCTCCTTGGCGACCCACGCTGCGGGGTCGTGACTGGTCTCGTAGTAGAGCTGCGCGGACGAACCTGCGGTTCCCGTGAGCCAGTAGAGGGTGACGTCAGTAAGAAGCTGATCGCGATCGATCGCATCTTCGGGGAGCTCGGCCGCGGGATCGGTCCATTCCTTGAACTTCTCGACGATCCACGCGAGCTGGCCGACCGGCGAGTCCGTGAGAGCGTACGCAAGCGTCTGGGGTCGTGTGCCCTGCTGGTGGATGTAGCCCATCTGCTCTTGCTGAAACTCCTTGAGCCGGCGCAGTCGCTCGGAATCTGCGTCGGACAGATTCGCGAGTTCGGTTGGATCTCCCGAGGGAAAGGTCAGAAGAGCGTTGACGTGCACACCGAGCACTCGTTTCGGTGCGGCGCGGGCCACGTCCGGTGCTTCGAAGGCACCGTGGTCGCCCCCCTGGACGCCGAAAGTCTCGTAGCCGAGGCGTGCCATCAATTCGACGTACGCCTGGGCGTTGCGAGCGTGCGTCCGGCCCGCGCCGGCGAGCGGAATGGAGAAGCCATGGCCGGGAATCGAGGGAGCGATGACGTGGAAGGCCTGCCGCGGGTCGGCGCCGTGGGCGCGCGGGTCGACGAGAGGACCGATGAGCTCGATGAACTCGACGATCGACCCGGGCCATCCGTGGATCAACAGCAGCGGAAGGGCATCGGGCTCGCTCGAACGCACGTGGAGAAAGTGCAGCGTCTGTCCGTCCACGATCGTCGTGAACTGCGGAAATTCGTTCAGGCGCGCTTCGTGTTTGCGCCAGTCATACGAGGTCCTCCAGTACTCGACCAGACCTTTCAGGTAACCGACCGGCACCCCTCGACTCCACCCGACGCCGGGCAGTTCATCGGGCCACCGGGTGCGAGCCAACCGGTCGCGCAGATCGTCGATCTGGCGCTGGGGGATGTCGATGCGGAAGGGACGAATCGAGGTGTCGGGGTCGGTCATCTGCCTCTCCAGTGGCCATGGTGTTGGCGTGGCGACGGAACGGAATGTTCCGTTCGGTTAACGTAGCGCGAGGAGAGGCGCGGCCCATTTCAACCGACTCGGCGACGCCAACCGTACCGCTCGTCTCCGTCAGCGCTACCTCGCCGTGGTGCTCGAGTCCATCACCGCCCGGGCCACCGCACCTTGGCGCGCGGCATCTGCCGTTGCCACTGAACGGTCCGCGTAAGGTAGGGCTTGTACGCTACTGAGCCGGTTTGTTTTGTCACCCGGTAATCCGGTTCGTACCGAGCAGACACCTGCGCCTACCTTCCACCACTCAAATTGACGCCAGTTGAAGCCGAAGCCTGCGACGGCGCTCTGAAAAGAATTCGCCGCCCCCGTGAGCAGCTTCATGCTCCCGCGGAGTCGGCGGTAGGATCTCTATTCATGTCGCTTCTCACGCCTCGTTTGGAGCTTGCTCGCGCCCTTCGCCCTCTCCTGCCTCGCCTGATGATTTTCGCATCCCTCGCTGTCGCCTGCGGCGATGGGGGGCCGTCTGGATCGGACTTGGACGCGGGGCCTGCGCGCGACGGTGGTGGACGGGACGCTGGTGCCGCTGGCGATGCGTCGGAAATTCCGCCGCCGCTCGATGAATCCTGCACGCCGCTTGCACCAACCTACGCCGGAGCAGGCTGCAACGCGGTCTGTGCCGCCGTGCGCTGTCCATGCGAGCCCTTCCAGGCGAGTTACATCGTGTGTCATCCCCAGCAGGGCTGTCTGACGGCCCTAGACTGCGGCGTCGCCTGCGAGAGAGACCTGGGAGACGTGGTCGAGTGTGCCTCCAACTTCACGCCTTGCACGGACGATGCGGAGTGCGGCGACGGAGTTTGCCTCAAGAGTCAGGGACAGACCCAGGGAGAATGCGTAGCAGGCTCGACCAACTCACGTTGTCTGACTGACGATCACTGTGCGACGGGCGTCTGCGTCGTGGTGGACTCCGAAGGCGCGCGCCGCTGCAGTGGGGGCACCGCTGGCTCCGTGTGCAACGATCCAGCTGACTGCACAGAAGGTCTCTGCGTACACGCGCCCGACTCGTTCATCGGCAGCTGCTCGATCGGCGACCCCGGTAGCATGTGCCACGGCGCCGATGACTGCGCCGGCGGCATCACCTGCGTGGGGGAGTCGGAGCACTCCTCGGGCACGTGCAGCGCGGGCACCATCGACTCGCCCTGCCGAGATGACAGCGACTGCAAGCAGGGGAGCTGCATCGAGAGCCAGGGTTACGCGGCGCGCTGTAGCGCGGGAAAGCTCGGGCAATCCTGCGGCACCAGCGCGGACTGTGAGTCGGGCAACTGCGCCGAGGCCTGGGACGCTTCCAAGCGCTTGTGCACGAACGGCCTCTCCGGCGATCCATGCCGGGCCGACTCCGAATGTAAGAGCCAGAAGTGCGCGCCCGAGGAGGCCGGCGCGGGTATGGCGTGCACCGATGGCCAGCTTGGGGACCTGTGCGCGCATGCCAGCCAGTGCGTGACAGGCTATTGCAGCGGTCACTGCACCACAGGTGCGGTGGCCGAGCGCTGCAAAGTAGACGCGGATTGCGTCTCCAACGTGTGCGCCTACAGCTCGCAGTACGGCGGAGGCCGCTGCACGGACGGCGCGCTCGGTTCTGACTGCGCCAAGGAAGACGAGTGTAATTCACCGCTCAGCTGCGCCAACTACGCGGACAACTACGGCGGACGCTGCACCGACCGACAGCTCGGTTCTGCTTGCTGGGACGAGAAGGACTGCGACAGCACGTTCTGCGTGGGCGAGCTGGGCAAGGCCGTCTGCGGCGCAGGAACCGATGGTGCCGCGTGTAAAGAGCCTTCGGACTGCGCGGCGAGTCATTGCGTGTATGGACCTGGCTTCCAGACAGGGAAGCTCTGCTCCGATGGCCAGGTCGGCAATTACTGCGACGACGACTACGACTGCGACGTCGGTCACTGCGTGAACGGGCCCGGCTTTCAGAATGGGCAGTTCTGCACCGAGGGGAAGCTCGGACAGCACTGCGAAAACCAGACCGACTGCGTCGAGGGCACCTGCAGCGCGGGAACCTGCAAGAACCTGTAACCCTCTCAAGTACTACTAGGGAGTCGCCCGCCCGGCGAAGTCGAATCGCCTCATGGTTGCGGGGATGGTCTGGATTCTACGAACGGGAGCCGTGGCGAGATCTGCCCA
>WUUC01220258.1_pt1 | contig 16394 bp, 14 predicted proteins | sample 6278441 | NCBI WGS metagenome assembly WUUC01 (sample SAMN13675441, study PRJNA597444) | soil metagenome | isolation source: soil | place: USA: Washington | collected 2017-10
AACTGTTCACGCGCCAGCAAAGGGCGGCGTGAGCGTCAGACATGGCGTCCGTTTTTGACGACCCACCTCAGGGATCCTTCCAGCGGGGCCTGCCCATCCTGTTCTCTATCCCCCAACGGTAGATTTCCGCCGGGTAAGGCTTAACGCCGTCGCGCACCATGTCGGCGCGCATAGGGTAGCGGGCGAGGTAGTGTTTGTTGTTATAGAAAAGCGTCGCGCTGATGAGGACTTCGATCAGGTCGCGGATGTTGTATGCCGATTCGAGGCGATAGTCCGGGTCGCCGGGCCGGCGTTTCGCATCGACGGCACTGGGCAACCCGTGGATGAGCCTGATGTTCATCTGGTTGAACGCCTGTTCCACGATCCCCTTCCAGTCCGGCCGGCGGGGCGGCGTGTTCGAGAGGTCGATTTCCAGTGAGCTGGGTATCTCGTCGGCCATGCTGCTCTCCAGCGGGCCGCGGTCTCCCGTTACCTCATCAGGTAGGTGACCCGAGAGCCAGTGCGCTTCATCTATGTCGATGCCGTACTGCGCGCAGAAGGCGACCTTGTCGGAGGTGGCGTTCTCCAGAGCCAGCCTCACCCCGAGCCAGCCCTCCCCTTCGAGCCTGACGCAGATGCCCACGATCATCCTGCTGAAGACGTCGATGATGATGTAAATGACGGGCCGACCGATGATCCGGCTCGGGACGATTCTACTGCGGAGGTAGACGTCACCGATTGAAGCGTCGATCTGGTAGAGGGAGCCGGGGCCGAAGGTCTGTCCGGTCGAGTTACCCCTGCTCGGCCGGTATTCGATGTCGTAGAGATTCTGCCCGTGCTCGCGAACGAGCGCGCGCTCAAGGTTGGCTTCGCGGTGCTTCAGGTAATGGTACTTGAACTGCTCGGGGGAGAAGACCTCGCCCCTGTTGTAGTCGGGGCGCCTGCCATCTATCTTGTCGCAAAAGAGGTCGAGCGTGTTGCGGTACGCCTTAATGATGCTTTTCCGCTTCCGGTGCTCGTAAAACAGCTCGCCGCCGCGGGTGATGATCTTGTGCCACCTCTCGTCCACGTTGACGCCCGTGACGACGTCCACGCCCGCAGCGGCGCTCTCCTCAATCGCGATGACGCTCTTGCGGCCGCGCTTGACTTTACCGCCCAACCGAGGTATCCCCCGCGCTCCGCTGTTGCGGAAGCGGGGGATTAGTGCGTTCTTCGTCTGCCCACCCTGAAACCACCTCCTCACGTAGACGTAGATCGTCTGCCTGCTGGCGGTGACCACCTTCCTCCTCACCTCGCTGTAGATCTCATCGCGCGCCGCGCTGATGACCCTGTGGGCTATGAGGGCAGAACGTTCGCGTGGGTACAGCATCTTTACGGCGTTCTCGCCCTCGAAAAGCGGGGAGATGATGCGGTAGGAAGTGTCACGCCTGTCCCTGATGACCTCGTACTTCTTTAGGGAAAGCTCCTCCTCGCTGTAGGCAGGGGCGAATTCGTCATAGTCCAGAAGGACGGCCTCGGGAACCTCAAGCGCCCTCTCGATCTCGTCGTATCTGCACCAGACCGGTTCGGCCGCCTCGTCAGCCACGTCGATCACGGCCACGTTCAACCCCGAAGGATCGATGTACAAAATCCGTTCGTGTACCAAGTTATCGGGATCGGCGACCCACCGGAGTATCTTGTTGACGACGATCTTCACCACGGCAGTATCTCGACAGGATTTACGTCGTGAGGGAAATTTGTTAGAACGAGCCTATCGTCCGGATGGACCAGCAGACGCATGTCCACCTCCCACCGCCTGCCGGCCAGAAGGTACCTAACGATGGCGAGACTTGTCCCGGCGATCAGGCCGAGCCTCCGGTCGCAGGCGGTGGTGATGACGCGGAGCGGCAGTTCCGTCTCCAGCACCGCCCGCGCTAGCAGGTCTGCGATCTGACCCACAGCCGCCTCCGAGAGAGGGAAGAGCGCCGACGGATTGCGGTACTTATGAAACCAGCGGACGTTGCGGACGAGCGGCATCGGCACCTGACGCTCCGTCATGATGAGGAGCACTTTTGATCTTGACTCCCAATAGAGCCGCTCAACCTCCAACTTCTCAAGCACCCGCGGTTTGAGCAGATCGTCTTCGTACTTGACCGTTACGGGGACGTAGTCGCGTCGCAGGCCGTGCCCAACCGTCAACAACATGTCGGTCGTCATAACCACAGGGTGTCTGGTCTTCGGGTCGGTGGGGTGACAGACGCCAAGCCGCTCGGCGATGTGGAGCGTTTCTTCGAGTGGTAGCAAGGGGAATTGCTCTCGAATATCGACTACACGTTTCGCCCACTCGAAAATCAGGAAGACGTAGTATTCGAGATCGCTGAGGAGGTGGTGTACCCTGCCGTGGCCCCATCCCTTAACCCGGTGACATCGGCCACGGGAGGGCACGTCTTGAATCGTGTGCCAAGGCAGGTAGTACAAGCCCTCGCCAGCCCCGCGCCCTTCTTTAATCCGCTGCTCGATTGACCTAGCCGTCGTCAGCCTTCTCCGTTTTGCCATTGCTATCCTCTTTCGGGATGAGCCGCTTAATGCAGCCAGTTGTCCTCATGAATTACTTGAAATTGCCGTGAGGATCGCGGGCGGTTGCGGCGCGGCTCGTAGGAGCGAAGAGGTGTAAGGGTCTCAAAGGCCTCAAGTGAACTCCGCGCACGGAGAACATCGTTCGACGGAGATGACAGGATAGGGACCTGAACGTCATTTAGGAGTGGGGCGAGCACGAAGTCGTCATTCAGCGAGTTGAAGTATTTTTCGACCAAAGCTTTGGACCGCGGGCTGCCAGATGGCAGATCGAGGAGGGAACTCCGACCCGCTGCCTAATCAGGAATGGGCGACGCCAACTGTTAGCGGCCCGGCTGTAGTTCCCTACGTGAACTCACCACTGTTCTTTTGAATGCGGATGTTGCCTGTTTAAGCAGTTCTACTTGAATCTTAGGAGAGGCAGAGTTAAATTTTTCGCCCCATCTCACTGTAGGAAGGGCTTTTACACGACTTGTCGAAACCTGTCAAGGAGAATTAACAAACTGTGAAGAAAAAGAATGGGACAGATTTTGGCTTACGGTTGAGAGAAGCCTTCAAAGGCGCCTCTCAAACCGAGATCGCCCGACAACTGGGTCTTAGTAATTCCGCAGTCACTAATTATGTCGAGGGTAGAATCCCCCCGGCGGAAACATTAACCAAGATAGCCGAATTGACCGGCTACTCTATCCATTGGTTGATTACGGGAGAGGGGCCTAAAAGAAGCAGTAAGCAAGAAGCCAGTTGTCGGACGATAGTATTTGTTAACGAGAAGGGCGGATCGGCGAAAAGTACTTCTGCAGTCATGCTGGCTGTAGAATTTTCTAAACGCGGCTATCGAACACTCCTAGTCGACGCCCGACAGAGTTCTTGCGCCGTTGCTCTATATGGCCTCAGAGCCTCTAAATTTCATGCTACTCCTGCTGCGTACCAAAAGAAGCAGAGGAGACAGATCCGGAAGCGAAGGATGTTCTTTCGTACGGAAATCCCAGGGCTTCATCTGTGCTCCTCCAACAAGATAACGAATCTGCTGTTAACTCAACACGGGGAAGAAAGTTTCAGCCTCGATACTGCCGACATCAAAAGAGAATATGACTTCGTCTTTGTGGACACAGACCCTGCCTACGTCCCTTTCGAGTCGCTGGATCTTTTCACATTCAGTTTACTGAATGAGGCACAGGTGCTAATCCCGGTGCGTGCTCACATCATGTCATTGGGTGGCGTGAAGTCAACGCTAGAGGATTTAGGTGGGGTCGATCAGTCTACAGATGATATTAGCCTGTTGGGAGCTTTCTTGACGGTGTTCTACTCGGATGGAAAATCATCATCGATGATGATCGATGAGTTGAACAGGTTACTGCCCGGGAAGGTTCTTGAGACAGTCATTCGTGAGGATCCTAACGTGGCTGAACTCGGTAGCTACAGCCAATCTCACCTTGTTAAGTTGAAGTCGCGCGGCTTTGCTGATTACTCGCGCTTGGCAGATGAGGTATTACATCTGTTGGGGAATGAAGGAAAGATTGAAGAGATCCCTAATGCCATAACCGCCCAACTATGAAGTGAAAGTATGGTGAAGTTGAACTTGACCCATCAAAGCGCCCTTCCCTCCCTAAAATTGCACTCCCTCTTGCTTCATTAGCCACCGCTGTAGAACTACTCCCCATTCCAGCAATAAGAGCTTGGCCTGCTCTAACGGTATTCTAACTTTCGGTATGTCGGTCGCACCCTCTTCGATATATGGCTCAATGGTGATGTGGTCTTTATACAACTCGACGAAGACCTCTGGGTTTTCAAACGCGTGACTAGGGTAAATCCCCCGCTCCACGAGTGACATGTCGTGGAGAATGTCGGCCACGAAATACCTTGAAGAGACGAGGAGTCGAGACAGCAGAGAATTTTGCAGCGAGTCATCGCCATCGAAAATTGCTGTCAGCTGATTGTTAATTTCTTCAGCACGAAACTCCATCTAAAAACGCACCCACCCTTGAATTATAATTAGCCGAGCATCTGGTTCACCTCGCGTACCTGCCCTTCATGTTTGTGCTTCAAGACATCTGAAACGTGGTGCCCAATCTTGGCCAAAAACATTTTCAAGCAGCGCAGCCTTTGTTGCAGTGTAGGGTGTTTGCTTTCCAGCACTATACCCGGATCAATACTCAGGTAATAAGCCTCAATACGGGCTACACCGGACGTGAGTGAGAGCGGGTCATATTTCAGTAGCAGGCAGGCTAGTGCTGCTATCAGGTCACTCTTCAACTCCACCAGATAGTATGCCATGAGGCAGCCTGTACGGTCAGCTTCACGTAACTCGGCGATGAAACATTCGTGTGCAAGTTCATGGGCAGCGAAACTGCGAAGTTCTACGTCATTGATCATACCGAGCAGTCCGGTTGAGACGATGTAGATGCACTGGCGGAAGGCACCGGAGAAAGGCGCATCCTGTTCGATAACAGCCACGTCCCACTTCCTACCGAAGATGGCGAAGATAGGCTTGAGCTTCTTCAACACTGTCCGCGACTGCTCGCTCTCCGTACCGTATATTGGCGTGTTCCTCAGTTCAGGCTTTGCTTTTAGCTCCTGCCAGTACTTCAATTTGTCCCTGTCGGAAACGACCTCCCCCCTCAGTCGTAATTGGCGCTCGAATAGCTTTCGGAAGTTTGACGAGGGCGTCGCGCCAATGACCGCCGTGATCGCCTGCTCGATGACCGGCTTCTCGGATGCCCCGCCGGGGTACGTCCAAACACCCCCTCTTACTCCACCGGCGGAAGACGTAAGCGCGCAACAGGCTAAGGTGACAGTGATCAGCACCTTGGAAGGTGAGAGTTTCATCGCTTCGGGCGGAATGGTGGTGACGGACGGAAGACGTTCTGCTATAAGAGAAAACCGCCCACCTTTGACATTCGATTTATGCCTAGCGTAGCGGCACAACTCTTCAGCGAATGAGGCGCGACGCCCGGAAACCTTTTATCTTCCGGGCGACACAAACCGACACGCAGCGGGCCTCTCCATTTGGGAGCACGGCAGGTAGCATACTCCCAAATGGAGAAGTGGGCAATGCCCGGAGGGCGCAAAGATGCGCCCCATCAGGAGGATTTATCTGATGGGGACGCGAAAACGCCCGGTGCCTGCCCGGCTGCCCGAAAAGCTGCTAAAAATTCGCAGGCTCTTAGACCTCAGCCAAGAGCAGTTGGCCGAGAGGCTGAACCACCTTCCATCACCGCCCCATCCGGGGCACATCAGTCGCTTCGAGGCGGGAACGCGTGAGCCTAACCTGATCTACCTGCTGGAATTTTCGAGGCTCTCCGGCGTGTCGCTTGAGTGCCTCCTTGATGATCGGCAGGATGTGCCGGAAAGGGTGAAGAAAAAGTAACTCTTTGATCCTGACCTGAGGGTGATCTCCCCTCAGGTCGTACTCGAATTTCTGGGACATGGGTTCTAGCGGACGGGGCGCGCTGGCTGGTTACGATGCAAGCCAGCACCCGGCCCCAAGTCGTCGGGACACCAGTTGACGCTACGCCTCGACAAGTCGGGTGTTCACTGGATTGAGCGGCAGCCAGATTGCGAAGAGAAAAAGGAGGCGAAGCCCCGCGCTAGCGCACCTCGGCGCGGCTAACGACGCCGGGGGCGCGGCCGCCAAATAGCGTCGCCTTCATTCGCGAGACTGGCCGCCCGTCGGACTGTGTGGTCAGCCGGCGGCGAGAGTCGGGCGTTGGTTAATTCCGGCGTTATATTTCTACGTTGAAGGTTCAGGGTAAAGACAATGCCGGGACTTCAAAGCGTCAGGTTCGCCATTGATGAGACCCCCTACCGCCTGTGGGATTTAGACATCCGCCAGCGTAATCTGGACTTCACAAACAAGATCGACCCGCGCTATTTCGAGCACATCGCAAATCTTCACGGCGAGTCCCTGGAAGGCGGCGAGAAGCAGTACGCGGCGGCGGCCTTGCGCATATCCTACTCGCACGGCCTTGAGAGTCTCTTCTCCCTGCTTGGCGCGTGCGTCCAAGCCCCCGGCTGCGTCGTCGGCTGGCTCTTGAACTACCAAAATAAAGAGCTATACGAGGTCGTTAGGAAGATCAGCGAGCGCCGAGTAATCTATACACAATTGCGCGACAAGGCCGTCACCTGGGACGCGGTCGCCGACCTCATATTCTCGTACGTGAAAACGGGTGACGACGAAAACGACAAGGGCATCCGGGACAGTTTCGCCCGCCTGTGGGGGCGCTTCGCGTCAGACTTTTTGAATGAGAATCATAAGCACGAGTACAACAGCATCAAGCACGGCCTGAGGGCCAAGATGGGGGGATTCTACTTTGCGCTGGGGGCCGAGGACGTTCCGGGGGAGCCCGCGCCGCCTGAGAAAATGCGCGCGGTGGCGAACAGCGAGTTCGGCTCCTCGTTCTTCGTCCCCGTGCGCCTGCACGACCGCCGCAATTTCACCATCAGGGAGCAGTCGCTGAATTGGGACCCGCAGAACTACCTCTACGCCCTGCTGCTCATCTCGATGTCGGTCAATAACGTGATCGGGTTCCTGAAAGTCCTCTACGGCGTGCCGGCCGGCGAGGTGCAGTTCTCCTGGGCCAGCGACGAGGAGGCGTACGAGGAGCCGTGGAAGCGCGGCTTCGGCATTTCGGGCCTCGGCTGGAATTCCCAGATTACGGAGGCGGCCGTCACGCCGCTCTCGAAGGAGGAAATCCTCTCCGTCTACAGCGAGGGCGAGGAAACGGAAGGTGATGCCGGCGGCGGGGCGTAACCGCGGCACGCGCCCCACCGGGGGAAGCATCGCTCTGATCATTAAGTCGCCGCATTTGACGGAGGTTCCTGACCGGTGTCCGGATTCACCTTGAGTAAAGTAGAGTTCGACGGACCCTGCCAATGCGGCTCCGGCCGGACGTACGGTGAGTGTTGCAGTGCGGAGTTGCAGGCGCTGCTGGCTAGACAGGCCGACCATGCTAAGTTTCCCAGGCCGAGAATCATGGATACTCAGCTTGGGCCGATAAAACTGCGCTTCATCTGGAACAAGGTTTATCAAAGGCCGGCCGACGAACATCTGCATGAGTTTCTCATTCACATCCTGAGGTGGACGCTCGGAGAGAAGTGGTATCAGGAACAGGAGGGCAAACCCGACGAAGAAAAACACGTGATCATGCGCTGGATAGACTCTCGTCACGAGTTCCTGACGAAAATCCAGCACCTGAATCTGACGGCGAGAGACCGCGTGACCCCGTCCGGTGAATTCAGGGAGTTGATCGCCCTCGCGGCGGACATGTATTACTTGCAGCTCGTGAACGAGCTTCCCGGCACCCTGAAAGATCGTCTACGAGGGTACGACGAATTTCAGGGCGCGCGGTACGAGATCGCCGTGGCCGCATCCCTCGTCCGCGCCGGTTTCGAGATCGAGTGGGTGAAAGCGCCGAAGGGTCAGAAGCATCACGAATTCAACGCCACGCATAAAGTGACCGGCGAGGTGGTCGCCATCGAGGCGAAGAGCCGCCGGAGACCCGGCACCCTACATCAAAAGGGGGAAAGGCCCGATTTCACCGCGGTGAGGGCCGACATATTCAGTCTCTACAATCAGGCGATGGGGCAGCACCCTAAGGACAGGCCCTTCGGCGTGTTCATTGATGTAAACGTGCCCCATCAAACCAACCGCCCCCTTCCCGACAGGGACTGGATAAATAATCTCCGACAGAAACTCGCCGAGGAGAAAGAGGCGTTATTCGGGGCGGTCTCCCCCAACTTCCTCGCGGTCACGAATTCCGCCTGGCATTACGAGGCGAAATCCGAAGCCGCGCCGGGCGAGTACATGCTAGTGATCGCGCCCAACCCGCCCTTCCGCTTTAATAACCCCTTAACTTTAGAGGCCGTGAACAGGGCGTTGAGTATCTTTAGTGATATTCCGGATGAAAATTGAGCCGTTCATTGAGGCCGCCTGATGACGGCACGCACGGGCCGTGAGACGGCCCACCCCTTATCGACAACCCGCCCGCAGCCGCGCCGTGCGCGCCGGGCAATTCCCGGCGTTACGCCTCACGGGGCATGGTACATTTTATGAATGATCCGCTGGCAATGACGCCCGTAGAGTTCGAGATATTCGTCCGGAAGTATCTTGAGGAGCAGGGCGGCAACCTCAAAGATTTTCGGACGCAACATCTCGAAAAGATGAAAGTCACGGACGGCGATTACGAGATTGACGTGACCGCGCGCTTCGAGGCTTTAGGTGCCGACTTCCTTGTTCTGATTGAGTGCAAGCGGTACACCTCTGCCCCCGTAGAACGGAAAGAAGTCCTGGTGTTAAATCAGAAGAGAGTTTCCATCGGCGCGCATAAGGCCATGATGTTTACCACATCAAGCTTCACACAAGGGGCGATTGAATTCGCTGACGCAAATCGCATCGCCCTCGCACAAGTAACCATCAACGAAGTGAATTACGCTGTAAAATCCTGGCTCCCGAATCTAAGAGCCCGCCTTCTGGTCCCCGAATCCGCCTCAGCAGGCGATTTTCTGTTCGACGGCCAAGTGCCTCAGCGCCCGGCGGGTAGCACGGAGCCGGAGGAGGTCCGGGTACAACATTTTGTGATCGGCGTTCTGACGGAAAGTCTTGATCATCTGCGCATCGCCTCATCCAGAGGGCATGAAGTTGATGCCCAGGAGATAGAAGATTTGAAAGCGGAGATCGCCGAAGAGGAAGTCAAACTCGGACGCATGCGAGGGGGCGAGGCATAACCACCCGTCCGACCGGCCGGGAAACAATGATGTGAGGTTACGCCATGGTAGAAACGTTCGGCAGGATGGCCCGCGTGCCCGTCACCGCGCGACAGAAGTTTGACGAGGCTGCCTACTTTTACAACGGCATGTTCGCTCACCGCCTGAACGTGGTGATCTTCCCCTACTACCTGAGCGCGTTTCTTTCGGCGCTCCGGAGCGTGACCTGGTACCTCCAGAAACAGTACACGCACGACCCCCGGTTCGCATCTTGGTATCCCCAGAAGCAGGCCGAAATGGACGCTGACCCGGTCTTGAAAATGCTGAACAGGCAGCGCGTGGCCGTTGTCCACCGCGAGCCGTTCGACCTGTACTTCAGGAGGGGCTTCAGGATGCCCGAAAGGTATGGCGAGTACATCGAAACCAAACACTTCGAGCAGACCGAAGACCAGACGCCAGACGGGTGGATCAGGACGAGGGTTAGGGTCGGGGCGGACGCGCCGGAGGAGGAGGTCACACCTTGGATAAACTGGCACTTTAGCGAGACGGACGGGGAAGATGTGATGAACCACTGCTACGCCGGCCTTGCAAAGGTAGACGCGATCCTGAAGGAATTAGAGTCTCTGCGCCTCGGCATGGGGCTGACCCCTGACGAGGAAATACCTATGGCGGAGGAGCAGGTCGAGACACCGAAAGAGGTCTAACGAGCGACTTAAGGAAAATGTTGAGATTATCGGCGGCAGCACGGGTCACGATTATTTGCTAGGTGGCGGCTCTCAGATTAGTTAATCTTTGCTTCTCTGTAGCACTTGTTGGAAGCACCACAATTTTAGCTGCTTACCTTTACAGTTTGGCGGTAACTCAATCCCGAAATCATCAGGCTCTTGATTCGGGACCAGCCTCTCCGTCTCTCCTTCTGGGGCTGTTAGAAAATGGAACTGCCGAGAAACCATACTGCTGAGGCTCCCTACCATATCGAATGGCTGATCTTCGGCACGCTCAGAAGGCTCAAAGCTGAAATCAAAAGAAATCAACTGGTCATTCTCAACAACGGCTTGAGTATCTTCAGGCCAGTCTCCAAAGAACATAAAAGAGAGAACGAGGTTTTGTTCTCCTCTGTCCTCGATTTTCACCCCGCTGGCTAAAATTTCAACGCCGCCGATTGTGAATTCGACATTACCATTGCCTTGTACCTTACGAGGCTTGCCGGGGTCAGTAATTACCCGGAATACGAGAGGGGGGACGGTCGCAATCGTGCGGTCACCTAATAACCCTATTTCGTTATTTATCAACGCATCTTTAAGGTCAAGATAGTAATTCCCATTTCTTCCTTTTAAGCAAGATAAGGAGGATAGAGTCCATAGATTCCACTGTGTCCAATAAACAGCGAGCTTTAGCTCGACGCCGAAAATATCGGCGTAAGCTTTGAGTTGTGCCAAGTAGCCTCCTTTAACCTGATACTCGGACAGGGGATCACGCTGGAAGAAATTCTTTACCTCGACGAAGAGTTGCGAACGGTCCTTGAGAATTATTCTGAAGTCCGGGGGCTTAACGTCTGGCTGGCTTGCATATATGTCACCGGCGTCTTCGTATTTAACAAACGAACATTCGCCGAGAGATACGACGATGTATTCAAATAATGACTGTGCTCTTAGCCCATGAAGTCTCGCCGGATTTCCCTTCGCGGTTTGGAAGGCTGCGTCAAGCTTCTGCAAAAACTTCGCGCCACTATGTTCATCTGTCAATGAGAATGATTCTCTCTTAGAGAGAGACTTGAACAGCTCAAGAGTCTCAAATATTTCCGGATTTCTGGGGAGCTTCTTCATAATTAACTCCAGTACGTGCCTGACGCCTATGGCTGCTGCCACGCATTCCACGCCGATGCAGTTAAGTCTCGCGCGTGAGAACGTTGTAGTACAGTGGTCCGAGTGGGTGATGTTGTCCGGTAGCGCAAGTGAGACAGCGTTCAAGTGTATGCCGCTTTTATAGTTGCTCGTTGCTCAACCACGACTACACTTCCCCGGTAACTTTGTTGTCATTCACTCCTGGAATGATTTGACCAGCCTCTGTCGCGGCTCTGTCGAGTTGGCCGACCATGAAATCTCGATCCTCCGGGGACAGCCAGGCGGGGTAATGCGCCAACATGGGCGCGCCTTCAAAGGGCGTGAAACGCACCGGGATGTTCTCCCCAGTGTTCGCGGCGATAGCTTCCCGGAGGGCTTGAAAATCTTCGCCGGCCATGACTGTCCGCTCACACGTCAGGACTACCATCCCTAAAGGCACTTCCGCGCCGAACAGCTTCACTGTCTCGTTCTGGAAGCTGAAGCTAAGAGAAACCGGCTCTCCCTTTTCAAAAAGGTCGAAGAGCTTCTTCGCCAGTTCCAAGTCAACCTCGGACTGCCAGCTCTCGACGTGAAACGTCGCCCGCCCCGTTTCCAGTTTCTGCGCCGTTTCAAAGATCGTGGCGGCTTCCCTGACTGAAATTACCCGCTCGTCGTCTTCCGGCGCGTCGGGGATGAAGATGGGAACGTGGGCTTTATCCTGAATGAAGGCGAGTTTCTCGACGAGTTCGGTCCAGCCTGGCTCGGCGGGGACAAAGACTCCCGGAGTAACCTTCACCCGCTGGAAAATGAAGCCGGTATCGAGGTGCTCGAATTCGAGCGTGCCGCCCTTCGCCATCGCGTTCGTGAAGCGTAGCGCGTCTAACTCGCGCTTGGCCGAGAGCCGCGTGTAACTGACGAAGTAGTTGAGATCCAAAGTACCTTCGAGGAGGTTCAGGGCCAGCCTGAACTTCCAGGGCACTGGTTGCTTCTCGTTTGTAAATACGACCTGCTCTACGTTCGCGCTGACGGGTTCGAACTGAATATAGTCGAGGACTATCTCCTCCCCGTCGTCGCACTTCAACCAGACCCGCATCGGCATGAACGGGGGCGGAACGAAGCCGCCGATGGTTATCGCCTCTATCCCCTCCCCGGACGTGTTAACCAGCGGCGAAAAGACTTCCGGCAGCTTGAGGTACTTGATGTACTCCTTCGGTATGGTGACCGGCTCACCCGCGGAGATACTGCGCTCCAGCCTGTCGCGCATCTCGCGCCCTTCAGGCGTTTTCGGGAACTCGAAGCGTCCTGAGATGATCAGGGGGGAGTTTTCATCAGCCTCAGGGTATTTGGGCTGAATCGTGAACTGCCCTGCCGTGTTAACGACGAGGCGGTGGTGCGGGCTGGCCCTGTCGAGTTCCTCTTGAACCTGCCGCAACTTCTCGATAACCCCTACGGAAGCTTCGGGCGTCGTCTGTGCGCGGAACATCTTGAACAGGATGCGGGACAGGTGCGGCCTGACGACGCCGGCGAACGCACCGGCGCTTGGGTAATCCCAGACGAGCCCCTTACCCCGAAGTTCGTTTTGGAAATCTAGGACCTTACCGGCCTGTTCGATTTCGGCTTTCGAGTTCAACTTGTACTTGGCTTGGCAAAAGTAAAAAGCTATATGCAGACTGTTATTCCGCTTCCATTCCTCATACGCTAGGTTGAATTCCTCCTCCGTCCCGGATTCCGCCTCACCCGTAGGGGTGCCGAACCGCTTCCACATGATGCCGATGAAAATGTCGTACTCACCGATCTGTTCGTTAATTACGCCCTGCGGTCGGCCCATGGCCGGGTAACAATGCGTCTCCCACCGGACGAGTTCGAGTACAAAGCCTAAGCTCTGTCCGAGAGTGGTGTTGAGTTCTTCGATGACGGCTGGCAGCGCATCGCGCTCCTTCTGCACATCGCCGGGGGAGGCGACAAACACCCTGACTTTTGTGACCTGTTGCGGCATAAATTGCTACCGGGTAAAACTCAAGATTGGCGGTATCGCTCCTTTAGTACGCCCGCTAAAGGCGTTGACAGAGTGCGTGCCATTTTAAGACAATGCCCGCGCGGCTGGCACGGCGATACGCGTGCAGGTGCTGGCCGCTAAGTCCACTCCCAGACATCACCGTCTTACCTCACGGGTTGCGAGGGAAGAAACCGTGGTAAGGCCAGCAGCGTTTCAACCGCTCCCCCTACGCGCGCTAGCAGACGGGCGAATGAACTTATCCGACTTCCTGAGACAGTACGAAATCCGCTCCCCCAACGTCATGTGGTTCCTCGGTGCCGGGGCCTCGGCCGCCGCCGGGATCCCCACGGCCTTCAACCTGATTTGGGAGTTCAAAAGATACTTATACTGCTCCGCCCAGCGGGTTCCGATCAGCTCATGCGCTGACCTCGGCAGCCCCACCCTCCGCGCCAAACTCCAGCAATACTTCGACTCCACCAAGAAGTTCCCGGCGGAGGACTCCGACGAGGAGTACGCCGAGTATTTCAAGGCCGCCTACCCGGACGAGCAGGACCGGCGGCGTTTCATCGAGCGCATCGTGTCGGGCGCGACCCCCTCCTTCGGGCACTTGACCTTGGCCGCGCTGCTGAAGATCGATAAAGCGCGCATCGTGTGGACGACGAATTTTGACGCCATGGTCGAGGACGCGACGGTCGCCGTCTTCGGTAAAAGTAGCGAACTCGTCACCGCGACCCTCAACTCCGCGCAGTTAGCCATGGAGGCGATCAACGAAGCCCGCTGGCCGCTCCTCGTCAAGCTGCACGGGGACTTCCAGTCAAGGCAGCTTAAGAACACGACGGACGAGCTCAGAACGCAGGACTCGCGGATGCGCCGCACGCTAGTGGAAGCCTGCAAACGTTACGGGCTGGCGGTTGTCGGCTACAGCGGCCGGGATCACTCGGTGATGGACGCGCTCGAAGAGGCCATCGACGACGGACACGGCTACCCCTTCGGGCTGTTCTGGTTTCAACGCTCCGACGGCCCCTGCCTGCCGCGCGTCAACGACTTGATCGCTAAGGCGAACGCCAAAGGCATTCAGGCGAACGTCATCGCGGTGGAGACGTTCGACGAACTCCTCGCGGATGTCCTTCTCCTCATGCGGGATTTACCCGCCGAGTTGGCCGAGACCTTAGACAAACACGCCCCCAGAATGACTGAGGCCCCCGTGCCTGAGGCCGCCGGTAGGTGGCCCGTGCTTCGCCTGAATGCGCTGCCGGTCACTTCGTACCCACGATGTGTAGGAGGGTCGTCTGTACAATCGGCGGGACGAAGGAGGTGCGCGAGGCGGTGGAGAATTCCGGTGCAGATATAGTCGCCGCTCGGCGGCAGGTCGGCGTCCTAGCCTTCGGCAGCGATGCCGAAGTACACCAGGCTTTCGACAGCTACGGCATCACGGAATTCGACGTTCACGCTATCGAGGCCCGCCGCCTGCACTACGAATCCGCCGAATTGGGCTTGATGTACGAAGCCCTCTACCGCGCCATCGACAGGGAGCGGCCGGTCAGGCTTGAACGGGTGGGGCATCACTACATGATCGTCGTCGAAGCGGCCCACGCCAACGAAGAGCTTTTCAAGCCCCTGAGAAAAGCGACCAACGCTTTGACCGGGATCGTCCCGCAAACGCAGCTTCTGTGGGCGGAGGCCATCTGGATTAAGCTTGAGTACCGGCTCGGACGCCTGTGGCTGCTGGTCGAGCCAACGATCTGGGTCGAGCGGACGACGGACAAGGCGCTCTTCTTAAAGGCGAGAGAGTTCATCAGGGCCCGCCTCGCGGGGAGGTTTAATCCTAAATGGAATGAGATTATTGAAGCCTGGTCCGTCGTCATCACCGGCGGGAAGGAGAAGAGTGAGCTTAAAGCGTTCGGGATAGGCGACGGCGTCGATGCTTCGTTTACGATCTCTAACATCACCGCCTTCAGCCGGCGCGAGGAGGGCCGATGAGCCTGCACAAATCTCAACTGCCCGCCCACTCGTGGTGGCCTGAGCCGGATCTGTCTTTTCACCCGACGCGCCCTCAAGACCGCACGGCGCACCCGCTTCTAGGCTTGATCAACTATGGGCCTTACAGCCGATCCCTGATCAACACGGTGATCGACCCGATCCGGGTGGCGGTCATCACCCCTAGTGGTACTTCGCAGACGGTAAACAGACTCCTCAGGGAACTTGAGCAGGAGCACCCGCCGAGAGAGCGCAAGGCGTACTTGCCGAAATTCCTTGGCTTTTCAAGGATATTCGGAGTGCGCGTCGTGCGGGCTTCGGGGAACGTCTGCATAGAGCTTCCGCCAGGCGTTGACGATGAGTTACTTCGCTCCCCGACCCCGCACCTGGTGCTGGCCGGGAAATTGACCCAGGCCCTTTCGTCGCTCAGGACTAACCGGAGCGAATTCGACGTGCTCCTTATCTACCTGCCGAGCAGGTGGCAGGTCGGCTTCAAGGGCGGTGAGGACGAAGACTTCGATCTACACGACTACGTGAAGGCGATCACCGCTGCGAGCGGCATCCCGACGCAGATCACCCTCGAAGATAGCGCCATGACCTACTTCTGCCGCTGTAGCGTCATGTGGCGTTTGAGCATTGCGCTATATTGCAAGGCTGGGGGCGTTCCTTGGAAGTTGGCCGATTCCGATCCGGACACGGCGTACATCGGCCTCAGCTACGCGATGAGACCCGTTACCGACAACAAGCCGCGGTTCGTCACGTGCTGTAGTCAGGTGTTCGACGCGGACGGCGCGGGGCTGGAATTCATCGCCTACGAGACGGACGAGGTCCACATCGAGCGTGAGAACCCGTTCCTGAGCCGATCAGACATGCGCCGCGTGATGGCGCGCAGCCTGGCGCTCTACCAGAATCGACACGCCGGCCGCTCGCCGAAGCGCGTGGTAGTTCATAAGTCAACCGAATTCAAGGCGGAAGAGGTTGACGGGTGCTTCGACGCTTGGAGAGGCTCGGAAGGGCTTGACCTCGTCCAAATCCAGCAGGATGTTTTTTGGCGCGGGATATTGATTGAGCCGCCGCGCAGTAAAAATACCAGAAAGGGCATTCCGGCGGGCTACCCTTGCCGGAGGGGTACTTACTTACAGTTAAGCGGGAGGGACGTACTCCTGTGGACGCAGGGCAATGCGCCGACGGCCGTGGGAGGGCAAAATTTTTACAAGGAAGGTAAGAGCATCCCTTCACCGCTATTACTGACGAGGTACGCCGGGCACGGGACGTGGGACGAGGGTTGCCGTCACGTCTTAGGACTTACGAAGATGGATTGGAATAACGACAGCCTCTACGACCGGCTTCCGGTGACTTTGGGC
>WUUC01018122.1_pt1 | contig 16393 bp, 17 predicted proteins | sample 6278441 | NCBI WGS metagenome assembly WUUC01 (sample SAMN13675441, study PRJNA597444) | soil metagenome | isolation source: soil | place: USA: Washington | collected 2017-10
AATCGGTGGTGGCCTTCAGGTTGTCTTCCAGATGCTTCAGGACGAGCCCGTCATCCGGCAACAGGCCGATATACATCATCGTGTACGGGGCATATTCGCCCTCCCCCGGCTTTTCAATCTTCCTCATACCTTTCGCTCCGGCTGTCCGCGCCGCCGCGCCCGCGCGGGTAGGGAAGGGGGAAATAAGAAAAGGCCACTATTGCTAGTGACCTTAACTCACTGAAATTATTAACTCCGGCGGTAGGACTCGAACCTACAACCCTTCGGTTAACAGCCAATACAGAGCCTTTATCAGCGTTCATCCCGCATTTCAAAAATCACGTAAAACCCGCATGTTTATTGCCTTTTTCTTCAATAAGGCGTATCATGCGTTTCTGCTTTATTCTCCGCTTATCAGTTGAAAGCGGGTATGGAAAGCGGGTATGCGGGTATAGATTGAACCTCTAAAGCACGGAGAAATATACATGCCACGCCAGCGCGAAGGATTTGTCAGAGAGCGAGACGGCAAAGTGTACGCCTGTATTCAATATAAGGGCGAAGACGGCAAAAGAAAAGAGAAGATGCGCCGCGCGGATACTAGAACCCACGCGAAGCAAATCATTAAAAAGCTTCTAAGAGAGCTAGACGACGCTGGCGAGCAATCCTTAGATAACGACCGGATGACGTTCCGCGATCTGGCCGCGCTCTACAAAAAGAGCCGTCTCATTCCTGCCGTCTATCATGGCGAGGGCGAGGGGCAGCGAAAGGTCGCGGGCTTACGCTCCTATAAGCCTCCACAGGGCTATCTAAGCACGCTGACACAGCATTTTGGGGCGAAGCGCATACGCAACATCACTCACGACGACGTAGAGCAATTTAAGCTAATACGTCTGAGCGCACCCACGCGCGGCGACATCGCGCTTTACGAAAGGGCGTTGAAGAAAAACCCGGAGGCTCAACTTATATCAACCCGCACTATTGCCAGCGTGAACCGTGAACTTGAGTTGATGCGCGCAATGATGCGCTTCGCCAAACGACAAGGTTATGTGACGCGCAGCCCCTTTGAAATGGGTGCTCCGCTTATTAGCAAAGCAGACGAGGCCCGGCGCGAACGGGTGCTTACACATGAAGAAGAGCGGCGGTTACTGGCGGCGTGTGAAGCGCGCGAAGTGACTTACGAGCGGCAGGGTAAAAAGATAGTAGCAACTGACGACGGTGCGCGGAGGCGGCATCTTAAGCCGCTAATCATCGCTGCGCTTGATACAGCCATGAGACGCGGAGAACTGTTAAAGCTTCGCTGGCGTGATGTTGATTTCGTGGCAGGTGCGCTTACTATCACGGCTATGAACAGTAAGACCGCGCGAGCACGCAGAGTAGCAATGACCCCACGCCTCCGCACGGAACTTAAGCGGCTACGTGCCTGTGCGCCAGATGACCCGGACGGGCTTGTATTTGGCATTACAGACACCGTAAAGCAAAGCTTCGCATCAGCCTGCAAAGCAGCAGGCATTGAAGGCTTCCGCTTCCACGATTGCAGACACACGGCTATTACACGCTTGATTCAAGCTGGCATCTCTCCAATGGAGGTAATGAAAATCTCCGGCCACACTCAGCACATCACTTTTGCACGTTATGTCAACCCTGATGCGGGGGCAATTCAACGAGCTGCTGATGCTCTCGCAGCTTTCAATACTGCCGCCAAAGCGCACACGAATGAGGTAGGTAGTTAACCCTACCACTACAGTAGTGTTGAAGAATAATAAAGTTAGTAAACGTAATGAAGATGATGTAGACAAATACGTTGCTGTAGAAGATTACGAAGTTGATTCAGTTTTTTTAGGGCCTTACTTCACGGGCATGTTCTTTCCTGGCTCTGTTGCTGGTATCATTCTCGCTTGAGTGTCGGGTTATTTTTATCTGCGAATTGTCTCTCGAATTTCTCACCGATGGCACACTCTGGCGATAAGATTGGACCTTACACGCTAGTACGTGAGATTGGGCGCGGCAGTTTTGGCGTAGTCTGGCTAGCCGAGAGGCGCACGGCCATCACTACAAAGCGCGTTGCCCTCAAATTGGCGCGTGATGAAGACGTTGACCTTGAAGCATTCAGACGGGAGGCTGCGATCTGGGAGCAAGCAAGTGGTCACCCGAATGTGCTGCCCAGTATTGACGCCGATGTTTATGACGGTCAGGTAGTAATCGTTAGCGAGTATGCACCCGATGGGTCGCTAACCAATTTGCTACAGCAGCACGGCGGTCGGGCACCTTCGGTCATGGCGGCGGTGGAGATGACGTTGCAGATTCTGGCGGGACTTGAACATCTGCATGAGCAGCAGATTATTCACCGCGACATCAAGCCTGACAACATCCTGCTGCAACGAGGGACGCCACGGTTGACCGATTTCGGTCTCGCCCGTCTGCGTCAGACTAACTCCCACAGCCAATCTGTAAAGGGCACCCCCTCATACATGGCCCCTGAAGCTTTCAGCCGCAGGCGCAATGAGCAGACGGATGTGTGGTCGGTTGGTGTCGTCCTTTACCAAATGCTCGCCGGCCACTTGCCTTACGATGAGACGGATTACGAAGCGTTGCGCGTCGCGGTTAATAACTTAGAACCGCCGCCCCTACCCGCCTCAATCCCCAAATCGTTACGAGACGTTGTAGCAGGTGCACTCCAACGCGACCCCTTGCAACGCTACAAATCTGCCGACGAAATGCGCCGTGCGTTACTCGCCGTTAGCCGCGAGATGTGGCTGCCCTCCATGATGTCCACGCTGGTGATTGAGCCAGCGGTAGAGGAAATTCAGCCGGAGATTAAAAACGTACCGTCACCCGAAGCCGACATAATGGAGCCTGCTAATGGGGTTGTAGGTCAGTCAGCGGATGTAACGGCAGTAGAGCCTTCTGGAGATGTCGCACCACAGCCGACTCCTATTAGTTCGGTAGAGCCATTGCAGCACACGCCACCCATATCAGCACCGCCTGTGTCTAGCGGGGTGTTAGCTCCACATCTAAGCGCAGCAGAAGCGCAAGTAGTAGATCGGCCGCCAATACGTGTGATAGCACTAGCAGGTTTAGGTATCATAACCGTTCTAGCTATTACTATTACTCTATTTTTCAATGCATATCAAACAAGGCAGCCGCATAGAGAAACTGAAGATAATCCAGATGCAGTCTCTAATAAAGAGGGCCATTCACAAACACCCACCGAGCCTGACCCAGTATTGGGTGGAGAGCATTCAGTAACACCTGAAACATCAATCCAACCTATTCCGACACCGAGCACAGAACGTTCCGTATCGCCTACCCCCGTCCCCATATCCACTCCTGTACCTAATAGGGCAAGTCCTGTACCTAGTAGAACCCCCATAATGGCTAGCGAACCGCCGCAGGCACCCGCCGATGATCCTGCTCCTGCCGAGACGGTAAAGGAAGAAAGCCAAAACGCGGAGCCGAGGGGCGCATGCTCACTCACGGTGAGCCCTAATTCTGTGACGATTATTGCCAATGGGGGATCAGGGACCGTCACTGTTTCTGCGGTGAATTACACAGGACAGGGAGCACCACGCATCAATCCCTCGACGCCGGCTTGGTTCAACATCATCATCCTCGCCGAGTCGCGCGCGTCCACCGACGGCCCCACGGCGCGCTTTACTATTATATCAGTCAACAACAAGAAAGGTACATTCCCTGTAACATTCGCATCTCCCTGTGGGAAACAAATAATTAATGTCACGGTTCGTTAATTTAACGTCGGTTAAGAAACTAAAGTGTGTTGATGATAACAATATTGCCGGACGTAGAGTGCCATGTAATACATGAGCCTGCATTCCACCTCGTAAGACTTTAAAACCCCTATCTATTATTCCTCTATAAGTACGCTTTGTCGTACCATTGTTGAAAATTTGTTTCAACAGTTGCATGCTTGGTCTAGCTGTGATATACAGACGCGCGAGAACTAAAGAGTGCAAGGCGTTTTTATAACGTGCCTTGCTGCTGCTCCACCAAGAGCGTTAACAATTCGAGCCTGCCACACGCGAGTGGTCCGACGCTTAGACGTTTCGGAACGCTCGCGTTTTGTGCTGTTAGGGCATTCTCGGGGTGGTCTAGACCACCCCGAAGGAAAGGTGCTGAGCGATGAATGACGTTAAAGAGAGGCTATATAGCGCAAAAGAGGCGGTCGCAATACTCGGCATCAGTAGGCCCACACTTTCGAGGCTACTGCGCCGGAACGCCATCGGGCATTTTCGGATTGGTACGCGCACGCTCTTTTCGACGGAGCATATACGCGCGTTTCTTGAGAGCGTTGAGCAAGTACCGAAAGAGTCGCGCAGCACTAAAGCCGCGGCCCGGAGGTGAGGTTATGCCTGAAAAGCAGAGAGCCGACGTTGCGGCTAACAACGTCGGCTCGATTGAAAACTTTGAAGTTGGCTCTCCAAAACTTTTCGGGATGGATTATAGAGGCAAAGGCGTGCGCCCGCAATCGCAATTTGTTCGCGGGCGTCGCACATGCCCGATGTGCGGGAATACACATCGTTATCATTGTTCGATAACGACTGATGGCAAGCTCGCGCTCTGCAAATTCGTTCCCAGTAGCAGACAAGCCGACGACGGGCGTTACATTCATCTGCTCGCGCCTGATGCCACAGAAATGGCTTCCGACATCCGACAAGCAATAAGGCGAACCGCAATGTCGGAAACGCCTGACGACAGTAAACCCGACATTAACCATTGCGACGCTGTATATTGCTCGTTACTTGAAAGTTTAGAGCTGTCGGCTTATCACGCTGAACATCTGCGCGTAGTGCGGGGCCTCTCTGATACGACGATCACCGCCAATCTATACGCTACGATGCCGACGTGCGAAAGCGCCGGCAACGTTTGTGCTGCATTAGCCCAACGCTTCGACTTAAATGGTGTTCCTGGCTTCTACCGGGTAGGTAAAAGCTGGCAATTGAATGTCAGGCATCAAGGCTTTTTAATCCCCTGCCGTGATACACAGGGGCGCATTGTTGCTTGCCAAATCCGACTAGATGCAGGGTCGCCGCGCTACGTCTGGTTTTCATCGCGCGGCCTACACTCTGGAGCATCGAGCGGCGCACCCATCCACTTTGTTAAGCCCGACCTCACTGAGCAAACACGCCGCGCCATCATCACGGAGGGGCCTCTAAAAGCCGACGTATGCTCTGAATTGCTTGATTGCTGCGTTATCGGTTTGCCGGGGGTCGCATCTTTCACAGCCGAGCTTGGTCAATTCCTCATGCATGAGCTACCACAACTGCGCGAGGTGGCTGTCGCCTTCGATGTTGATTGGGGCACAAAACCGGAGGTTAAAAACGCGCTCCGACGCTTGTACACCTCCATCCGGGTGTCAGGGTTAAAAGCACAAGTTTGGTCTTGGGATGCAGCTCTCGGAAAGGGATTGGATGACTACCTTCTAAGGAGGGGGCAACATGATTAGGATTGTTGACCCTTACGAGTTTGCCCGTACTCCCGCTCTCGATGAACTAGAAGCGGAACAATTAGCCATATCGTGGGACCAACTTTCGACGCGCCTCTTTGCCGAGGAAGAAAAAATCCTATTCGAGCTTGAACGCGGGGAAGTGGGAATGTTAGTTGCGGCAACTAACGTTGGGAAAACGACCTTCGCAATTAACCTCGCGTTGTCCCTTTGTGTCGGCAGGGCCTTTGCCCCAGTGATTACAGAAAGCGGAGCGTCACGCCGGGTACTTGTCATTGATGGCGAAACACGCTTGGCGAGATTTAAGCGAGACGTAGCCCACATGATGGATAGCTTTACCGATGATGAAAGGATAACTGTAGGGAGAAACCTCCACGTAAGCTGTGAGAGGGTTATCGGCGATCAGCCGCTAACCCTCTCAAACGAGGTGCATATGGCTGCTTTAGTAAACTACGTGAAATCCTTTAGCTCCCCTCTCGACCTCATCATCGTTGATACACAATCCGCTCTATTCCACCTAGCCAGTGAGAATGATAACGCTGAGGTATCGCGCAAGGTAATGTTGCCGCTTGCCTCGCTAGCGTCGGTGAGCGGCGCTGGCGTGTTGTTGTTGCATCACATCGGCAAATATAACGAGGACTCCCAAAGCGGCATACGGGCCTATAGAGGCCGAGGCGCGAGCGCGGGCGGTGCGTCGGCGCGGCTCGTTTTGTTGATGACGCCTGAACCGGGCGCATCCGACTGCGTGGTGCTCTCTTGTGCAAAGAGTAAGGGCGCTCGTTTCGATGATACGGTTTTGGAACTCGACCGTGAGGCCCGATGGTTTCGCGCAGTACGCGAAGCTCCCTCTGCCAAGCCAGATCATTACGAAACTGTTATCGGAATTGTACGCGCGGAAAGTAAACCGATGCGCCGCACAGCGTTAGTTGAGAAATTGAAGGGGAAACTGACCTCACGCTCGGTGGAGCGAATTCTTGCAGATGCAATTGCGGCGGGCGATTTATATCGGCCGTCGCGTGGAACCTATGCAATCCCAATTCTCCCTACCTAATGGGACAATAGGTCAGGGCATTAAAGGGGTGTCCTATTGTCCCATTAAATAAAGTTAAACGATAAAATGACCTATGAACGTTGTAGGGGACGTATAAGCGGAAGAACAGCGCCGACTGTCAGGGGTAATATGTACGCAATAAAATGGGAGAGCATGAGGATTAAAATATAGTGCTTATCCACTTGACTCAGAGTAACGAGGGGCGTGAGGCTGGCAATATGTCTAATGACCTTATGCCTGTGCCGCTATCTTCTCTAAACAGGTATATCAAATACCAGCGTCTCAGATTACATCGGACAGCGCGTGAAATCGCACAGCGGTTCAAGCAGAAGCGAGAATGGGTAAGGGGGGGAGTGATTGCTGCCGTTGGTACTTTAATAGGCTGGTTTTGGTTAGGTGCAGAAGTCGCTACAAGTCAAGTAAAGGAAATAATAGCGTGGGGATTTTGCGCGGCAATTATTGTGGGGATCGGTGAGGCGCTGTGGGTCTATCTGAAAGCGCCGTCTCTCTTACATCAGGAGAGTGAACAGAAGATAAGTCAGCTTGAGAATGAAAAGGCCGAGTTGGTTTTAGCATTCGATAGGGAAAAGGCCGCGCTAAGTGAGCAGCTACAATCCCGCGCCGACCGCCGAAAGATAATAGATGGCTTAGTGCTCTTAATCCAAGAAGGCTATGAACACCACATAGCAGTGAACAATTATCCAACACCCATCCCTGTAGCCGATATAAACGATTGGGGAATACGGGCTGCGTTGTTTCTAGGTGAGCACTTAGGCGAGGCTTACAAAATAGAATTTCAAACATGCCCAGATGGATTACCATCCCCCTATAAGAGTGTAGGAAAAATTGTTTATTCTGAACACGCCCATTTTTATGGATACTTATACAACCGACTTGAGTTACTTAAAGGGTATCTGAAAAAGCTAAACGATGCTGGCTAGATGCAATTGGCCGACAATCACTACTATGCCCCTCGATAAGATGCAGGTTAAGCGACAGAAAGTAAACGCATCCCCCTAAGACCGGGTTGAGTACCCTATAGCCATGAAACCGCATCTGGCGAAACTCGACAATAAGCGCGCAACAAACAATCGGAGGTAAAAAAGCATGAATTGGAGCGCCCCGACCAATTTCGATTTAGTTTGTAAGCGTGCGGCAGGCCGACGCCGGTACAATGCTCAAAGACAGGCCGAAGCGCGAGAGCGATTTAAGATTGTGATTGAGGCTATACTCCCGCCCGAAAGCCGCAAGAGAGGCACACAGGCGCAACTGGCGCGTGCTCTCGGCGTTCATCCTTCCACGATCTGCCGAGACGTAAAGAAGTGGAAGCGCACGCTACGCGATGCAATGGCGCGGCTGAGAGTTATGCTTCAGATTGAAGAATCAGAATAGGGCGAGTGATTCGTGCCAGACCATTCGGTAGCAGGACCTCAAGAATATTCTTTGCATGTAGCTTGAAGGTTGTTTGCGGGCGGCGAGTGATACGGTGCGTTATTAGGAGTAAAGAAATATGGAAGAAGAAATTCTTAGCATTATTGCTAAAGAGAAGGAGATAGAAATTGAAGCCAACTCTTCTGATAGGCTTGCTACTTTGATAAAGGGAGTTATTGGTATAGCTCCATATGTTGGCCCCATACTTGCCGAGGCCATTGCATCAATCATACCCAACCAAAAACTTGATAGGATAATTACGTTCGTAAAAATATTGAACGATCAGGTTCAGTATATTGAGAAAGATATTCTGAGAATCAAGATTCAGACAGAAGAGTTCGCAGATTTACTTGAGGATGGTATTAACCAAGCCGCTAGAGCTTTGTCCGATGAGCGTAAGCAGTATATTGCTTCACTTCTTAAGAATAGTTTGTCCGGTGAGAAGCTATCCCATATAGAAGAGAAAGAACTTCTATCACTTTTGGGGGAGCTAAATGATATTGAAATAATTCTGCTAAAACATGAATCTTTATCACCAATGGATAAAGAGCGCACCAAACTTGAGATTAAGCACGATGAAATTCTACTTAGGCATACGAGACTACATTTTAATCCGCCTCAAGAAGTTGTAGACAGAAATGCTTTGCTGGATAGTTATATGAGTAATCTGTTTCGTTTAGGTTTACTCAAGAGAGTTTATCCGAGAGTAGAGAAGGGAGAGGTGCCAGAGTTTGATGAGGAAACAGGCATGATAAGGACCCGACGCCATAAGGTTTCAGCATTAGGTTATTTGCTTTTGAGATATATAGATTTGTGAGCCTTTGAGAGTATGGATGATTGATAATTGAATAACAAAATGACCTTATAAAAATTCGATACTGGATGCCTGCAAATCCCCCCGCCCACTTACGCCGCATCCATAAGCTCTCACGCGAACTCGCTTACCCTTCACTAAGTTAACTTCGACGTGGCTAAGATCAGCTCTCGACAAAACCTGATATAAACTTCCATCTAGTCCTATGAAGATGCGTCTGTCATTTTTGAGACGGACAATGATTGCATAAGGCTCGACCTCTTCATCTCCATATTTAAGGGCAGCAATCGTGCCGACATAGGTTTTAATTTGACAAGTATAGTCTTTCTTCAAGTACGCATTCATTTCGGATATACGAACTAACTTACCCTGCGCGTAGCTTGTTGTAATCCTTCTTTCGTCTTGAGCCAAGCCGAGTATTGAATACGGCAAAATGAATGTAAGGAAAAGCGTAAGGGCCGCGATTCTTTTCATACCCTTCCTCTCAACAGATACTATGGCGCTTTGCCGAATGGTAGGCATATTGTCTAGTGCCTGCCGCTGAACACTTCGCTTGTAAACATTACCCAAGACAGTATGAGGAAGCCGATAATTAGGATGGCAAGAATGAGAATTGCCCAACAGCCTTTACGGAGTAAATGATGCCCAAAGGCTTCCGGTTGAGGTCGGAGAGGACGGCCGCATTGTAGGCATGCTATGGCTTGGTCTGAGTTCTGCCGTCCACAGTCGGGGCAATTTATTAGAGGCATGATATATTCCTGTCCGTGAAACCATGTTGCTTTGCGCCTCCGAGGTAACAGGTGCTCGCACGGGAGTCTTTAAGAGGACTTCCGGCGAGTAGCTGTCAGAAGCGCATTGTATGGGTAATTACACAGGGCGGCAAGAGTGGGCCGGTTTCATCAGGAGGTACAGCCTGATGGGACGCTCACCCCGCCCTCGGCCAGCGAGGTTAGGCGAAAAGCTTTTAACCATTCGCCTTGCGCTCGGACTCTCACAAACAGGGATGCTGAGACGCTTAGGGCTTGAGGTTGACCCCTCGGCTGTCTCCGGTTACGAGTTAGGTACGAGAGAACCGCCATTGCCGATCTTGTTGACGTATGGAGAGGTGGCAGGGGTTTGTGTTGATGTGTTGATTGATGATAGGCAGGTTTTGCCGGCAAAAATACCGAGCGTCCCGGCCCACAAAAAAGAGGCCCGCTTGTTAGCTACTCGTCGAAAACGTAAGCGTTGAAAAATTCTGTTGCAATCTATGTTGCTAGGCGTTACTCTCTCGCGCTGTGAGTGTCACCTCGTCGGACTCTCGGCACTTCTGACGCTCTCACTTAAGCACACAGAGATTGCGCCGCCCGTGGGAATATTCACGGCAGCTTGAACTTAACGGGCTAGGCCATACTTGCTAGAAAATAGCTAGTACGGTTTGCAGCAGAGTGAGGGCGATTTCCGCCACGGTCGGCTCGGCCGCCTGATCGTTAGCGGGTTCGCTGATCGTCTCCACTGTCATGGGCGTCGGCGCGGGTTGAGGCGACGCGGGACTGTCGTTAGGAATGATGCCCGCGTAAGTCGTACAGGACAGCGCGAGCAAAAGGATTGAGGCTCTAAGAGTTTTACGCATTTCTGTTTCCCTTTCAGCTTTAATGGGAAGTGACCGCAGTTTTAGCCGCCGTACCATCACAGGTACGGCGGCTTTCGAGTCTATGCAAGAGTCTTGGCATGCCCTCAATCCATGCCAGAGTCTTGGCATCGGCAAAGAGGGATAGCCTCACATGAAACCCACCGAGGAAACCCATAAGCAGCTAAACAATCCAGACCTAAAGCCGGACGAGCTGGCCCTACTGCGTTGCCAGCTTGCGGCCGACTATATCCACGTTGGGCAGTACGAGACAGCCCGCGACGTGCTCGGCGGCCTCTGGCAAGGCATCGGCAACCGGCCCGAACTTAAAGGGCTGAAACCTCTAGCCGCCGCTGAAGTCCTGCTCCAATGCAGCGTGCTGTCGGGTTGGCTCGGCAGTGTACGCCAGATTACCGGCGCGCAAGAGAAAGCTAAAGACCTGCTTACTGAGGCCCTACGACGCTTCCAATCGCAGGGGCAGACGGCAAAGGTCGCCGAAGTATATTACGAACTCGGCAAATGTTACTTCAGGCTCGGCTCTTACGACGAGTCCCGCGTGATTTTAGACGAGGCCCTGACAACTCTTGCAGAGCGCGACCCACAGCTAAGAGCAAAAGTTCTCATCCGACGCACGCTGGTTGAAATCTGGACGGGCCGCTATCACGACGCGCTAGTCATCCTCGAAAAAGCCAGAGAGTTCTTTGAGGCGGGCGGTGACGCACTTAAAGGAAGGTGGCACGGGCAGACGGCTATCGTCCTCCTAAAGCTTGCCGACACGGAACGGCGGGCCGACTACGCGGACAGGGCCATTATGGAATTCACCGCCGCCATCTTCCACTACGAGCAAGCTGGGCACGAACGATACGCCGCCGTCAACCTCAATAACCTTGCCTTCCTTCTCTACACGCTCAAGCGTTATGAGGAAGCACATGAGAACCTTGACCGCGCCGTAAAACTGTTCGGAAGGTTGAAAGACGATGGCCTGTCGGCACAGGTGAACGAGACGCGGGCGCGGGTGTACATGGCGGAGGGTAAATACCGAGAGGCTAACCGGGCCATCGCTACTGTGATCCAGACGCTCGAAAAGGGCGGCGAATATGCCTTGCTTGCCGACGCCCTCACGATTCAAGGCGTGGTATGGGCAAGGTTGGCAGTTTATGAAAGTTCGATAACTATCTTGCGGCGTGCGCTCGCCGTCGCCGTTGACGCGGGCGCTTCTTCTAACGCCGCTCACGCGGCGCTGGCCCTCATCGAAGAACACGGCGCGGCGCGGCTATCCGACTACGACCTTTATCACATTTACCGACGCGCCGACGAACTGCTCAGAGACACGCAGGACGCCGAGGACATAGCGAGGCTCAGGGCGTGCGCTGGAATAGCCACAGCGCGGCTCTACGGCGTCGAGGTGGGCAGTAAGCACTTCTCGCTACGCAAGGCGGTACTGGCGTATGAAGCAAGGTTTATCGAATACGCGCTGAGAACCGCGCAGGGAAGCGTGACAGTCGCCGCAAAGATGCTCGGCATCGGCTACCAGTCGCTCGCGGAAATCCTCAAGGCCCGTCATAAGAAATTGCAAAGTCTGAGAACTCCGGCCCGCACCCGCAAGCGGGATGATGCGTCGGTACAGGCACCTAGTAAGACCAGTTCGCCCACGTCTGCACGCCGGGCTCGACCGCTTTCTATCCTCATCGTTGAAGATCATCCGACCGTAGCGGACGCCATGAGAGAGACGCTAGAGGCGGAAGGCTGGCGCGTGCGCCTGTGCGTTGATGCCGCGACGGGGCGCAGGGAAATCGGGAGTGATACGCCCTATGACCTTCTCATTCTCGACAATCAGTTACCGGAGGGGGCGAGCGGAATCGAGTTGATACGCTTCGCCCGAAGTCTCAGGCACAGGCGGGAGACGCCCATAGTGATGTTCTCAGGGAGCAACGTCGAAGGTGAGGCGAGGGAGGCCGGTGCGGACGCCTTCTTAAGAAAGCCGCAAGACATCGGCAGCTTGACGGCGGTAGTGTCACGTCTGCTGTCGGAAGGGGAATAGAGAAACGGGGGGCGCGGAAGGGTAGGCCGCACCCCCGTTCGCACGCCCGCTTGTTGGGAAGCGGGCTGTGCCGCGGGGCCGCGTATGCCTGGTGGGGGCTGCGCGGCCTCGTTGTCTATCGGCGGCGCATAGATTGTGGCGAGGCGTGTGCCGGACTCTCACCGGCCATCTTGCGACGGTGGGCACGGGATCGGTAGTTATCCCGCGTGGACTAACGCCATCGCAAAAGCGAACGAGTTCGCCACGCCCCATAAGAATGCTGAAACATGCCCGCTGCGAGGCCGCCTGCGCGATTGGTGAGCGTGGCGCGGCCTCGCCTATTTTAAATTGCGCCTCACAGTAAACCGGGGCAAGTGGCTATGCCCGAGCAGCGGCGGTTGCCCGAAAATTCCATAAACTGCCCGAAAATTAACCGTCGAAAAGGGGCTTTGCCCCTAAAGTCCGTCCTGACCACAAAGTAAGAGGCTTGACTATAAAGTCGGCGGGGCCGCGCACCCGTCCCGCTGACGCGCACGCGGCCCCTTCGTGTTTAGTAGGATGGGGCGCTGTAATTTTTGACCTTAAAGCCGCTAACGTCTATCACCTCACCGACCATGAGGAGTTTCCCATTATCAACGTGTCCTGCTGGGTCATCCGGCTCGCTACTGGGCAGGCTCATTATACATGTCGCACTCTTACCGGCCGCGTCGCGCAGTTTGATGCGGAAGTAGTTCCCCTGCCCTCTCGCATTACCTGAAGGCACGTCAAGCGCGAGCCACCCCCTGATCGTGTGGTGCGGAGGTATCGGGTTAGCTAGTTCGTTCTCTAATTTTGGGTCTGCTACTACCACGGCCGCCTGCTTCAAATGCTCCGTATTCCGCGGGGCGTTCATGCGATATGTGCCGGGAGGCGCTGTTAAGATTTTTCGCGGGCCATTACCCGTCAAATTGAGTAGCCCTTTAGAGGCTAGGGGGATGTTAGGGAGATTCTCCCACGGGCCGTCTTCCCCCTTGCCGACCGCCACCTCGAAATCGGTTATAGAGCTAGGAACGGCTTGCAGGTTGGTTATTTGAATGAATGTTAGATAGAAAACCGGCGACAGTGTTTCTCCCGCCCTCGACGGGTACGCTACCATGAAGTGAGTCAGCGGGCCGGAATCCGTAACGTAAGCCAAGCGCATTTCCGCATTGAATAGCGCGGGCGTCGAGCGGTACTCGTAAACAATCAAGGTCACAGCTACGCCCAAATAGATCGCGGCCAGAACGGAGGTCGCAATCACCTTAACTCGACGCTTCCAGTTGATTGTCCACCGTGCCCGCCAAGTTATATCAACGAGTAGGCATAAAACTCCGAACAGGAGGACGCTGCGCCAGATGGCATTCATAGGCACCGCCCCCAAAAGAATAGCGAGGATGAGACCGGCGTAGACTTCGACGCTTGACCGCTCCAAATACTTCTTGGGTGGGTCGGGCGGCGGGGAGGGCTCCCCGGATTCGGGGGGCGCAGGCGGCGGCGTATCAGGCTCTTTATCGTGCGACATACCACAAGCGTAGCACGACTTTTCGCCGCGCCGCCCCACTTTTGGGTCAAGCCTCGGACTTTTGGGTCAGACCTATACATTTGGGTCAAAGCCCCCCTTATTGAGGCTTTGCCCATAAAGTCCGTTCTGACCACAAAGTCAGAAGGTTGACCATAAAGTAGGCCGGGGCTAGGATGCGGGCATGTTTATTCGGGACTGGCGACTCCGGCTGTTGGCAATTACCGGGTCTGTCCTTGTGGTGCTCGTCTCTATCCTCAGCGCGGCGGGCGTGATTGGCGATATTCAAACTCTTGCCCAAATAATACAGGCTATTCCCAAACTAGCCGCCTCATGGTGGTTCAACCCGCTCTTAACCATAGTCGGAATACTTTTAATCGTGTGGGCCATTTACGGTGATAAGAGAAAGCGGAGGGCCGCCGCCTCTTCGATAGTTTTTCTGCATCATGAAGAAGTCCAAGTTATGCGGTCATCTGACGGCGGCTACGAGCGAGGCGCATCGGATGATAGGGCCATCGTTCTATGGTTTGAAAACAAGAGCAAGTTCGATTACTCCAATGTTCGCGCTTGGGTACGGTACAAAACGCGAGATAACAAAGAGGGCGAGTTAGAGGAGTGCGACGGGCTGTGGTTAGGAGAGTACCGCAGAAGCGTTGATTTTAAAGCCAAAGACAAAAAAGCATTAGTTGTTGTTATCCGAGACAGAAGCGGTAAGTTCTCTATGCTCACGAACCCGAACGAGTGTAATGACGCGAACGGGATACCTAGATTGCTACCGCTGGACGATAGAGACAAAACCCACTTTATAAAGATCGTTTTGAACGTAGACGGGACTCCAACCACACCCTTCCGCTGTCAATTGAAACTTCCGCCAGATTTTGATTTCCGTTGTTTCTACTGAAGCTCTACACGAAAATAAGAAATGATTGACTGGCAAAGCGCCGGTCTGCGGCCTTGCACAAAATGTCTGGAAAAGTGTTAAGCGGGTAGTCACTTATTGTGCAGGTGAGGTTTCTGCACAAAAAGTCTGGCTGGCGGTTTTGTTGCTACTATTTAGTGCTATTGAACTCGCTACAGGGGGCGAACATGTCCTCACTAGGGATGTAGAAAGAGCAGAATCTAAGTTCGTGAGGCTTACCCAAACCGTCCTTATAGAATGCAAGCCCGTAGACAAAGAGGAACTTTTTCCGGCTCTTAATTTCTTCAATTGTAGTTTTATCGAGGGTCACTTCCCGTTCTATTGGTGCGCCCATTCTCTCACCAGCGGGCAAGGTACTAATACTGCCGGGAAAGTTAGGGAGCGTCGGCTCGAAAACAACCCCGTGTCTAGGCATGTCTTTTTTTGGCGAAGGTTCAGGGCTAATGCTTGCCTTTGCCGCAAATTTGAAGTCAAGGGCAGGGGTCTTGCCGGTGTTGCTGAAAACCACGGTAATTTTAGGTTTCACGCCCGCCTCGAATTTCTCTATCATCATATACCCAGCAAATACGTAGGGACGATCTCCGACGTAGAAGGATTCTTGGGCGATTTGCGCCCCCTTCTCGGCGGCCCTAGCGGAAGCCTGTGCCGCGCCGACGGATTGCTCTGCGGCTTCGGCTTGGGCGAGCGAAGCCTCAGCCTGCTTGCCCGCGTGGGCGACGAGTTCCCGGTTCTGCTCGGCGGTGGCTTGAGAGGCATTAGCCATTCTCTGGGTAGCGTCAATCATCTCTTGGGTCTGAGCGGAATCAGACTCCATAGACCTCAACTGCCCTTGCATAATCCCGGTCTGCTCTTTCATGGCTTCCGACTGCCGACCCATGAGCACGCCGTGGTAGACAAGGATGCCGAGGGTAACGGCCCCCATGAAGCTCGACGCAATGACCTGCCACTTCATCCACTGCGTCTGTTTGGCAATCCAGTCGGTCTTTTCAGCAAGCGAAGCTATGGCCTCGTCCTGCTTGCGGTCGGTTTCCTCTTCGCTCTCGGCGGGATTTGGCTCGTCTACTTCGGGATTGACAGACTGGACGACAGGAGGCGAGGCGGCTTTACCCGCCTCGCCCTCGGCGTCCTGTTTATCGGCCTGAGTTATTTCCTCTACTGGCTTGGGTTCGTCTTGCGACAATGAGTCTTTCTTAGTCATGAGGCTATTCGCTCCAAAACATCGGCTCGACGCCAAGCTCGTGCCAGAACCTTACATAGCATTTCGTTAATCTGCGCCGTGCGGCCCTTGCTCCGCACCCTGTCACCGAAGGGCATAGCCGGGGCAAGCATTCAATAAAAAGTCGCTTTTTTAATCCTACTCTGTTTGGACCAATAAGAGTCTTTAGTCTAACAAGACAATCTTTATGTTTTTATTTTGCTTTACGTCAAGGCGTCAGCCGTTTCTAAATGCGGGTATGAAAGCGGGTATGACAAAAACGGGAGGCTTGCGGCCTCCCGTAACTTGTTGATTTGATTAACTCCGGCGGTAGGACTCGAACCTACAACCCTTCGGTTAACAGCCGAATGCTCTGC
>WUUC01123958.1_pt1 | contig 16393 bp, 17 predicted proteins | sample 6278441 | NCBI WGS metagenome assembly WUUC01 (sample SAMN13675441, study PRJNA597444) | soil metagenome | isolation source: soil | place: USA: Washington | collected 2017-10
CTTTATATTTTTATTATTATCATATCCAAAAGAAGAATCGTATCCTATTAAGTAAATATATGCTTTAACGTGCACTATTAACTTGTTAAATTCAATACTTCATGATTTTAAATATTCTTTTGGCTACTCGCAAACTGCATACTAAAGTCACATATAAAGTGAAGTTCTCGAGACTACATTACTATCTTAACCTATTGAATTCAGGATCCTTCTGTACCTATGAGCCTTAAATAATTTATCAATTAAATACGACTATGAAATTATTGTCAAGTATGATTTTTACTACGTTGTTCCTATTAGGATCTAACTTATCTGTTCTACCTATTTATGGTCATGCAAGTCCTGTTACCTATATACCTAAACCCAATGAGATAATAGATCTAGCAAAAGATTCTCTTCCGGAAGCTGTAACCATTACATTTACAGAGGCACCAGAACCAAGGGCTAGCGGCCTCAAGGTTATAAACTCTAATAATGAAAGAGTTGATAATGATGATCTGAAAGTTTCAGAGTCTGATGATTCTATTTCAGTTAGCCTTAATGACTCTAAAATCATACCTGGAGTTTATACTACGGATTGGCTAGTATTATCAAAAGACGATGGCCATATCACTAAAGGAACGTACGTCTTCTCTGTTAAAGAGAATATTTCTTCTATCAGCGGAAGCCTTTCTAATGAGCAGAACTTGACACAGGGCTTGCAATCATATGGTGACACTACTATGGGTTATTCGAAAAACATTACTACGAAGGATGATGTGGTTCTAAAGTTCGACATAATGCCATTCAAAGTAGGTCAAAATACCTTTAATCTTTCTGCCTTCTATACGAATGGTTCACCTGTGGAAAATATCAGAAATATATATTTACAATTTGACAATACTGTCAAAGATCTAGGACCTATATTCACCATAATGGAACGGTCAAGTGCAGGAAATTATACTTCAACAGGAGCCTTCCTGAGTCAGCCCGGAACTTGGGAGATAAAAATAACAGTTCAACGCATAGGTGAATATGATATTAATCAAGAATTCAAACTTAATCTAAAAAGTTAATATCGCTCTAATTCTATGAGTAACAAAAATAGTCAAAATCTTTATTTACAATAGCTTATGTGTAAGACAATTTATTCTTCTTCTAGATGGACTCATATTCAGGTGGAGCCTGGTATATTGTAGATAGCTTGAAACTATTATTAGGTTCGACCACTCATTAACTTTGACAAAGTTATATTCGTAAAAAATTGTCAAATGTTGAGAATGTGGTATTAGTTCTTTCTGCCTTCTATATCGATGTCAAAAGTGGTAGAGATCGGATAGGACTAGCTAGACTAATATCTTTAATTATACCAAGGGATTCTGCTTCCATTTTATTTTTAATATACCTGTAAAATATTTTATTGAAGAATTATAAGAGACTCGATGCAAATCAAAAAGAGATATAGTGAATAAATCTCATTATAATGACTTAATCCATCAAAAAACCTTTAGCTTAAGTGGCTTTGGTTCGATATCCTATATAAATAAATGATTATACTAGAAATGAAAATTTTTAAGGAATGATTTAGGACAAATTAACACGGTACAATCAATCTACAATGACCTTGTTGAACTTTAGATATTCAAGCAACGTCTTGCTCATTTTTTCTTTTAAACAATAAATTTAAGATGTTCTTATCATTTTCAAATTTCATAAAGTATGATTAGGTTTTAAAGCCTATGTTATTTATAAAGAAATATGAATAAAACCAAAAGTTTTATCTTGAATTTTGCGATGTGGATAGGAATATCGTTGGTAGTAAGTATACTGATATCATTCTTTGTACCTTCTCCTTATTCTCTAATAGGTATTATTGCACTATTAGTCTTGATGGGATATTATCTAAGAAATATTCGAATAGTCGGGGGGAAACATATGGAAAGGACATACTAGTTATTAAATAACTTTGAGTTTAATATAAGGAATCAAAGTCACGTAAAGCATATTCAATCTATAGTTTTCTCATGGAGTATTTTGAGGTTTGCTAATAATAGGTTCTGTTCGATTAAGGGACATTCTTATTTCTCTTAAAAATCTGTTTAAATTTATATGATGAACTTAATTTTTCTTCTATCATACATTTGCCTTTTAAACCTAAAGGTTTAGTTGCCAAAACAGATTGAAGTGATTGATTAAATTCATTATTCAAATTAGATAATCCTGATGTATCATCATTCAGTTTATATAATTTATCGATAACTTGTTGATAAATTGATATTATATGTTATTTTAACAATTCATCTTTCTCAGGCAAGGGAACTTTCAAATCCTTTGCCATGAAATTATATGTTGCTTCAAAGTCTTCTTTCTTATAATCATGACCTTCTTGACATCCTCCGTAGTCTTGGATTTTATTCTGATAAAAATATAGTAATTCATCTATTTTGGTATTGTCATCTAATTGTAAAATTAATTTTATATCATTTTTGATATAATTTATTATCTCATTTAAAGATCTTTTTAATTTTCTTTGTAATTCTATTATTTGTTCACATTTCTTATAAGTATTAGGATATGATTTCAAATGGATTATTGCCGTCTCAATTATAGTAGGTTCTTTATTTTCATCGATTTCTGGAAGAAAAGAACTACAAAATAGACCATGTAAATGTAAAAGGTCTTAACAACAAGATACATTTACACTGTTCCCCTCTTTTTAGGAGAATTACTGTACTTTACTATATAAAGTTATTGCAATGAATACCGTTACCCTCTGACTATGTACTATATAATAAGAACGAAACTAATAATATGACCATAGAAATGTCTAATATAATGAAATGCAGTTGTGGTTTTATGGATGCCATTACTCCAAAGAAATATGAATCCGTCGAGGAGTTTACGAGGTGTCGTAAATACTACTATTGTAACAGGGTAGGCAATTTTAGACAGCTTAAGATGAATGGGTATGGCACTAGTCATATCCCTTTCTAATTTCATGTCCCTTAATGAAACAGAACCCTAATAATATGTGCCTTTTAAATATAATATCTTAGTATTAATATTGAATATTGAAACATCGAACCTATATATCAACAAAAAAAATCGGGATTACTGGATTAATTGTTTTTAACTTTATATTTTTATCTAATACTTTACTCGAAGACAGTGCTCTCGCCCAGGTTTTACCCCATATATCTCATAATCCTATTTTTTCTAATGCGAGTAAAATTAATAATATATTTAATGATCCTGACTACTTGGTTTGTTATCCTCCCTCATTTGCCGGAGGTGAATGTTTCCCTTTAGCGATAGTAAATTATGAAAGTAATCAGACGGTTGTTTTAAGTACGTATAATCCTAGTTATCTAGGTGCAGCAATTGATATAATGAAGAAACAAGGATTCTTGGTTGATGAAATAATTTCTCCTAATATAGAAAATGCATATTTGGTCGTAACTTTGTCAAAAAAATGATCTTTTATATCTTTAGCTTTCAATCCAATCATATCTGTTATCTTGTCTTTACAAGTAAATTTTATCCAATTAAGCAAGATATTAAGACATAATATTTCCAGGAACCATTTTGTTCGTACCTGCAGATATTTGAATTTCTAAAACTTCCATGCTTTGGTAATCTAATAGAGCATACTGGGTGAAAACTTACAAATTCTTCCTATACAGGGACCACTTGAGTATTATACAAATATAGAATAGTCTCTATACTATTATCTCACCCCGGAAAAAAGTTTTAGGAATGTGTCATACCATGAGCTTGTCTATTATCACTCTCTTGATGGGACACTTTTTCAAACTCAAGCGAGAATGTTTTATATCTATATTCATTGCTTCTATTCTTCTTTTTCTATATTACTATCTTTTCTAATGCATTTGCAATATGCATTCACTTTTGGTCATTCTCAATTCTTAATTCATGATGGAATTATATCCTTTCTCAAGAGATTTATTTAACATTGTACTTCATTTTTCTATTTAAAGTTTAGATTTTTAAAATGATTCTTTAACAATTCTATTTTCTGCACATTCAGTTATTTGTTAAAATGCTGTGTGTATTTGGATATGATAAGACTGAAAATAGTGAATTTTCTTTCATGTATATCAAAAAAACGCATCTCCAACCGGTTCGATCTCATATTACTTTTCTCTTATGTAAATATCGTTGGTACAATATGACTTGAATTCCTCTATAACAAAATGAGATAATATGCTTTGACAGTGAGGCTTGTATGTATTATCAACGGTATAAATAAATTCTGACAGCAAAATAAATTAGAATAAGTTGGATAAAATGCAAGATGATAAAGAGGATCAAAAGAAAGATCAAAGAGATGAATTAATTGACGACTATGATTCTGTTCTTCGTGAAAGCGCGTTATTAACAACTGTGGCAGGAATACTTTTTGGTTTTCTACTCAATATCTCTGTAAATCCTCCAGATAACTTTACCAGTTTTGGTAAAATCTTGTTGTTGATGGCATTGTTTTCTATAGTTATTGCTACTTTGCTTTTTAGTATGCCTGTAATTTATCATCATGTGCAGTATCCATATAAAAAATTTGATAAATTTCAATCTCGAAGTCATAGGTTCATTATCTTTGGAATCATTCCATTTCTATTAACCCTATACCTAAGCTTAACTCTGGCGATCTTCATTTTCTTTAATCTGACATATTTTAATCTCTCTCATTCTCATCTGTATAGTTTTATTCTTTCCTCTATTCCATTTACTATTATCTATATTCTTTATAGAAAAAGAAAATAGTTTTTGTTTGTCTCCATAAAATACAAAATTAATATTTAAAATCTTAGGCAACAAATCTTTTCTGATAATATGAATGTCTAATTATTGTAATCCCTCTCAAGATGTAGAGATCATTTGCTAAATTATTGTACCAGTATTTGTGCTTGTCCCGTATCCCTATAGTTTCTATTTGATAGACACTAATTATAGAAGCAAATAATTACAGGGATCCTTTATATTATAGTACTGTTCTGTAAATTATTCTGAGTCTATTGATTACTATGAGCTTTTTTTTATGTTCACTTGTACCTTTTTACATTTTAGGTGTCTATGAGTTAAATTATTTGCTTTGATGAAGTAAAAATTTCAAGGAATATATCTAAGATAGATATGGTAATGACCTATCCTATTGTCTTAATATATAAATAACGTAAAAATGAGATTAACCATTAAGAAATTTAACTTTCTTTTTCGGTGGGGTCGTATGGTATGGCAAATTCAACAGTAGCTCCTTGACCTTCTATATGGCTATTATAAGCCCTCATTTTTCCTCCGTGCAATTCGATTATACTCTTTGAAATAAACAATCCAAGGCCTATACCTTTTTCAGTAAATGAGACGAATTTCGAAAATAAATTAGGGAATAGTTCTTTTGGAATTCCTTTTCCAGAGTCTGTTACACTAACAAATACAAACTGATTTGAGTTTCCGTAACCCCTATCTTTATTTTTCTCATTGGTGTCATTATCATTTCGGGTTTCGACTGATATAGTTATGATAGATTCATGTTTAATATCTAGTTTATTATCTAACGCGGCCTTCAGTGCATTATTTAATAGATTGCTCATAACTTGATAAATTTGTAATTTATCAATTTTTACTATTACTGGGTGAGTAGGAATAATTAGCTTTATTTTAACGTCATTTTCATTAGCGTTATTTTTATTTCTGTAATATGTTTTCACGAACATTTTGCCATTCTTGTTTTCTATTTCTTTACCAAATTCTTTTGTTATATTCTTTATTTCTTCTATAACATCTATTTTCTGCATATTCAATGGTAGACTATTGCTCTCAATTTTTGCTACATCTAGTATTCTTTCTGTGAGATCTTGCAATCTGGAGACACTCTTATTTATAGAAGTTATAAATTGTCCGTGCTTTAGATCAACAGCCTTGTAGTTTTCATCACACAATGCCATTTCAGAATACCCTGCTATCGTTTGGCAAGGAGTACGAAGTTCATGAGCAGCTATGTTAATAAAATCCCTTTGTAGTTTGTCATGCTTTTTCAATTGCTCATTCAGTTTTTTTAACTTGATGTTAGATTCTCTGATTTCTTTGGTACTTTTTGTTATCTCAAATTGAAGTTTCCTTTTAACCTCTAAATTTCGATTTCTAATTTTATGATTAATAGTGAAAATAGTGATAGCAGTTATAATGAAAATTACTAAAATTAAAACTAGCAATTTAGATAATAAAGAATTACTTTCACGTTCTAACGCTTCTGAACTATTCTTTAAGAAATTATTCTGATCATTTTCTAAACCTTGGATTATTGTCCGAATCTCATCCATGTTCCTTTTACCTTCATCTATTAATGTTGTATTGTTAAGAGGACTCGTGACATTCAATCCTCTTCCATTTAAGTTGATTGATTGATGTAGTATTTCAAGCCGTTTATCTATCAATGGGATCACCTTTTCCTTAATAATGTCTTGTTGGCTTTGATTACTCGATGTTACTTCTAAGAGGGTTTGAACCTGATTATCGATGTTTCTTAATGACATATTGTAGTGCTCCAGATATTTAGTATTGCCTGTTATTAGATAACCTCTTTGTCCAGTTTCTCCATCAACTAAGTACAATAACATTCTTTCAAGCATAGGAGAAAGTGTCATTCTATTTTCTAAAATTTCTATATGCGAAATAAATGCTGATATGGTTTGGTACAATACATACCCTAAAGCAACAAGAGTAACTAGAGGTATAATAATTCCAATTATGCTTAAATTATCAGTATTGTTCAAAAGCTTAAAGAACTGATAAGCCTTTTCAGAAAAGTTTTTGAAAAGGGCATTGTGTTTTCTTATGTGTTTGTCTGAAGTCACATCTACTAGCTAAAATATAATTATTTTGTATATATATTCTGCATCTAAGCGTTCTTTCTATTATATTTACTAAATCATTTTTAGATCATATGGTAGAGGTTTGTTTGTAGAGGCACCTTTGACAAGGGATTCAATCGCTGTACAGTATATTTGGCCTTATTAAAATACTATATTTAACAATTTTTATAATGGAAATGGAATTTCTGTTTTCCTCGTCTTAATGACCTAGATAATATAATTTAGTCCGAATTAAAGTTCATGTTAAAATTGTCAATAACTTCTTTAATATTAGCACATTTTTTCCTTATTTTGCAATAATCATTTTCAACCGAGTCAGTAGAAAGCAACAACAATGTCATCGTTATAATTCAATCCTGACTAAAATAATCCGAGTTTTATTATTTCAAGAACAATTTCATATATTTGCAGCGATACCTCTAACCTGATTTTAAAAATTGCTTCTGAGATTAGAAAGAGGATATATGATTCATTTCAATAAATGGGAATGGATTTGACAATTCCACAAGCTCAAATAGACATGATTAGCAATGACGAAGATAAATCGAAAGTTCATTAGAAAATTAAGATTGGTATCCTAATTCTTCTGACCCATCTGATGTTAAATACTTTATTGATTAAGACAGTTTGTGAAGAACAATACTAATAACGATACTAATGAAAGTAGTTTTGATTGGAAGGATAACGGTATTGACTGGAAAGACGTTATAAGAAAGGAAGCGAGAGGGATTGGTGGAATAGTGGATGACAATCTTGGAGAGATTCAAGAAATTCAAGGCAATAATGTAATTACTAAAGTTAGGTTTGTCGATAAAGAAACTTATTCTATCCCAAAGAATCTCATAGATAAATTTGACGGTCATACTGTATGGTTTAGATTAACAAAAGAAGAAGCAGAAAGTCAATATAAAACAAGCGAATGAAGATTGAATGAAAACAATATACCATTTTATCATTTTATTATATAACCCAATTTTATATCTAATCATCCTATTATTTCCTAGATGGCTTAAAAATTCTAAATATTTCCTCTTTAGAGGATTATTTTTCGTTATTAGTTCAAATATGAAGGAAACTCGAATCTAGTAAACTTCTTATAGATTAGGATTCTATAGCATGGCGTCTAGGAGTAAATTATGTTATAAAGAAATTTATTTAAAATATTTATCTATTTAATAATTATTGAGTAATAAATTTAGATGGTTTATTAATTTCATAACGTGCATTATCCTTGTTGTTTGTAACTTTTCTAACTACGCGTATTCTCAGGAACTTCGTCTGGTTCATGAAAATGTTTACTCGGACTATAAAAGCAATAGATTAGGTGTCAATGATACCTTCACAATTGCTGGATCATTAGTTTCAACTATTAATCCTTTTCTAGTACAAGATAACCCACAATACAAGACGAACAATGAACAAAATTCCACTATTGATTTAGGACATATATCTGAAGAAATGGTAGGTAATATGAGTTCTCCGGAGACTTTAAAGATAAACTCTAATTCGCTAGCTTTGATGGGTCCTTTAGCTAATAAATCGGTAACACCTGATAATTCATTTTCAATAGGGCGAGGGGTGAATCAAACTGATAATTTATCAAATAATCTTGTTTCTATGCTAACTGGAATTATAATTCAATCTATTGAAAATGGAAACCCTACTATTAATCCAATGATGGATACCTCAGACGACACAATAAATAGTAATGTTTCGATTATAGTTTCGGGAAATTGGGTTATGGAAGTTATTAATGGAAATGTCACAAATTTTGATGCCAGGTTTGTTATGTTATCTTCTGATGCTTCCGGATTTCATTGGCATTCATTAGATAATTTAAAAACAAACCAAAGTGTTTCCTTTGGTGTTGACGATACAATTATTTTAGAAGGTAATATCGATTTTTTTACAGATGACGGCTTGACAGTAAAAAATGGAAATATCTATTTGATCATAAATAACTTTGAACTAATTGAGATCATTTTTTTGAACAATAAAATATCCAATCATTTTTTCAGTTTTCCTATATATGGAACAATTGATTCTATTAAGATTAAGAATTAATTTCTCTTTATGGATTTACTATGAAGTTGATTACGGAGTTATTGGATACCTATTATACCATTTCAGGATATCTCTATAAAACTATTATTAAATTATTTACTTTGCCTGGCCAAACTTTTAATAAAAACCACATTTATCGACCTAGTAGATCAATCTCAAATAAAGATAATTATCCAATTCCTTCATAAAGACTTTTATTTGCAATTAGTAGTGTTATAATTGTCATTCCATTTATATTAAAAAGTTATAAGTATAATAGCTGCAATAAACTTAATTAAGCAGTCCTCTACCATATCTTTTCCATGCGGTGATTATTATGATTTAAGATCATTGTAGGTTTAATTTTATTAAATAACTATCAATTAATTTTGATTTTAAGGCGTTACCTATTCATTGGATGCGATATTATTAAATCAAATTTCATGTTTAGACATGATTTTGCTTGCAGATGATAATCTGATTATTTTGTCTGAATACCGTTATTGCATTTACTGAGTAGGCAAATCTGACCAAATAAAGTTATGAGGTTAAAATTAAACAATATTTAATCCAATTAAATCATTTAAGTATTAACCTATAAGACATGTTAGTTATCTAAAATTATTTATCGTTTCTAATTGAATTTGAATGAATAACAGGCGCGTCAAAGGTAAATGATCTAAAGGAAGATGATCTAGTATCTATGTTGTCAGTGCGTACAATAATATACCCAGATCCTTGTTTAACGGTTTCCATGAATCCGCTTTCATTTTCGATACCTGCATGTTCTTTTAGTTTAGACACGTTATATAGAGTCCAATATGGAACTTCTTTGCCTGATCCATTCCCGATAAATGTTTTAACCATTCTGGTATCGGGATCATTCAGAAATGTTCTTACAGTAAATTTGACATTCTCTGTATTTGTGAGGTTGTTGATGAATATAGGATTTTCATATTTTACATTAAAATGATGAAATACAAAGCTATCTCCTGAAAGTTGTTTTATCTTATCATAATCATATTTTACATACTTGCCATCATCACGATATTCAAAAAGATATGGGTTATTGCTACCAGAAATATCAAAAAGTGCTCCAAATCCTCTCTCTTCATCGGGCTCATTGCTGCCATGACGTCCTGTATTAAATTGAATAGCTATGTAAGTTTCGTTTGCGAAATTATTTATTGGTTCTTCAAAAAAGTCATTGATATTGCCTGTCCAAACAATCTCTTGATTCTTTGCAGAGGTCATGTCTGGTAACCCTTCCGAATTTTCTCTAACAATTTCTAAACGTGGAGAATTAATATCTTCATTCTCGCTTTGTGTATGTTCATTAAAATCCATATTTATTCTAATAGTCTTACTTTGATTAAGTGGATCAATCACCTCAAAAGAATACTGATTGTCAAATTTTGTATCTGCTAATAAGAAACCCTTGTCACCAAAATTATTTCTACTGAGTTCTCTATTTTCTTCAAAACTATCGAATGATTTACAAGGAATTTTGGATTGATTGGTTGTAAGGAATATAAAGCAATTTATGGAATCGTCAATTCTAAATATTTTGCATATTCCAGGACTAACCGAATTTGCATTTGATTTTTTTATTTCATTTGTTTTCATATCTTTAGATCCTAATTTATATGGGGAGGATAAATCATTATTACTATAATTTATATTCTCGTATGCATCCTCAGAAATACAGTTGGACAAACTGGTAGTGTTTATCATTATTATGACATCTTTAGGTAAAGTAGTGGATTGATTATTTATGGTATCGTTGATACTGTTACCATTGGGATCGATGGTGAAGCCTCTGATATCGTGTATAAAATTAAAGGATAGAAAAATACAAATGATAAGAATCGAGGTAAAAATGATATATATCACAACGATGATAAATGTCATGAATAAGAATCTTTTACACATCATTTAATTTGATTGTATTCCTATATTTGATTCCGTATTTCAAAAATTGAAGAACATATCAGCCTTACTTGGACTCTTAAATAGTATGTTAGTTTAATTTATAGATATGTCAGTCTCTGTAAATCCTGAGAAATCCAATTATATTGGATTAATAAACGAATCTGTTCATACAAGCGATGATAAAGACATAGGAGACGTTTTTGCTATGAATAAATATTTTTTGGTAGTTAAAAGGGGGTATATCAGAGTGCATTATTACTATATCCCATATGAGAAAGTAGAAGGATGGGATGGTCACATTTTATGGCTTTTAATAACAGAAGATGAAGTAACTAAATACGAGAGAGAGGTCTTTCCTCATCCACTGAGATATTATGTAAAGGATTACTTATATGAAAAAATGCCCCCAGTTATGCCTACTGTAAACCAAATTCCTAGAAAATTTAAAACATTAGCAGAAATCTACGCTAGTGACACTAAAGAAGAGATAGATGTATACAAATGCGATTTATGTGGGGATATCTTGAGAAACGAGAACGAATATGATAAACACATCACATCTAATCATTTGTAGTAGTTACTAATTCTTTTGCTTTCTTTATTATACAGTATGATAATATTAGAAGAAAATTATATACAAAAAGTATAGGAGTTAATATCCTAAAAATAAAACAATAAATTATATTGGATTTCTCATTATTTTGTTTCCATAAAATCCGCTTGTTATTATTAAAACTCCTGTGATCAATAAAGCCAATGCAATAAGTAAGGAAATAATTATTTCCCCCATAAAAGGAATAGTAATAATTATAGCAGACAGAATTACACTTACAATACCTGTTACTATATTGAATATTCTATTCCATTTATGACGTGCTTTCTCTGTTGCACCTTCAATAATCCTGGATATTCCATCAAATAAAAGGCCGAATCCTATCAATGTAATAAATATTAGCGTTGCTGTCAAAGGAAAAGCAATTGCAGTTATACCTATAACTATTACTGCAATTCCCAAACCCATATCTATTTGTTTTCTACGTCCTCTTATAAGTGAAATAGTAACTTTTTCTACTCCTGTGATTATAAGTGCTACAGCTAAAATAATTACTAATGAAAGTGTCGCAATTGATGGAAATATTAATACAATACCGGATAATAGTATAGCTAAAAATCCAAGAATAATCTGACCTATTCTTGCCCATTTTGGTAATTCATTGTTTATCATGAGTCTATATTGTAGTTTATAAGATATTTATCTTCTTATAGAGGAGCGATCTACATCATAATACAATATTTATGATTTGTTACCTTTATTAGTGGTAAGTGTAAGAAAAGAAGCTTAGTAATAAATCATCTGTTGATATTTGAAAAGGATTTATGCATATTACATATTGGTGATATTAACTAGAAGATCCAAATATTCACTTTTTTATCTTTGTATTTTATTTACTTATATTCATATGTTCTGGTATTTTGTAAAAGGTACTTGGTATAAGACACTTTCCTATTTAAAACATTAACTGACACGTTGATCTGAACATACGTGATCTAAAATTTTAGCTATTCAAATAATATAACATTGCTAATTACTTTTTTCAGGTCACTATATTAGAGTTCAAAGACAAATAAAACGCATTACCATTTAAGGAACTACTTTAACTATCTATTTAAATAATGATATATAATTAACTTTATGAGTTCAACAATTAATTGGAACGACGTTATAAAAAAAGAAGCCAGAGGATCAAATGACGAGGACTTTGGCGAAGTCCAAGATATATCAAACGGTTATGTTTTTGTTCAAAAAGGTATATAATTAATAAACAAAAATTTTTCATACCGCAAGAAAAGGTTGAAAGTTATGATGGAGATACTCTACGATTTGGAATTTCAAGTCAAGAAGCAATAAGCACTTACCAGGGAGACTCCTTCCCAACATCCTCACAAAATATGAACGGCGATCAAACGTCCAATTCAGCAGCAGTAAGCGATGAAATAATTATTCCAGTAATTGAAGAAAGACTAGACGTAAATAAAAGAATTGAGAAAAGCCATGCTACTATTATCAAAGAACCTGTCACAGAAACAAAAATTATCAAAGTATCATTATTCCATGAGGAGGTATCTTTCGAAATAAGAAAACCAACAGTAGATACATCTACATCACAAGAACCAGTTACATCAAAAGAAGTGATAGAAATACCATTCAAGAGGGAAGTAGCAGAAGTCTCAACGAGTCCATATGTACGAGAGGAACTAATAATAAATAAAAAACCTTTAACAGAAACCCAAGAAGTCATAGAAGAGATTACAACTAAATGAGTTAATAGAAAGGATGTTCAATAATCAGAGTTAACGAAGGACTTCTAAAACCTCGGATTAGTCGGGCTTGGGATTCGACCCCTGTAGCCCAACTTGTGGATTTATACGAGGAAAACAAAATTTACTTAGCAAGGAAGGATATTGCCTTTTGCATTTTTGGATTTAAACATATAAAAATTTTTGTATGGGGATATATAACCGACATTATTTATTTAATAACTATCATTCATGTCCGAGCAATTTGTTCTATCGGACACGCTAGTGATGAAATTCAGCTTCTAATTAACTAATATAGTCAAAAATATCTATTAATAGTTCGCAATCGAAGTAGTTCGGTGGGACTAATGTGGAATTTCATACTAGTTTATCGCCTATATTTATTTATGAATAAAACATATGGGTTAGTCAAAAACATTTATCATCAAACAATCATTTTAATCTTCAAAGAAAAGATCTGACGACTATAGGTTAACATACTACAACTCTCCTTTTTTCCAATTTTAAATTTTAGTATTTCTGGAGATAAAAGAAACAAGAGTATTTTTTCTTTTTCTTACTTTTATATGTTTAAAGTTTTTAATTGTATATTTATCCAAGTTTAATATCTTTTAGTTTTTCTGTTGTTTTTTCCTCGCCCTGTTCGATAAGATTTTTTATTGTACTGGTTGAAAAGTCAGCATTCTTTAATATTGTTGGTGATTCTATTTCGGATCGTATTATCCTTGTAATCGACCTTATTTCTGAACCATAGTTTTCAACTAGGGTTTTGTATTCTTTCTCAATACTCTTGATTTTATTGTCATCGATATGCGATTTATCTGTGAAATTTTCAAATATGTCATAAAGATTTTCAATCAATCGAATATGTCTGGTCAGTAACTTTGACATTTTGATACTATGTATGTCTTTATCACTAAACAAAATGTCTTTGTATCTGTTAGCAACCTCTGCCATGTTGGATGGAAGCCTATCAATTTTTTTTGGATAATTCTCGACTATGATAATATTTTTATCGTTTCGTGGTGATACAAACAAGACCTCTCTTATGGGAGTACTGCTAAGCAAGCTCGCGTCCCAACCATAAATATCTTCATCAATCTCTACCCATGGGAAGCCATATACCGGATATCCTGCACTGGCAAGTATGTGTTTTGTTTTAATCTCTATCTGAGTATTATCAAAAATAAGGGGCTTAGCAGTTAATACATCTACAGCGGTTATAATCAATCTTAAAACTGATGACAATTCTTCCTTTGTTGCAGCTAGATTAAGCTTTTTATAATCGATATATTTATCAAGAGTCTCACCTAGTGTTGAATGGTCATACAGATATGTCCAGTTTCTGGGATCAGTATATTTTTGATCTTTTTTCAGTATACTTTTTGAACCCATAGTAAGATTATGCCACCAATTCCACCTGGGAACAAACATCTTTGGTATTCCAAAGAAAGCAGCATTAGCGGATGCAGAAGATATTTTATTAGCAATGTATCTTCCTGTTTGGATATCCCAATCATAAGTAAATACATCTGGTATAATTTGTAAACTACTTTCAGCAATTTCTATCCAGAAATTTTCCAGATCCTTTTCTGGATGTGATGATTTACTACCAACGATTATAGCTGCGTTTACAGCACCTATAGAAGTTCCTGCGACAATATCTATTCTTATGTCTTGTTTTACTAATGCCTTATACACCCCACATGCGAATGCTCCAAGTGACCCACCGCCCTGCATTACAAGGACGTTTTCAACACTTCTTGACTTTTTGTGCCTTTCTTGACTGTCTTCTCTAAAACTATAGCTCATCTTATCAGATCATTAAACAACATTTAACAAAAAGCCTACTACCTGAATTTAGTTATGCCATGTACAGACTATATTATTTATATACCATGTTTATTGTTTTGGATTTTGAGCAGGGACTGTACCTATGTTAGGAAGATATTATAGTATTTAATAATATTATAGTATTTAATAATTGGAAAAATTAATTTGATAAATTGGGAATACAGTCGTCTCTAACTGTAATATATAAATCGTTACTAATATGGGTATATCGATCAATGGTGCTCGTACCCCTTTCACGAATCTCATTATCAATAATAAGATCATCCATGGAATCCTCAATTAATACTTGAATCGTTTAACTAGTACTTGAAGTATGAATAATTCAAAATCATTTTTATTTTCGTTTAATTCACGTACTCTTTATAGGCTGAGCAAAGGAAAGTTGAAATACATCCGGTTGTCGTATGTGAAAGTATCGTTCATTCCATGGAGCATTCACTGGTTCGTTTTCGATGGAAATTATATTTGAAATTGATTTATTGGTCTTAAAATAAGTATAAAGTCTACCAACATTACTGGTATAAAAAATAATTCTACCGAAATAATTATTGTTGTGATTATCTTGATCTAAATCATCATCTGATAAATTCTTCAACTCTAAGTTCAACTTTGTAATGTTTTTGTATTCGTCAATTTGATATGTAGTAAAGGAATCATTTGAACATCTACCATACATAAGCTTGAACCCAGGTATATTAGAATAAAATCTGCAGGATTGATTCCTATTTTGATTATCAAGGTTACAGCCGATATCATATTTACTTCGCTCATAATCACACAAAGATGAATGACTGACTGAAAATGTAATTTAACAATTCATCTTTTTATGGCAATACTAAAATTGAATATTTACTGAATTTTATTATGAATTCTATATCACATAAATAAACTTTAAAGGTGGTTCTGAATTATCTCTCTTAAAGAGTTCCATTTGTTGAACGATCATAGTTTGTTATGACTGCAGAACATAATCATTTTCCTGTACATGATGAGATTAGAAAATTTTTTGAATATCCTGGATAACCATGTATAAAAACTCAAAGTAGAGGATTGTTACATACAGAGGTATTTCTTGATACCCTTTCATAATTGAAATATACCTGCAAAAATTCTGAAATTAAGACTAGATCTCTCGCATACACAATACATTACATTATCTGCTAAAAGTCATTTTTTGTATCTAAAGAAGTTAATCAATCATGTCAAAGGAATCTACTTTCGAATCTGTAGTTGATAAACTAACTGTTAATCTAAAAAAGCTTGTTGCAGAACTCTTAGGAACATTTATTGTTGTTGTTTTAGCTATAGGTTCAGTAGTTATTGATGCAAAGTTTAATGGTATTCTTGGTTTACCATTTGTTGCATTTGCTCCTTTC
>WUUC01019220.1_pt1 | contig 16385 bp, 13 predicted proteins | sample 6278441 | NCBI WGS metagenome assembly WUUC01 (sample SAMN13675441, study PRJNA597444) | soil metagenome | isolation source: soil | place: USA: Washington | collected 2017-10
GGTTACGGATCATGAGCAGGAAGCTGCGTGGCGAGCCCGACGTCTCGGTGGTGGTCCCCATCGTCGAGCGCTACGGCGATTTGAAGCAGCTCTATCAGGAGTTTTCTGCCGAGCTCACCCGGCTGGGGCACAGCAGCGAGTTCATCTTCGTGGTCGACGAAAGCCAGCGGAGCGCGATTCCCATCCTCCGCGACCTGCAACTGACCGAAGGGGAGCGGATCTCGATCCTGCAGCTCAACGGCTCGTTCGGCGAGTCGGCGTCGCTGACCCTGGGCTTCGAGCGGGCGCGGGGCGAGAAGATCATCACCCTCGCCGCCTATTTTCAGGTCGATCCGCGCGGCATCGGCCCCGCCCTCGCCGCCCTCGACGAGGGGGTCGACCTGGTGGTCGGCCGGCGCTTCCCGCGCATCGACGCCTTCTTCAACCGCATGCAGTCGGGACTGTTCCACTGGTTCGTGCGGCGGCTGACCTCCACCGATTTCCACGACATCAGCTGTGGCTTCCGCGCCATGCGGCGGCGGGTGCCGCGCGAGCTCCACCTCTATGGCGGTCTCCACCGCTTCATCCCGGTCTTGGCGATGAGCCGCGGCTTCTCGGTCCGCGAGATGCCGATCGAGCAGCGCACCGAGGACCGCCGCACGCGGGTGCACGGCGCCGGCACCTATCTGGGGCGCCTGCTCGACCTGCTGACCATCTTCTTCCTGGTCAAGTTCACGCGCACGCCGCTGCGTTTCTTCGGTCTGGTCGGGCTCTTCCTGTTCGCCTCCGGATTCCTGATCAATCTCGGCGTCGCGACGCAGAAGATCGTCTGGAACCTGGAGATCGCCGACCGCCCCCTGCTGCTGCTCGGCGTGCTGTTGATGGTGCTCGGCGTGCAGACGCTCTCGCTCGGCCTGCTCGGCGAAATGATCATCTTCACGCACGCCCGCAACATGCGCGACTACCGGGTGGCCGAGGTGATCCGCGGCGGCACGCCGCGGCCGGTGTCAGGGATCCCGGCCGGTCCGCCGCTCGAGGAAGACCACGACGACCGGCGATCCGTGCTCCACCAGGTGTCCTGAGACGCCGAGGAAACGATCATGTGCGGTATCTGCGGAGAGTGGAGCTTTCTCGGCGCCGACGCGGCGGCCCTCGAGCGGATGAACAACGCGCTCGTCCACCGCGGCCCCGACGACCAGGGCAGCGTCGTGCTCGGCGAGGCCGCCCTCGCCATGCGCCGGCTGGCGATCATCGATGTCCAGGGCGGCCATCAGCCGATCCCCAACGAAGACTCCACCGTCTGGATCGTCTTCAACGGCGAGATCTACAACCACCGCGAGCTGCGGCGCGAGCTCGTGGCCCACGGGCACGTCTTCCGCACCGAGAGCGACACCGAGGTCATCCTCCATCTGTACGAGGAGCGGGGCGAGCGCTGCGTCGACACGCTGCGCGGCATGTTCGCCTTCGCGATCTGGGACACGCGGCGCCGCAAGCTCCTGCTGGCCCGCGACCGCTTCGGCCAGAAGCCGCTCTTCTGGCGCTACGATGGCCGGCGCTTCCTCTTCGGCTCGGAGATCAAGGCCGTCCTCGCCGGCGACGGCAAGCTGAAGCCCGAAATCGATCTCCGCTCGCTCGACGAATACCTGACCTTCCGCTTCATCGCCAGCCCGCGGACCCTGTTCCAGGGGATTCACAAGCTCCCTCCGGCGCACGTCCTGGTGCTCGATGCCTCGGAGATCCACTCCACCGAAGGCCCCGGCGAAGGACGGATCGCCAAGGCGCCCAACATCGAGGTGCGGCGCTACTGGCAGCTGCGCTACGAGGCGAAGCGGCGCATCAGCGATGAGGACGCCATCGAGGAGACCCGCGAGCGGATCCGTGACGCCGTCGAGTCGCACATGATTTCCGACGTGCCGGTCGGCGCCTTTCTGTCGGGCGGCATGGACTCCAGCCTGGTGGTCGCGCTGATGTCCGACATCCTGCGCGAGCGCGGCGGCCGGCTCTCCACCTTTGCCATCGGCGTCGAGGCCCAGGATTTCAACGAGCTCCCCTTCGCGCGGACGGTCGCCGAGCACTGCGGCACCGATCACCACGAGGAGGTCGTCGCGCCGGACATGGTGCAGCTCCTGCCGCGCATGGTCTGGCACCTGGACGAGCCGTCCGACCCGATCGCCGCCTGCATGTGGCACTCGGCGCAGCTCGCGGCGCGCCACGTCAAGGTGGTGCTGACCGGCGACGGCGGCGATGAGATCTTCGCCGGCTACGACCGCTATTTCGGCTTCCGCTGGGTGAACCTCTACGCCTCGCTGCCGGAGAGCCTGCGCCGGCATCTGCTCGGCCCCGCGGTCTATGCGTTACGCGACAAGGCCGGCTACAAGACCCTGGCCCAGAAGGCACGCTGGGTGCACGAGCTCTCCTTCCACGAGGGGGGGCGCCGCTACGCCCAGGCGACGGCATTCTTCCGCTTCGGGCAGGATGGCAAGGGGGGGCTCTACACCCACGACATCGCCGCCCGTCTCGGCGGGATCGATCCCAAGGAGGCGATGATCCACGGCTTCGACGAGGCCGCGGCGGTCGAGGACCTCGACCGCATGCTGGCCGCCGACATCGCGACCCGGCTCCCCGAGCACTCGCTGCAGCTCACCGACCGGATGACCATGTCGCAGAGCCTGGAGTCGCGCTCGCCGCTGCTCGACCACCACCTGGCCGAGCACGTGGCGACCCTGCCGACCAACCTGAAGCTGCGCGGCCGCACCCTCAAGTACGTGCTGCGCCGCGCCGCCGAGGGGAAGCTGCCGCAGTCGATCCTGGAGCGCAAGAAGCAGGGATTCATGTTCCCCATCGGCTACTGGCTGAAGGGTCCGCTGCTGCCGGTGCTGCGCCACCTGCTCTCCAATTCGGTGCTGATCGAAGAGGGGATCTTCCGGCGCGACACGATCGAGAACCTGATCGCCGAGCACATCGCCGACAAGGCGGACCACCACGTCCGTCTCTGGCTGATCTTGAACGTCGAGATGTGGTACCGGATGTACGTGCGCGGCGAGGGGCTGGAGGACCTCACCGGGCTGCTTCGTGAGCGGCTCGGTACGGAGGCGGCCTAGGCCCGTGGACAGGCCCGTGGAAAGCCTCACCCCGGCCCCCGGCGCCGTTCCCAAGCGGGGCGGCCGCGGGCGCATGCTCTTCCGGGTGGCCGTCTCCGCAGCGCTGATCGCCTGGATCCTGCGCGGTACCGACCTGCGCGAGGTCCTGGCCATCTTCCGCACGGCCGACGTCCGCTACATCCTGTTCGCCATCTGCCTGATCCCCATCGGCTACGTGTCGAGCGTGAGCCGCTGGCGGATCCTCCTGCGCGCCCAGGGCGGCGACGCCTCGTTCGGCTTCCTGATGCGCTCGCTGATGACCGGGGTCTTCTTCAACAACTTTCTCCCCTCGACGATCGGCGGCGACGCCATCCGCGCCTGGGACACCGCGCGGTCGGGAGTGAGCCGCGGCACGGCGCTGACCATCATCATGGTCGACCGCTTCGTCGGCCTGCTTGCCCTGCTCCTCTTCGCCACCGTCGGGCTGCTGTTCGCGGGGCGGCTGACCGAGCGGGTGCCGGACCTCGCCTTCTGGGTGCTCGGCGTCGGAGCGGCGATGGTGGCCACGGCGGTCCTGCTGTTCCTGCCATCGCGGCTCGGGGCGTTGGGAGGGGGGAAGCTCCCCGGCAAGCTCGCCCAGGTCGCCTCCGCCCTCTTCGCCTTCCAGGGGAAGGGGCGCGCGCTGGCCGGAGCCTTCTTCTGGTCGCTCTTCCTGCAGGCCCTGGTCGTGCTCAACGCCTGGGTCACCGCCCGCGCCCTGCGGATCGAGCTGGGGCTCGCCCCCTTCTTCCTGATGATCCCGCTGGCGGTCTTCGTGACGATGATTCCAATTTCGATCAACGGCATCGGCGTGCGCGAAAACCTGTTCGTCTTCTTCTTCGCCGCCCTGGGTGTCGCCGAAGCTTCCGGCCTGGCCTTCGCCTGGCTCGAATACGGGCTCCTGCTGCTCCAGGCCTTGGCCGGGGCGATGGTGTACGCCGTCTCGGGAAGAGACCGGAGAGATCGGCGCAAGCAGAGAATTCCAGTGGAAGTCGTTTCATGAAAATCCTTCTGTTGGCGCCGCACCCTTTCTTCCAGCAGCGCGGGACTCCGATCGCCGAGCGGATGCTCCTCGAAGTGCTGACCGCCCACGGACACCAGGTGGACGTCCTGACCTTCCCCGAGGGGGAGGACGTGGACCTCCCCGGTTGCCGCATCCTGCGCATTCCGCGGCTGCCGTTCAGCCGCAGCATCCGCCCCGGATTCTCGGCAAAGAAGCTCGCCTGCGACGCCGTGATGCTCGCCAAGAGCCTCTCCCTGGTGCGGCGGAACCGGTACGACGTCGTCCACGCCGTCGAGGAGTCCGCGTTCATGGCGCTCGCCGCCCGCAAGCTCTTCGGCACCCCCTACGTCTACGACATGGACTCGGGGCTGGCGCGGCAGATGACCGACAAGTTCCCGGTCCTGGCGCACGTCCGCGGCCTGCTCGAAGGGTGCGAGAACGGAGCCGTGCGCGGCGCCGTCGCCACCCTCGCCGTCTGCAAGTCGCTGGAGGACCAGGCGCGCGCCTGCCATCCGGAAGGGCTGATCGCGCGCATCGAGGACGTGAGCCTGCTCTCGGGTGTCGGAGAAGAGGGAGAGGACGTCGACGACCTGCCGGCCAGCCTGAACGGCCACCCGGTGGTGATGTACGTCGGCAACCTGGAGACCTACCAGGGGATCGACCTGCTCCTGGAAGGCTTCCGGCGAGCCCTGCCCGACGTGCCCGAGGCCCGCCTGGTGGTCATCGGCGGCTCCGCCGCGGATGTCGCGGCCTACCGCGCCCGCTGCGACGCGATGGGGCTCACCGGGAGCGTCCACCTCGCGGGTCCGCGGCCGGTGGAGAAGCTCGGCGCCTACCTGCGGCGGGCGACCGTGCTGGTGTCGCCGCGCATCCACGGCGACAACACGCCGATGAAGGTCTACTCCTATCTCGATTCCGGCCGTGCGCTCGTGGCCACGCGCCTGCCCACCCACACGCAGGTGCTGACCGACGAGATCTCCTGTCTGGTCGAGCCCGATCCGGACTCCATGGCGCGCGGGCTCACCGCGATCCTGAGCGACCCGGAGCGCCGCGAGCGGCTGGCGGCCAACGCCAAGGACTACGCGACCCGGGAGCTGACGCGCGACGCCTTCGAGCGGAAGCTCCTGCGCTTCTACGACTCGGTCGCCCTGAAGATCCGGGAGGATTGGCATGGACAGCACCCCCTCGAAGCCCGACATTCGAGCCCGCGCTGAGGCGCTGAAGGCCGCCGCGGACGGCCCCGCCCTGCGCGAGGCCATGTCCGGCCTCGATCCCGCCCTGCTGACCGACCGGGAGGTCGACACCCTGGCCCGCGCCCTGCGCGGCAAGAAGGACGAGCCGAAACCGGGAGCCCCCGTGGAGGTAGAACCGCGGATCGCCGTCCTGTCGAATTTCACGCTCGACCTCCTGCCGCGCTTTCTGGCCGTGCGCTGCGCCGCGGAGGGGGTGCGCACCGCCGCCTACGTCGGACCGTTCGATCAGCACGTGCAGGAGGTGCTGAACCCCGGCTCCGGCCTGCACCGCTTCCGTCCGGACCTGGTCTTCCTGGCCCTCTCTCTCCGCCGCCTGCGGCCGGACCGCATGGACGCCTTCGCCACCCTCTCCGCCGCCGGCCGCCGGACGCTCAAGGACGAGATCATCCAGTACCTGGAGAGCTGGGCCGCGGCGGCGCTCGACAAGCTCGGCGCGACACTGCTGATCGCCAACTTCCCGTCGCCCCCGCGGCCGCTCGCCGGAGTGGCGGACCTCAAGGCGGAGCTCGGCGAGACCGAATTCTTCCTGGAGCTCAACCTGGAGCTGCTGCGACGTTTCAAGGGGAACCCGCGCGTCCGTCTGGTGGACGCCGACAGCCTGACCGCGCGCTTCGGCAAGGAGCGGGTGGTCGACCGCAAGCTCCTCTACCTGGCGAAGATGGACTGGAGCCCGGCCTTCCTGCCCACCGTGGCCGACGAGCTGGCGCGGCAGATCCGAGCCGTGCGCGGGCAGGCGAAGAAGTGCCTGGTCCTCGATCTCGACAACACCCTCTGGGGAGGGGTGGTGGGGGAGGAGGGGCCGGCCGGCATCCGCATCGGTCCGGGGGACGCCGAGGGCGAGGCCTTCCTCGACTTCCACCGCCGCCTGCTGGCCCTGCGCGCCCAGGGGGTGATCCTCGCCGTCTGCAGCAAGAACAACCCGGAGGACGTGGCCGAAGTCTTCGCCACTCGTCCCGAGATCCCGCTCCGCCCCGAGCACTTCGCCGCCGCCGAGATCTGCTGGGACCCCAAGCACGAGGGGCTCCGCAAGATCGCGAGGGCCTTGAACATCGGGACCGACAGCCTGGTCTTCCTCGACGACAACCCCGCCGAGGTCGAGCTGATCCGGCAGCTCCTCCCTGAGGTCGAGGCCGTGCGCATGCCCGCCGATCCGGCCGAGTATCCGGCCGTGCTGGAGAAGCTGTCCTTCTTCGAGCGCGCCGCGGTCCTCGAGGAGGATCTCAAGAAAAGCGAGCAGTACCAGCAGAACCGGCAGCGCGGCGAGCTGCTCTCCGCCACCGGCGACCTCGGCTCCTTCCTGGAGAGCCTCGGCACCGAGCTGGAGATCCGCCGGGCCGCGGCCGACGACCTGCCGCGTGTGACCCAGCTGTTCGCCAAGACCAATCAGTTCAACGTGACGACGATCCGCTACACCCCCGGAGACGTGGAGCGCTTCGCCGCCTCTCCCGACTATGAGCTCTGGCTGGCGCGAGCCCGCGACCGTTTCGGCGACCTGGGCACGATCGCCGTGATGCTCCTGGAGAGGGACGGGGAGGCGCTCGCCATCGACAGCTTCCTGATGAGCTGCCGGGCGATGGGGAGAGGGATCGAGACCGCCCTGGCGAACCATCTGAAGAGCCGCCTCCTCGCCAGCGGCAGCACCGAGCTGCGGGCCCGCTACCTGCCGACCGCGAAGAACAAGCCCGTGGAGACTTTCTACGACGACCAGGGGTTCCGGCTCGTAGAGGCCGGGGAGAACAGGGAGAAGCGCTACGTGCTGGAACGGGAGTGGGTGACGATGGGGGAGTGCGGGTGGATCAGCCTCACGGTGTCCAGCCCCGCGGAGGGCCCGGGTCTTGCAGCTCGTCCCGGGGTAGAGCAGTCGCTGTCCCTGACCTGAGGAGCCCGTTGCCCTATGCACGTTCCCATTCTTGAGATCCGTCTCCGGGAGATCCTGTCGGACGTCCTGGACCTCGATCCGGAGCAGATCGCCGACGACTTCAGCCGGGACGACGAGTCCGGCTGGGATTCCATGGCCCACCTGCGTCTGATCACCGCGGTCGAGCAGGCGTTCGGCCTCAAATTCACCATGAGAGAGATCGAGGAGATCCGCAGCTATGGAGACCTCCGCGAGCGCATTGCCGCGCACCAGTCCCCGTCCTGAGGGGAAGAAGAAGTCCGGCATGAAGCTGGGCACCATCCTGCGGCGCTTTCTGACCCCCGGGTTCGTGGTGACTCTGCAGGGACTGGCGAAGTTCGGGGCGAAGATCAGCCCCAAGGCCGAGGTGGAGGTCACGCCCAACCTGCGGATCGGTAGGAAGTCCGTGGTCAGCTCCTGGGTGAAGATCAAGTCGGAAGCGGGTCCATTGCATATCGGCCGCAACGTGGAGATCTCGAATTTCTGCGTGATCAGCTCGCACACCGCCGGCACCTACATCGGGGACGACACCCTGATCGGTCCGAACGTCTCGATCATCGGCAACAACTACCGTTACGACCGGCTCGACGTACCGATCCGTCTGCAGGAGAAGATCTCCCCGAAGGGGATCCGCATCGGCAACAACGTCTGGATCGGAGCCGGCTGCACGATCCTGGACGGCGCCGACATCGGCCCCGGCACCATCGTCACCCCGAGCTCGGTGGTCTCCGGCAAGCTGCCCGAGAATTCGATCGCGCAGGGGAACCCGGCGAAGGTGATCTTTACTCGAAGGTAGGCACGCGGCGGTAGGGGACCGGGGACCCGGGTATCGGCTCTCGGGTCCTTTTCTGGTTCCTACCGTGAATCGACCGGAGAGTGCCCAAAGCTCCACTGCTGCAGCCAGGTATCGCCTTCCAGGACGACATCCTCCGCCCACGAATCCACCAGACCTCGGCAACAGGGACCTTCGCGCCCATCGCTGCCGAGAGACTTGATTCGAAACTTCCTCTTCTCCGAGGCGACTCGTTCAATCACAAAGGGACGGCCCCAACCATCGAGAGCACACTCCGACCTGTTGCTCCGCGCCAGGATCGGCGCCAGCGACTCCGGTGACAGCCGAGAAGGATTCTCCGCCTCGAGAACTCCCATGAGATCTCGCATGCGGGCGACCGTCTTCGTGGGCTTCGAGACCCGATACAGCCGCCAACTGATCCATCCCAGAACGACAGCTGCTGCGAGTCCGACAGCCCACGCCATTGCGGTCTGCAATGCTCTCTTCTTGTTCATGGTCAAGGATTTTTCAGAGATTCAGTACCCCTGGTACGACACAGCCTTCTTTTCACACCTCATCAAGGAGGAGGAACTTCGTTGGTGGAAGTGTTTTCATCCAGCGCTTTACTGAGGCTGTGTGAAAGTTCCAGGAACGGCCTCTTCAACTCTTTGAGGTGGTACGTTAAGTGGGTATATAGCTCAGCTCGAAGGCGGCCCATGACATCCGTTGCAATCTCTAGATCGGAGTTGATCGATTGGTCGAGGAGCTCCATCTGTGTATGGATAACTTCTGCTGCTTCTATGACTCCCTTGAGATGGTATACAAAATCTCTGATGTCGTTTCTGTTCTCCAGGTTTGGAACGACGTTCATTACAGTGTGACTCCTGCTTTTTGGGCTATTTGTTGAATTACTTGGAGGGCCTGAGTCCTGAGTTTGGTGGGTAGGCGCTTGGCGATTCTCTCCGCCCGGGTCAGCATGGCCTTGATCTCCGCTTGATGGTGCCTACCGTCGGGATCCTTCTCTGGCCCTCCTGCGGCTGTAATCTTTCCGAGCTCGGTTTGCGCCGCGGCAATCAACCCGCTTGTCAGCTTCAAGTTGTCCTTTGTGCTCTGGGCAAGGTAAACAGTGTCGATGATCAGGCCGAGGCCTGACTGAATTGTCTCGCTGACTCCCGGAATTGCATTGATCCCGGTGCCAACAAGATAACCTCCGGCACCGGCAAGGAACAGTGCTCCGGCAGGGTTCGCCACGGCAGCGATCCCTACCGAGCTACCGCTCCCGGTGGCCCAAGGTGCCGCCAGGACCAGCGTTGCGCTTTCGCCATCAGGGTCGGAGTACTTCAGTGGGTTGCCGCTGGTATAAGCAAAGAGATTCCAGGCCTGGGGCTGTGCCAGAAGCTCCCGGAATCGTTGCTGGTCGTTCTCGTCGCCAAACTGTAGCCACACGGCATTAAAACGGTCCGTACTCAGGAACCGTCCCGTCACCACCCCGTAATGCCGGGCATGCATGTAATCCAGATCATCGCCCTGCCCACCAAGGTTCACCAGATCCCGCTCATGCCCGGTGAACCGCATCTTCTCGGTGTAAGCGGAGGTGTAGGTGGTGGCGAGCTCTTCGCCGTAGGGGTAGTAGGCGTGGTACTGGACGGTCGCGGGATTTCCGGCGGCGTCGGTGATCAGGCGTGGAGTGCCGAGATGGTCGGTATGGAAGTGCTTCACCGCGCCTCCAGCCGCCGCTGAAGCCACCGTGGTCAGCAGGGTCCCGTCCCGGTAGATCTGATCCCGATAGTTGTTCCAGCCCAGGTGAGCGCTGTACTCGCGCAGCGCTTCGCCTCTCAGACCCCGGAGCGTCCAGAGCGAGCTACCGCCGCCCACCTTGTAGGACCAGAAGCGCTCGTCGTCGGCGGTATAGATGTAGCGCCAGTCCTCGCCGCTCGAGACGTGTCGGCTCATCTGGTTGAACGCGTCGTATTCGTAGCTGTTGCCGCTCCACGCCGTCAGGTTTCCCGACGCGTCGTAGGTCCCCGCAGTCAGACGGTTGGTCGCCGTGGCCGCCGGTGTGTTCACCAGAGTGCCATTCGTCGTGGTGCCCGTCAGGTTGCCGTAGTTGTCGTAGGTGTAGGTCTGGGTGCTCGGCGTACCGTTCGCCATGCGGCCTGGATAGACTTTACCGCTGACTACCCGGCTCAGCCCATCGTAGAGATATACGCCCAAGCCGGTCTTCCAGATATTTCCAGAACCGTCGTACTGGTAGGCGCCCGTCGTCCAGAGCCCAAGGCTGTCGCTCGTGCGCATCGCGGAGATCTCCGCCGGGCGGGCCATTCCCTGTGGATCCACGGCCTGGAGGTCGGTCACGCCGTTCGAGCGGACGATCGTGTTGAGCATTCCGCTCGGATGATAAGTGATCGAAGTGGCGAATCCCGGTACCGAGGTCAGGTGGCCGCGGGTGTAGCCGTAGCCCTGCGAGCGCGGCGCCGAGCCGCAGAGGCTCGGTGTCAAGCAGTCCGGATAGGTATGGCTCGAGAGCTCCCCGGCGACATTCCAGACGAAGGTTTGCCGGAACTCCTCTTTCTGCGCGCCGTTGAAGATGTTGCTCGTGTCCTTCTGCGAGAGACGTCCACCCTTGCCGCCGTATTGATAGCTCTCCTTGACCTCCACCGCGGCATTGAACGGCGCTCCAATGTAGTTGTGCCGCGACGCCGCGGTCAGCTTCCCCTTGCTCCAGTCGGTGGCGCCGTTCGAGAGGGTGCCGTTGGCGCCCGAGTACGTGAAGCTCTTCAGGCAGAGCGGACTGGAGCCGGCTGTGGTCACGCAGTTGCCGGCGCCGGTCTGGCGGATCTGTGTCAACCGCTCGAACTTGTCGTAACCGAACGTCAGATCGCTCGCTCCATCCACCTTGCGGGTGGCATGGCCGCGGGCATCGTAGGAGAGATAGTCCACGTCATGGCCAAGGCCCAGCGTGTTGGCGGTCTTCTCGGGATGGTTTTCCCAGAGCAGAAGACCGCGGTTGTCATAGGTGAAGGCGCGCTCCTGGCCGCAGACGCCCGTGATCACGTTCACACCCTGGCAGACCTTTTTCAACCGGCTGCCCGCATCGTATTCGTACCGGGTCACGACTCCGTTCGGCTCCGTCACCTCATACAAGCGACCGTGCCGGTCGTAGACCTCCTTCGTCGTCGCGGTGGTCTCGGTTGTCGCGCTGGTCGCCACCTTGGTGGCGCGCGACACCTCGCTGATTCCAGCGTAGGTAAGCGTCACGCTGTGCGCGGCGCTATCGGGCGGCTGGATGCTCGTCGGCCGCCCGAAGGGGTCATAGCCGAAGAACTGTGTGCTGTACGCTGAATCCATCTCGGTGACGCGCGTCTTCCAGCCCAGGGCGTTGTAGTTCGTCTCCCGCTTCGCATAGCTCTGGTCGGGCATCCGCTGTTCTTCATACCGCGGTCGGCCCAGGGCGTCGAAGGTGATCCGGCTCTGACCGTAGGGTCCGTTCACGCCCTTCGACACCGTTGCCTGCGCCAACCCCACTCCCGGCGTTGCCTTCTGGTAAGTGTAGAGGGTGGCCACCTCATCCGGGGGAGTCATGCTGGTCATCCGGCCGAGGAGGTCGTACTGGAAGTCCGTCTGTTGGTTCCCCATGTCCCGGCTGGAGCTGGGCAATCCCGTGTTCTTGTCGATCGTCTGATCCACGAAGTTCAGGGTAACGCCACCGGAGGCGGACGACGACTTGGAACGCATCCCATGCGTGTAGACGTGATCGACCTTGTAGACAGGGGCCGTCAGGCTGTTGATCAACGCGCAGATGTAACCCAGGTTCGCATCGGTGGTGATCGGCTGAAGATCGCCGCCGAAGTATTTCTCGTTCTGGATATTTCCCCGGCTGTCGTTGGTGAACACCTCCACGAGGTCGTTGGCGCTGTAGGACGAATTGTTCGCCGCATGGACCCGGCGGCCGAGCAGGAACCCGTTCTGGTCGAAGCAGAAGGATCTGTACAGGAGCTGCCCGGCTTCGGATTCCCATGCGAACGAATAGGTGCCCAAAACCCAGGGAGTCGCCGCGGGCCACGAGGTGAAGCCCGGCTGGCCATAAGTACCTCGGGCGGGGTTGTATCCGGTCGTCGCGCTGCGGATGTTGCTCCCCGGGAAGTTGCCGTTGGTCGATCGGCCGCGATAGTGGCCGTAGCCGTCGAAATCGGAGAGGTTCTCTGCCCCCGAACGGTTCGCGTCGTCATGGAAAACGGTCCGCTGCGAGACCTGACGCTGGTTCAGGCGTGTCCAGTCCTGCAGATCGGGCGCTGGCAATGAGGACGGATCGGCGTCGCGCTCGTAGCGGACGTAGGTGCTCCGCAAATGGGTTCCATTCTGGTGCAAGATCTCGGAGGAGAGGGCGCGGCCCGAGGTGTCCAGGCCGAGACGGCGGCTCAATGGCAGGCCGTACTCCGCCCGTTGCGCTGTGGCGCCACAGTTGTCCGGACAGACGGAGAAGTAGCGCTTCACCTTGTGGCCGAGCGGATCGATCACCGTGTTGACCAGCTCCTTGTACGGCTCGCCGGGAGCGGCCTTGGCCGTGAGATTGCTCGTGTAGGTCCAGGTCCCGAGAATGTTTCCGGATTCATCCTTCAGCTTGCGGGAGCCGACTCCCGCGGTGTTCTGGAAGAAGCCGCGGTTCAGGGCTGACTCCGGCGGGAAGGTGTAGGTGATGTAGTCCCACTCAATGGAGCCCAGGGTCGGCAGACCGAGCCGGCGGATCATTCCGTTTCTGCACGGACCCTGGGGATTCGCCAGGAAGTGATCCGGCATCGTGTAGGACGAGCCGTCTGGCCGGGCCATGCTCGTCAGCAGCACGATCGCGAGATTCATCGTCTGCGGATCCTTGGTCCTGCAGGCTTCCACAGTGGGAGGCTCCCCGGAATCGATGTTGTAACCGAAGGTGTAGACCGCCTCCTGGCCGCCAAAGGCATCGAGCTTCACTTTGCTGACGACTGCCGGCTGGTTGGAATAGCCGGTAGCGCGGAACTCGACCCAATGCTCGCGGTTGTGGCTGTCGGTGATCTTCCAGGGCCACGGCAGGTCCGCGGGCTTGCATTTGCCGTCCAACTGCCAGGGGCAGCAGTCGTAGCAGATGTTCACCGCGTTGTTGAATCGGTCCTCGATTTTCGTCGGAAACCCGCCCGCGTTGAAGGTGTGTTTGGTGCCGTCCGGAAACTCCACCTGGCTGAGCAGCTTCTTGAAACGTAGATAGGAGCCGTCCCGGCTGTACAGGATGTCAGGACTCGCCGGCTCGCCTTCGTGGAGAGTCGGATAGAGAGTATGCCGCGCGCCGTCCGGGCTCATATAGGTGTCCCGGTTGGTTTGGAGCTCGTTGAGCGGGTCGTCCTCGAGAATGAGACGTCCCATGGAGAGCATCCAGCCAAGGCCGCTGTTGGCGACGCGGCTGGGGATGGTGCGCGTCGTGCCGTTGATCGACTGGTACTCCCAGACCTGGCTGTTGTAGACCAGCGTCAGGCCGTAGGAAAGGCCGCCGGATAGCTCTGGCCGAGCGGGATCTGAATCACCAGGTTGCCGTTGAACAGGTTGATGTTGTCCACGTCTCCCGCGGCGAAGCTGCTCGAGGAGTTGAACCCCTTCGCTACATTGGCGAGCTCCTGCGCCCAGGTGGCCGGGGGCAGGGCAAGGACGCAGAGGGTGACGAGTAGAGGAAGGCTGAGCATGCGGCGCATGAGTCGGTCTCCGGTCTTTGACAAGTCGAGGCTACTGGGCCTGCGGCATCTTGACGAGGGTCATTTCCAGCTGGTCGGGATCGAGGAGAAGGACGATGTCGTCCTTTTGGAATGTCTGGGGCGGGGGAGGGCTCCCGGCCAGCGGCTCCATACGGTCGAGCGCCGCTTCGAGGAGGCCGTTCGGTGAACCGCCCTCATCGCTGGGTCCGCCATCGCCCACATAGAGATGCCAGACGCCGGCGCCCGGCCCGGCACCTGGACGAATCACCAGGATCTCGGCGAGCGCGCGGGCATCCACGATCGAGTCGCGGCCGTCCGGACGCTTCCCGATTCCCCGACCACGGAAGCACACCTTCTTCAGGCGGAACTTCTCGGGAGCCGCGGCTTCGAAATCGCCGCTCGCGAGGTCCACCGCCACCTAGGCGGAGCGCAATGGCACTGCCCGGCCAAGCGGGAAGGCCACGTGGCCGTCGCCGTCTTCGTCGGTGAGGACGTCCATGTGGCTGTTGACCTCGACCACGTCATCGGAGGCGACCTCGCGGGTCACTCCGAAGAACGCCACCTGCCTTTTCGCGGTGGCGCCGGTCGCCACAATGGATTCATTCTCCACCGTCAGGTGGAAAGGCTCCGCCCAGAGGGCCGGCACGGAGGTTGGCGCTAGCAAAGCGCCGAACGCGAGCGCCGCAAGCAATCTGTTCATCTGCGATCTCCTTGGCTGCATCTCCTTCTACGAGCGACGCACCGCGAATGTTTTGGGGAAAGCAGAAATGACGGCAGAATGGAGCGCTGAGCTAATCGATGTCTATCTGAGTGTCTGAGTGTATGGGAGAGGCTCAGGGTTTCTCGCCCCGGCCGCCGATGTCCGGGCGAAGCTTCGCTGGCCGAGATCCAGACCCTTCCCGCCTGAACGGCAAAGAGATCGCCGAAGCCCGGGATGGATCGATCATCGATCCATGAATCCGCCTCTTCCTTGAGCCATAGCCCGTTTGTTTGGCGAGAGTTACAGCGACATCCACCCTATCCTTGGTTTCGGGGTCTTGCGCTCCCTGGAGCACTCTGCCCTCACCGGCGCCGCTGAAGGCGCAGGACGAACCGAAAGGACAGAAGACAATGGCACAAGATCCAAGGACGTACCCGTTCAGTCGGGACAGTTGGCTGCGGCTGTTGCCGGCGCTGATCGCCAATGCGGCGGACATCCCGCATCTGGAGGCCCCGCGCATCCGCCTGGAGTCGATCACCACTGAAGCGGGGGATCTCCTCACCCAGCAGGCGGCCCTGGCGGCGAGCAAGCAGGACGTCTCCAAACGGCTGCAGGCCCTGATCGCCGAGGGTCGGCAACTCGCCGCCTTCCTGCGGATGGGAGTGAAGCAGCGCTACGGCACCCGGTCGGAGAAGCTGGCCGCGTTCCACCTGCAGCCGTTCCGTGGGCGGAAGATCAAGAGCCCGGAGGAGGCGATCAACACGACGCCGCCTGCGAGCGAGCCCACGGTCCCCCCCTCCACGAACCCGCAGTAGTCCGACAACCATCCGCTGTTCGAGGGGGCGTAGCTTCGGCTGCGCCCTCTTTTTTTGTGTCCGCCTGCAAAGAGAGGCTGCAGCAGGTCCCAGGCGCGTTGAACCTGTGCACGAAGGCATTGCAGCGATGCAATGGGCCGTTGCAGCACTGCAATGGGCCGTTGTAACGGTGCAACGGAGCTTTGCACCACTGCAATGCCCCGTTGCACAACTGCAATGGAGCTTTGTAGCACTGCAATGGAGGATTGCAGCGTTGCAATGGGACATTGCAGAGGTACAACGGAGCATTGCATCGATGCAATGGGAGATTGCAGAGGTACAACGGAGCTTTGCAGCGGTGCAATGGGCCATTGTAGTGCTGCAACGGGGCATTGCATCGCTGCAATGGGGCATTGCAGTGGTGCAACGGAAGATTGCATCGATGCAATGGAGGATTGCAGTGGTACAACGGGGGATTGCAGCGCTGCGATGGAGCGTTGCACAGGTGCAACGGAGTTGTGGGGAGATGCCGCGAGATGGAGAGGCTCACCGCAAGGGGGCGTCGTTTGAGCTTAGGGTTAGGGGCAGGTCCCCTATGCGTTAACTTGTCGACCTGCCCACCCCGGGTTGAAACCCGGGGCTAGATAAAGGGTCGTCCCTGCGGGACGAACGCTCATCCCGTCCCGCAGGGACGGCCCTGTGAATAGCCCCGGGTTTCAACCCGGGGTTGGGGCGGAGGCCGCTGCAAAGTTAACCCGTATGGGGGCAGGTCCAGTATTGATGCTTGGCTATGGCTAAGGCACGCTCTTTGCTCTAACTGTTGTCTTCGATTGACGACGGGTTACTCAACTTGCTGACAGGAACTCACAACAACAGTGGATTCATTCCACCCAAACCCACCCGAGGGTCTGGCGCTGTCCTCGTCACGGGAGCCAGCGGATTCACCGGGGGACACCTCGCCCGGCGGCTGCGGAGTCTCGGGTATCAGGTGCGTGCCCTGGTGCGCCCCAACGCGGATGCCCAGCCCCTTCTCGCACACGGAATCGAGGTCGTCCAGGGGGACATCACCCGGGCTGCCGATGTCGAACGTGCCGTGGAAGGGGCGTGGAAGATTTTTCACATCGCCGCCCTTTTTCGCACCGCCGGCCATC
>WUUC01000129.1_pt1 | contig 16377 bp, 6 predicted proteins | sample 6278441 | NCBI WGS metagenome assembly WUUC01 (sample SAMN13675441, study PRJNA597444) | soil metagenome | isolation source: soil | place: USA: Washington | collected 2017-10
CGTCGTACCAGCTGCGATCGGCGACCACGTGTGCCAGGGCGCGTTCGACTCGCCGTGCCAGCGCGCGCGGAACGCCGGCGTCTTCGGCTCGAGCGATCGCGTCCCGAGCGAGGCCGGTGGCACCCGCGCGACGGCCCCAAGCATCGGCGGCGAGCAACCAGTAACGACCGCGGGCGGCGCCAGTCGAGACCTCTCGGGCGATCTGCGAGAGCGCGGTCGCGACGTGCTCAGCGTCTCCCAGCGTGTACGCCAGGTCGAGCTCGCGCGCGCGCGCGAGCCAGCAACGCGGCTCGAGCCCCTGCGCCTGATGGAGCGCGGCGATCGCATCTCGGCTGCGGCCGATTTTGGCGCGCGACTCCGCGAGGCGTAACCAGAGCGCGGCCGCCTCGGCTGCTGTGGGTTCGGTGGCGAGCTCCGCCAGCGTCAGCTCTTCCAGCAAGTCGTTCGCGCCGGCGCGTTCGGCTTGATCCAGCAGCGCCGCATTCACCAAGGGGTGTGAGGGGTCGATGCGGCGTGCCCGCTCGAGCGTGGCGAGCGCGGCGGCGTCCTGGCCGGCTTCACGCTGGAGCTCGGCCAACATGCAGAGCGCACCGACGGCAAAGGCCAGATCGCGCCACGAGCTCGGAACGAGCGCGGCGGCATCGGGATCGCTCTCGCCGAGAACTTCGACGATACGCGTGGCGCGTGCGTCGAGCGATTCGATCATCCAATCGTTCCGCCCCGCGTGGCGACCGAGCTCGAAGCGGCGCTCGATGGCGGCAAAGGCCAGTGGCGTGCGTAGCTCCGACGCGTTTCGCAAAAGCTCGTTCGCACGGTCGTTGCTGCCAGCCTTCGTCTCCAGCTCCGCGAGCTCCATGCCGAGCAGCGCGACCCACTCGGGGTGCCTCGCGTTGGCCAGACGCGCCTCGAGGGCGCGACGCAAGCTCGCGGCATCCCCATTGCGCCGAGCCCATAACTCCAGCGCGAGCAGTGCGGCAGGGTCCCGCGGCGCCGCCTCCAGCGCACGCTCGAGCAGCGGCAGCGCACGCGAAGGGTCCCTGCTTTGTAGCAAATACCAGGCGTGGGCCAGGTGGGCGCGGGCGACCTCCTCGCTGCCTTCGGCGGTGCGGCACAGGTGCTCGAGCAGCGTGGGCAGGTTCTTGAAAGAGCGATGGCGCTCGATGAGCACGATCAAACGCTCGAGCGGCTCCTTGAAGAACGCAACCGTGTTTACGGCGGCGAGCAGCTGCCGCACCGCCAGCGAGTCACGTCCGGCGAGCTGCTCCAGCACACCGAGCTGGTACAGGATGGAGGCCTTCTGCTCTGGCGACTTGGCGCCCGCCAGCTCCTCGCGCAGCCACGCCAGATCGGCTTCGAGCAGCGCGCGTCGAGCTCGGACTTCGGGTGGTGACGAGGGCGGCGAAAGCGATATGTGCATCAGTGCAAGCGGCAGTGCGGGTTGTAACCCAGTTTGGAATGCTTTTCCGCGAAGTTGACACGGCGCGTGGGTGTTCCCGTGGGGCGGGGCACAAGGTGTGACCTGTCAGCGCATGTGGGAGAAATCACCTTTCGCATCGAGCGCGTGTGCTCGTGTACCGAGAAGGCTCAGAAAGCACCAATACCGGGCGTATATACTTCTGGCACGGCGGTTCGCTGCGCCAAGTCCAGAAGAGGCGAATGTTCAAAGTCGAATGCTTGGGCTGCCAGGCTCCTTATCAAGTGGACGAGCGCCGCGTGCCGGAGAAGGGCCTGAAGATGCGGTGCCCGAAGTGCGGCACCACCTTCAAGGTCGAGCCACCGACAGCGGGTGACCTTTCGACGAGCCAGTCGCCCGCGATCGAAACCGACGTGCCCCCCGCGTCGGTGCCGAAGCCCCATCCTTTCTCGAACAGCCCGTTCGAGCAGGGTCCGAAGCTCATCAAACCGGCGACGAGCCGCGACAGTCTGGCACGGACGATGATCGGGGTTTCATCCGTCGAGATGGAGAGTCTCGGTAAGGACAAACCCAAGGCCTTCCGCATCCCCCGTCCTAACGAGGGCAAAGGTGATGCGGATTCTCCGGCTCCGGCCGCAGCTCCGCCTCCTACCGCCGTTCAGACGCCGTCGCCGCCCGCGATCCCATTTGGCGAGATCGGACTTCCGGCCCCTGTCGTGCGCCCCCGAGCGCTCGGGCTCTCGGCACGCACGGCCCACGATGACGCTGCCTTGCCAGCGATGGTGGTGCCGAAGCGCGGAATGCCTGCAGCGGAGGTGCACGTGGTGCTGCCGTCGGCCGCACCGGCCCCCGACGCCGGCTGGATTTCGGGTGATGAGGTGGCAGACGCGCCCGTGTCTGTGCACGGCAATCAGAACCCCATGCGGCTCTCCGATCTGCCACAGCCGGTCGTCGCGCCACCGGCGCCGCCGAAGCCGGCGGCCGCGCCTCGCAAGCCGAGCACGCTCGAGCTCGACCTCGACGAGGATCTGCCCATCATCGCCTCTCCCGTGAAGCGCCCGCCGCCGCGGCGTGCGCGTTCCCCGCAGCCTCCGCCGGAAGCCACGGCAGCTGACGATAACGTCGGCTTGCCCGCTCGTCTGGAGGACTACGACGCTGGATTGCCTGCTGTCGTTGCGCCGCCGGCGCGTCCCCTCGATCGCGCGCCACGGCCCCCATCGCGGCAGAAGTCGCCGAGTCTGGATGAAGTGGATCTGCCGGCGGTCGCGCCACGCGAGGCGCTCGAGGCGGCGCTGCCTTTCGTGCGCGGATCCGCCGTAGACAAGGTTGCGAGCGCGGCAAAGGTGGCGCCGACACAGGAGCGCGAAGCGACCCCGCCGGTCGGGGCCGCGGCTTCGTTCATGGATCTCCCGAGCGTGCCCCGAGGCCGCCCCCCGGTGCCCAAAGGTCTATCGGACGAGGATTTGCCCGCGATCGGCCGTGGGCTGCCCGGCCCGGGCAAGCCGCGGGCGCCAGCGCCGACATATCCGGATCTGCCAGGGCTGCTGGGCGGGGCCGTCGTGGCGGCTTCACCGAGCGACCTGCCGAGTGTGTTCGGCGGTCCGGCATCGAGCTCCGACCTTCCAGAGGTGTTTGGGGGTGGTTCCCCGCGGTCGGATCTGATCGGCCTGCCCGAGGTGCTGTCGCCCGGTCTGCCCGAGCTCGCCACGGATGGTCTGCCCAGCGTCGCCCTCACGCACGCCGAGCTTCCGGAGGTGTTCGGTACGGGTCTGCCCGAAATATCATCGGTGGCCCTTCCGGATCTGCCCGATGCGGGCCTGCCGGCGTTTCAACACAGCGGCCTGCCCGACGTGCTCGCGGTGGGTCTGCCCGAGGTCTCCGCTGCGGGTCTGCCCGATGTGCTCGCCGTGGGCCTTCCCGGCATGAACGACGTGGGTTTACCGGAGGTGTTTGCGCCCGGAGTGCCCGGTTTCGGCCGGGTCGATCTACCCGTGCCGCGAACCGCAGAGCTGCCGGAGATCCACCCCGGGCAGCGCGCTTTCGACGAGGTTGACCTGCCCGGAGTGGGCGAAAGTCTGCCGTCCGTGGCCGAGGCCTGGAACGAGGCGAACTTGCCGACGGTGGGCGAGAGCTTGCCCATGGCAAAAGGCGACGCCTTCGGCGACGACTCCCCGTTCGGAGCGTTTGATCCTGCCGCGGAGGGCGATCCTTTTGCAGGCTCCGAAGCGGACTTCGGCGCTGCCGACGATCCGTTTGCTCCCGTAGCTGGCCAGGTCCCTGATAACGATGACGAGTTTGCCCCGCCCGAGGGTCACGCCGAAGCGGGGCGAAGCGGAGCAGGCTACGGGGAGGTCGACATTGGCGGTGCGGAGAGCGGCCGATCCCTCCTCGAGACTGCCGACGACATGGAGTTTCAGGCTGTTCCGCAGCGCCCGAGCGCGGCAGCGGGCCGTGCCGCCGCAGCCGCGTCGGCTTCGGTCCATGCGGACGCCCCCGACACGGAAGCGACCGGCTCGACGCTCGAGCTCGGGCCGGAACGCAAGGCACCAAAGGCGCGGCGCCGGCGCCTGGTGACCATGGCTGCGCTCGGGCTCGCCACGATCGCAGGCGGAGCGCTCGCACTCGAACCCGCGCTCGGACCGTTCGGCATCCACTTCGTCGTCGATCAGATCAAACGTGGCGAGCACGAGCGCGTGTTGGCCAAGCTGGTGACGGAAGCGCGCGCGGCTGCGAACGAGGATACCCTGGACGCGCTCTTGCCGGTGCTGCGCGGGCTCGACAAGTCGCGTGAGCTCGCCCCGCGTTATGCTCCCCTGAGCGCGCGTTCGGCGTTCGAACACTATCGTGCCGTGCTGCGCCACGGTCCACTCCCCAATCTCGAGGCTACCGGCAAGGTCGCGCTCGATCAGCTCGATCCGACGTCGGATGAGCTCCCCGAGCGCCTGGCCCGTGCTGCACGACTGGCCGCTCTGCGTAATGCCGAGGCGAAAAGCCAGCTCGAAGCGCTCGGCAACGATCCCGACGCGCGCGCGTTACTCGGCGAGCTGTCGCTCAGGATCGGTGACTGGGCCGGCGCTCGCAACGTCTTCGCCGAGCTCGCTCGGGGGGAGCCCAAGAGTGCGCTTTACGCCTTCGGCCACGCGCGTGCCGAGCTGGGCCTCGGCAAAACCAGCGAGGCGTTGGCAGAGGCGCGTAGCGTACTGTCCGCGAGCCCGAAACACGTCGGCGCCCCCATCCTGATGCTCGAGGCGAGGCGCGCCCAGCAGAAAGGTAGTGATACCAAGGCGCTCGACGGCGAATCAACGGAACAGCTCGCCGCGCGCGTGCAGAGTGTCCTGCCGGTGGCTTCACCCGGCGAAGCGGCGCTCGGGCACTGCGTCCTCGGCGAGCTGCACGAGAGCCAGGGGCGCGCCGGACCCGCTCAGCAGGAGTTCGAGGCGGCGCTGATCATCGATCGCACATTGCCGCGGGCGCTGATCGGCCTGGGCGAGGTGCTGCACGAGTCCGGGCGTCACAGCGAGGCCCTGGCACGTTTCCAGGCGGCGGCCCAGGCGGACGCGGGTTCGCTGGCAGCCCAGATCGGCATCGCCAAATGTCAGATTCAGCTCGCGCACCTGAAAGAGGGGCGAGAGATCCTCAAACGCCTGGGCGAAACGCACAAGGACGACCCTGACGTCATCTTCTGGACTGCCAAGGCCCAGCAAGCACTTGGCGACAACGACTCGGCGCTGCTCACATATCGCGCGGCGATCGTGGCTGGAAAGGGCAGGGCGGATAGCGTGCACGCGTACCTGAGCCTTGCCAAGCTGCAGGCGGACCTCGGCCAGCTCGCGCTCGCTCAGGACACGTTGTCGGAGGCAAGCCAAAAGCTGCCGCCCAGCGGTCCACTGCACAAGGCGCTGGGCGAGATAGCGATCAGCCGCGCCAACGACGCAGTGGCATACCAGCACTTCCAGAAGGCGCTGGAGCTCGACTCGGGCGACACGCGAGCACGCTTCTTGGGTGCCGTTGCGTTGACCCGCCTCGGCCGCTTCGACGAAGCGCTACTCGCGTTCCAGAGGGTGGGGGAAACCGACAAGGACTTCCCGGGACTGGCGGTCGAGCGTGGCAGGTTGTTCGAAGAGTCGGGCCGCAGCGCCGAAGCTCTCGCCGAATACGAATCGGCCTTGAAGAAAACCCCGGACGACCCCGAGGTGCAGATCCGCGTGGGCTGCGCGCGTGCCGCCGCGGGACAGGCGCAGACCGCGATTCCATTGCTCGAGGCGGCTGCCAAGGCCAAGCCGCGCTCGGCGGAGGCGAACTTCTGCCTGGGCCGAGCGCTGTTTGTGATGGAGCGTTATCAAGACGCGGTGGTTCGGCTGGAGCGCGCGATCTCGATCGATCCGTCACGGGCCATCTATCACTTGTACTCTGGCTGGGTGGCGAGTGAGATGGGCCGCAGCATGGAGGCGCAGAAGGGGTTTGACGAGGCCCTCGCGCTCGACAAGGGCCTGGCGGACGCATACTGGCAACGCGGGCGCCTGCGCCTCAAGCAGGGGGCCGCCAAGGACGCCATCGTCGACCTCGAGCACGCACGTTCCCTCAAACCGGGGCTCTACGATGCGCTGGCGGACCTCGCGGTCGCCTATGCAGACACCGGCCGCATGCCGAAGGCGCTCGAGCTTTGGGAAGAGGCGATCGCGCGTGACGCGGACAACCCGACCTGGCACTTCCGGTACGGTAAGCTCTTGAGCTCATCCGGCAACGGCGCGATGGCGGCCGCACATCTGCGGCGCGCGGTCGATCTGGTGAAGGAGGCGGAGCTGGCCGTGAAGGGCACCGAAAAGCCGAAGCCGCCGCTGTGGTTCTGGCAGGCCAATTATCTGCTCGGGCGCGAGCTCGGCGTCGTTCCGGCAGCGATCCCACACTGGCAGGCGTATCTGCGCCTCGCGCCACGCGACGATCCCTATCGCGCCGAGGCCGAGCGTGCACTGCGCGAGCTCGGGCAGCCCTGGTCCCAACGCTGAGCCCCGGCGGATCGAGCAGACGCTGTCGCAGCAACGTGTCGCGATGGCGGCGGGCTGGGCGTCCTGGTCGGTTGTCGTTTCGTAGCCGCGAGGGTCGGGATGCGGATCAGCGCTGGGTCGCCGCCGTGCGTGTGGCCGCGGCCGTCGCGATCCAGTCTTCGATGAGCCAGCCTCGCCGGCGGGCGGCGCGGCGCAATCGCGCATCCGGGTTGACCACGACCGGTTGTCCAACGGCCTCGAGCAGCGGTAAATCGGTGATGCTGTCGGTGTAAAAGGCGGCCTGTTCCAAATCGGCGCCGACCGAACGCAAAAACGCCCTGGCCCGCTCGAGCTTACCTTCGCCGTAACAGAGCGGAGGGTTGAAGGAACCGGTCAGCTCGCCATCGCGCACTTCGAGCTCGGAGCAGATCAGATGCGGTATCGATAACTCACGCGCCAGAGGCTCCGCGATCTGCCGTACGGCGCTGGTCGCGATGGCGACGGCATGTCCCGCTTTCAAATGTTCGCGCACCCGGGCTCGGCCAATCGAGCTCACTCGTTCGCGCACGTGGCTCTGGAACCATCGCTGGCAGCGGTCCGTCAACCAAGCATCGCTTTTGCCACGGTAGCCTTCGAGCACATGGCGCGCGACCTGCTCCGCGTTGATGACTCCGATCGTGTATTGTAGGATCCAGTAGCTGGCGCGCAGAGTCTCGAGCGGACCGATTTCGCCCAAGTCCCGTTGAAAGCGGACGTACAGCTGAGCTGTATGGGTGTCCACCAGGGTTCGGTCCATGTCGAACAGCGCCACGACGGGAGAAGCCAGGGACATGCAAACTGAGTGTCAGGAGCGCTCGGCCAGGTCAAGAGTGCCGGAAGCAGCGGCCCAGCCTGGGGCATTTTGCGTTTCTGCAAATGTTACCCGTTGTACGTTCGGGTGGTTCCGTGTCCCTCGCCGCAGTCTTTCGGCGCGGGCCTGGCGCAAGGCGCTGTCGCCGTTGCGCTCCTGGCTCTGTCTGCCGTTCTGGCTCGGGTCGTTGTGCAGCGGTCTCATGAGCTGCGCCCGCGAGAACGATGGGCGCGTCGATCAGCCAGCCACCCCTGCAGCTCAGAAGGCAACGAGGCCACCTGCCACGCCGCGATCCAGCGCTAGTGCCGGCTGTTCGGAAGAGGAGCTGTCACGCCAGCCACGCAAGGTCCTGAAAGGTTTCGCCACCTATTACGCAGATAGTCTCGAGGGCAATGCCACAGCGAGCGGGCCTGCCTACGATCCAGATCTTTTCACGGCCGCGCATCGCAGCTTGCCATTTGGCTCGCGCCTGCGTGTCGCACGCACGGACGTCGGCGGCCCACCCGTGTGTGTCACGGTCAACGATAGGGGGCCCTTCGGTTCGCGCCGGCGCATCGTTGACCTCTCACGGCGCGCGGCCGAGCAGCTGCACATGACCGGCGAGGGTGTGGTTCCGGTAAAAGTCGACGTCCTTTGAAGCTCGAGCGGGAGATCCGGCTCAGCCCTGTTCGAGGCGATCGATTGCTGCCTCGAGCACCGCACCGCACTCTCCCTCGATCTTGAGCGCCGCGAGCGGATCGGCGCGCGTCATCCCGTTGTTCAGCACGACCACGGGTTTTCCGAGCTCGGCGGCCCGGCGTGCAAAACGATACCCCGAGAACACCATGAGCGAGCTCCCGACCACCAGCAAGGCGTCCGATTCGGCGAGCGCCTGGTAAGCCTCGTCGATGCGTGCCTTGGGCACGTTCTCGCCGAAGAACACCACGGCGGGTTTGAGCACCCCCGAGCACGACGTGCAACACGGCACGGCCAGCTCTTCCTCGGCACCGGGTGACAGCTCCGCGTCCCCGTCTGGCGTGGCAAACGCTGCGCTCGTGCTGGACAGCCAGGGGTTACGCTCCAGAAGCCAGCCCTGGAGGCCCGCGCGCGAGAAACGGGCGCGGCAGCCCAGGCATTCGACGTCGGCGAGCTGCCCGTGCAGATCGACCACACCCACGCTGCCCGCCTTCTGGTGCAAGCCATCCACGTTCTGGGTGACCAGCAGGCGAGCGCGCCCGAGTTGCTCGAAACGGGCGAGTGCGTGGTGGGCTCCGTTCGGTAGTGCACCGTGTAAGCGCTCGAAGCCGACGAAGCTACGCGCCCAGTAGCGGCGGCGCAGCGCCTCGCTGGCGACGAAGTCACGAAACTGGATCGGTGCCTTGTGTTTCCACGCCCCGCTCTCGTCCCGATACGCTGGAATGCCGGACAGTGTGCTGCAGCCCGCTCCAGTGAGCACGAACCAACGCGGGTGGCGGCGGAGCGCGTCGGACAGCGCGCCCGCCAGGGCGGGCGTCGCCGGGTCGACGAGGCGCTCGGCAGCCGCGCTCATCCCGGCAATTGCCCTTTGAGCTCGGCGATCAGCGCCAGGGCCTCGAGCGGGCTCATGCGATTGACGTCCAGCGCTTGCAGACGCTCCACCACGGCGCGTTCTGCCGAGCCGAGCCCGGGCGCCACCGGTACGAACAGGTCGAGCTGGCTCTTGGACCGCCGCGTTCGGCCACGCTTGGGAGGACCGGGGTCGATCTTCTCGACCTCGAGCTTGCTGCCCTCGACCTTGTCCGTTTCGAACTTGTCGCTCTCGAAGGCCGCGAGCAACTCCCTCGCCCGTGCGAGCACGCTGCTCGGCAAACCCGCCAGCTTCGCCACGGCTATACCATAGCTCTGATTGGCGGGGCCGCGGACGAGGCGGTGCAAAAAAACGATGTCCCCGTCGATCTCGCGCGCGCTGACGCTGTAGTTGACGATGTGTGGATCGGCGTCCAGCGCCGTCATTTCATGGTAATGCGTCGCAAACAGGGCCCGGCAGCGCACGCTGCGGGCGAGGTGTTCGGCCACGGCCCACGCAATGGCCAGACCATCGAAGGTGCTCGTGCCGCGGCCGATCTCATCGAGGATGACCAGGGAGCGGTCGGTGGCGGACGCCAGAATGTCCGCCGTTTCGCGCATCTCCACCATGAAGGTGCTTTCGCCGCGGGCCAGGTTGTCGCTGGCGCCCACGCGCGAAAGGACGCGGTCGACCAGCCCGATGCGTGCGCGGCGCGCCGGCACGTAGCTGCCCATCTGTGCCAGGATCGTGATCAACGCGGTCTGGCGCAGCAGTGTGCTCTTGCCGGCCATGTTGGGACCGGTGATGACCCACAAACGCTGACCGTCGATGGCCAGCTCCACGTCGTTTGGGACGAAGCGGCCGGCGGCCGCCCAGCGCTCGACCACCGGGTGGCGGCCATCTTCGATGTGCAACACGTCGCTCGCGTCGACGTCCGGCCGCACATAGTCGTAACGGTGTGCGACATCGGCCAGCGCCGCCGCGCAGTCCCACGAGGAGAGCTGAGCGGCGAGGGCAGACAGGCGCGAGCCTTCCTGCTTCACGCGATCCATCAGCTCCGCGAGCAGCTCTCGCTCCCGAGCGCGGTGGCGCTCCTCCGCGTGTTCGATCTTGTCGGCGAGGTCCTCGAGCTCGGGCAGCGTGTAACGTTCCCCCGTTGCCACCGTCTGCTTGCGCCGCCAGCTGGTTGGGACGCGACTGACGTGTGAGCGCCCCACTTCGATGTACCAGCCAAAAACTCGCGTGAAGCGCACCTTCAAGGTGGGCAGCTCGTGGTCGCGGCGGAGCTTGGCCTCGAGCTCGGTCATGTGCTCGGCGCCTGTCTCGCACAGGGAGGCGAGCTCGCCGAGCGCGGCATCGTAGCTCGCCTGGAAGATGGCGCCTTCCTTGGGCTGCGCCGGCGGGCGCTCGACCAACGCCCGGCTGAGCACGTCGTTCAATTCGGGCAGCGTGTCTGGCGGTGTCAACGTCTCCAGCGTCTCGCGCAACGCCAGGTCGTCGATCTCGGTCAAGAGCCGCGTCGCTGCTCGAGCAGCGTTGAGCCCATCGCGCAGCTTACCCAGGTCGCGGGGCGTGGCTTCACCGACGGCCACCCGCGCGCTCGTGCGCTCGATATCGGTCACGCCTTCGAGCTCCCGGCGCAGCCGTTCGCGGAGCGCCGAATGGATCACGAAGACCTCGAGCATGTCGAGCCGCCGCCGAATCTGGGCGACGTCCTTGAGCGGCGACAGCAGCCGCCGCCGCATCAAACGCGAACCACCAGCACTTTTGGTCGCGTCGATTGCGGAAAGCAGAGTGAGCCGGCTGTCTCCCGAGGTGCTGCTCACGAGCTCGAGATGCGCCTGGGCGGTTGGATCGATGAGCAGCGTATCCGATAGCTCCCAGCGCACCAGGCGCTGGGCTCGTATGTCAGAGGTCGGGTTGCAGGCTCGGGCGAAGCGCACTGCCCGCGCGGCTGCGACGCGCGCGGCCGCCGCATGGCCGCGGCCGTTTTCCTGCTCGGGCAGCGCCTGCTCGACCTCGTGCGGGTCGATCGTCGGGTCGAGGTTCACGAGCACACCGGCGAGCGCGTCGCGCAGCGCGCTCAGCGTCTGCTCGAGGTTGGCCGGCGGCAGGTCACCGCCGACGAGCACCTCGCGTGGGCGCACTCGCGCCAGCTCGCCCAGGGCGCTGGCTACGCTCGGTACATTGCCCAGGCTCAGCTCACCCGTCGACAGATCGAACATCCCGAGCCCGACGCCCTCGCTGCGGACCTCCAGCGCCGCGAGCCAGTTGTTGGCGCGCGACTCGAGGTGGTCGTCGTGGGTGGCGGTGCCCGGCGTTATGACGCGCACCACGGCGCGCGGGACGATGCCTTTGGTCAACTTCGGGTCGGCCATTTGCTCGCAGATGGCCACCTTGTGGCCCTGCATCAGCAGCCGCCCGATGTAGCCATGCGCGGCGTGATAGGGCACCCCCGCCATCGGGATCTCGTCCGGCTTGCCCTTGTTACGGCTGGTCAGCGTCAGCTCGAGCACCTGCGAGCACAAGACGGCGTCGTCGCCGAACATCTCGTAGAAATCGCCGAGCCGGAAGAACAGCACTGCGTCGGGATGCGCGAGCTTTGCCTCGGCGTGTTGCTGCATGACCGGGGTCTTGCTCGCGGCCATGCCGTGCTGCTCCTTGCTTCGGGAAACGACCGGATCGCCGATCAAAAAATCGAGGTGATCGTGCCGGGGTTACGCGACGAGATGAGCGTGATCCCGCGCGCGCTGCCGTCCGAAAGGATGAGCTCGTTCTCCTCGGGCAAGGCGGTGAGCGATTGCGGCATCGAGCGCGAGCGGTCGACGCTCGTCAACCCAACGAAGAGGGGCGTGAAACCGTCGCCCAGCTGCCAGCGGAACGTCATACCCCGCCGGCTCTGCTCCTGGCCGCGATACACCGCGAAACGTGTCGTGATGCTCTGGAAGATGCACTCCGATCCCGGCTCCCCTGGATCGACGCCGCCTTCCGTCGTGTCCACCACGCACGCAAAATCCTGGCCCGGCACCGCGTACCCCGCTGGCGGGCGATTCGCGGCGTCCGTGGGACAATTCTCCGAGCAAGACAGCTCGAACGCCCGGGCACGCTGCCGCCCGGACAGCGGATTGCAGTCCGAGACGCAGCGCAGGCTCTCGGGATCGGTGGTCACGTCGTGAGCGAAGCCCGTGCCCGAGCCGCGGAGCACCCATTGGTTGCCGGCGCGGATCTGATAAAGGTTAGCCCCCGGGAAGCAGCACGCCGCAAACTCGGAGAGCTGCCGGCGGCGTGTAGGTGAGTCAGCCGTGGGACTCCGTGGCTCGATCAGCAGGTAGTCTTCGTGCGCCTCCACCACGCGATAGTCGCGCCGTTCGCTCTGAATCTCGATCGGCCCGAAAAAATCCTCGCACAGCGGACGCCCCGACAAACGTGCGGGGCTCGTTTCATCTCGCTGAAACAGCTCGAGACCACATTGCGCGCCAGCCGCGCTCCAGTACGGATCGTCCTCTTCGAGCAGGTCGGCCACGATCTGGACGTAGTCGGCGTGCCGGCGCGCGAAGGCGGGCAGGTCAGCTGCCGAGACGCCGAAACGCGGACCGGCCAGAGTGACCTGATCCATGTCCTGGACGCCCGAGGAACAATACGCCGCGTTGAGCCCCTCGTTCACCCTGCCGAGGCCAGTGGCGGGGTCGACGGAGAACAGCGCCGTGCTGGCCGGCCGCACCACGCCTTCGTAGGTCGAGATGAACTCCTCGCCGGGCAGATAGGCGCGCGGCTCCTCGTACGAGAGCAAGAGGCTGCTGCGTTCGGCGGTAGCGGGGTCGACGTCGAGCGGGTTGGTGTTGACGATGGCGTCGGTGCTGTAGAACAGCGGCCCCACCGAGAGCACACCCGGCTGGCCCGCAGCGTAACGAGCCGCCAGCAATTTCGGGTACGCCTTACCTTCTTCGCTCTGGTCGGTCGTGACCGAGCGACCCGTCTCGAGGGTGAGGGATGGGAAGGCGAGCAGACCCGCTGAACGCGAGCCGACGCCGTTGGAAAAGAAGCCGCGACCGCGCTGACGATGCGGGGCGACCACGTTACAGGAGAGCTCTCCGGACACGGTGGCTGGCCCGTTTTCTCCCAGGCGGTATCCCGACGGCTCTAAGCTCGGGTCGTCCCCCTTGCAACCGGCCAGATCTTCTTCGTCACCGGAATTCACGTTGACGGGTCGCCGGCAGGCCGCATCCAGGTCTTCCACGTCGATCACCGCGAGCTGCCCGGAGTGCAGCGCGGCGAAGGCGAACGTGCCGCGCAGCTTGCGCGGCGAGGCACCTGAAGACAGATCCGATGTCGGCCGATAGTCAGCGGGCGGGCTCGTGGGATCGACCGATGGATCGGGGTCACAGGCAATGCCCTCGACGGCGACGCCATTCGACGGTTCCGGAAAGTCCTGAAACACGAACTCGACATCGGCCACATCGCGTCCGACGGCGATGCGGTCCGGGGGCTCGAAGGGATTGAAGGGCGAACGCTCGCGGACGATCGGCGTGCGGTCCGTGGCGCCCGGGCTCACGTCGAACGCCATCAACGTGCCAGCCGTGGTCGTTGCGGAGTCGTCGATCGCGTACACGAAGCGCTTGCCGAGCGGAGTCAGCGGGCTCACCGCCAGCTTGCGCGTGGTCACGATCGCCGTCGGATCGTTGAACGAACGCGGCTCGAGCGAGGGCAGAGCGGTCAGCGTGCAGGGGTCGCTCGCGTCGAGCACGTGAATGACGGGCGCGGCGCCGTCGGCGATGAACAGCCGTTGCTCGTCGTCCAGCGCGAGGTCGACCGGGTAGGGCTGGTAGGCGTCCGGCACGGGACCATGATTGAAGCCGACCGGACTGCAGCTGGGCCCGCTCGGCACCAGATCGGGCGGCACCACCTGGGCGGCGTTCGAGACATCGGCGTTCAGCGGCAGGCGCTCCTCGACGTTGCAGACATCGAAGCTGCCTGGTGGCCTGTCGAGCAGCTCCTGAGCGTCCAGCACCCAGAGCTCGGACAGACTCGGCAGGGCAACCGCCAGCTTCCGGCGGCCCGGCGGCGAGGTTTCCGTAGCGAGGTCTGCCGGGCAGGACGCCCGGGTCGCGGCAGGCGCCAGCCCGACGAGCTCGCCCGGATCGACGTAGGTGCCTTCACAGCTCGCCCGCACTCGGCTCGGCGTGGCTGGATTGGCGTCCTCATCGACAGCCGGATCCACGAGCATGACCATCGAGCCCGGTGCTGCCGGCAAGCGGCACGCAGGCCAGGTGCGCAGATCGCGGATCGGTTCGGCATCCGCGCGCGGCGCGATGCAACTCGAGGGCAGGGCAAAGACACCTTCGCGCCCGGACTCGCGCACGCCGACGAATGAGGCCATGCCACCCGGGGTCGACACGATCGAGGACGGCTCGGCGCCGACCGGCATGAAGCTGTAGCCAGGCTGGCTCGGCTCGAAGTCCACGACGGCCTCGGTGACCGGCACCGACAGGTCCACGAGCGCTACTTCACCGCTCAGCGGTTGGGTCACGAGCGCGTGAAAGCGCCGGTTGTTTGGGCTAGCTGGGGCGAACTCGAAGTCGGGACAATCCGAACGCGGCAGCCCTCGGGTGAAGGCGCCGCTGGCGTCCTTTCCGAGACACACGATCGACACGTCACCCACGGTGTCGAGCGCACGCAACGTGGCAGTCGCGGTGTCCTGACCGCAACCCAGCGAGGCGGACAGGCCGAGCAACCCCGGCACGGCAAGCCTGAGCCCACGCAGGTTCATTCGTCACCTCGCGGTGCGGAGGCGCGACCGAGCGCTCGAATGATGGTGCCGTAGGTGGCGTGCCGGCGATCCAGATCGATGATGCCCACGTAAGAGTCCGTAAAGTGTGCGACGTAGCCGACGGCGTTGACGCTGTCGATGGCCAGTGCGGCCGGACCACGGCCGGTGAGCACGCGCGCTTCGACGACGCGTGCGACGGGGTTGTAGATGGTGATGGCTCGCCCGTCGAACGAGGTCACGAAAACACGTCGTTGGGGCTGCCCACGTTCATCGAGCACGTCACCGAGCAGGGTGCGCGCCGGGCCAGGGTCGATGGCGACCGCGTCCGACACCTGCAGGCGGTCGTTCGGTACCGGGCCGCGATTGACCGGCGTGCTGTGGCCGGTGAGGAGCGAGGCAGGCGCACTGTTCGACATGTACACGTCGAGCGCGACGCCGGCGCAGCTCCCCAGGCAGGTGGCGTCCTGGGCGCAGCCCACTTCACACTGGCGCCGCGACGAGTCATCGACCGCCATGCCGCGGATATCGCTCAGCGACGTCGTGGTCAGGCGATCGGAAAACGCGCTCTCGAGGAAGGGCACGCCGTCCGGCGCATCAAACGCGTCGTAGTACCGGACCAGCGTGATGAAGGACCCGCCCCGGTAACCCAACCAGAAGCCGGGACGGTAGCCAAGCTGGCGTGTCGGGGAATCTCGATCGATCGCAGCGATCTCGGGCACCGGGATGGCGCTCACCACCACGGGGCGCGCGGGCAGACCCTCGAGGATGAAGCTCAAACGCGGACCCACATCGGGCTGCTCCCAGTCGTTGGTGAACAGCGAGATCTGACCTTCGGTCTGATGCGTGATGACGATGGCGGTTCCGTCCGCGGTGGCGTCGACGCCGAACGGCTCGATCGGCAGCTCATCGCCTCGCGACGTGGCTTCTCCCTGCGAGTCTCCCTGGCGATGCTTCGTATCGCACTCGTCCGAGGTGCCTTGCCCGCAGTCGAGCTCCGCTCGCCCCGTGCCGGCTGCTCCCGCCACGTCCATCCAGGACAGCGTGGCGTCGCTGCGCACGGGAACGAACAGGCGCCCGCCGCCCGCGGGGTTCTCGCGATAGAGCAGATCCGTCGCGAAGGCTCCGACCCTCACGCTCGCGAGCAGTAAGGACGTGTCGCGGTTGTCGAATGCCGAACACAGCCCCGGTGATGTGCTGCGTTCCGCCGCCGACTGCATGCCGAGCCCGCCGCAGGGGTCGCTGCTGGCCGCGTCGACGCACCAGTGCGTCGGTGCCCGCTCGACGCCCGACGCATCCGCGCTCGGCAGCAAGTCGCAACGCTGCCCGGCGCCGGTGCACTCGGCATCCGACATGCAGTAACGCGGCAACAACTCCCGTAGCCGCGCCGCATCGTAGACCTGCACCGACCCTGCATTAAATTGCAGATCCCAGTTGCTGTTGGCAACGTAGAGCCGGCTGTTGTCGGGGCTCAGCGCGATACCCGTCGGAAAATAGATTCGGTCCAGCGGTGGCTCGCGCCCATCGTCGGGGTCGAAGCAGCCCGTCAGCGCAGCACTCGACAGCCCAGACAGGCAGGCGACGATCGCGAGGGGCCGTCGAACGGCGTGGACGAGCCTTTTCTGAGGGCTCACGGACGACATGAGCGGCGGAGACTAGTGGCCCGCTCCCAAAGTCACAACGCCGATTCCGGGACCGCCCGGGGATTCGTCGCCGAGGCAAAAACCCCTCGCGTTCGGGCTCGATCGCCAGCGCTTCTTCAGGCGGGCGGCTCGAAAGCGTGCCTGGCCGGGCCTACCCCTGCGGATGAGTCGGAGCTCGACCGGCTCGGCTGCGGCC
>WUUC01008184.1_pt1 | contig 16377 bp, 12 predicted proteins | sample 6278441 | NCBI WGS metagenome assembly WUUC01 (sample SAMN13675441, study PRJNA597444) | soil metagenome | isolation source: soil | place: USA: Washington | collected 2017-10
GCTCAGGGGTAGAGCACAACCTTGCCAAGGTTGGGGTCGTGGGTTCGAATCCCATCGCCCGCTCCAATTTCAACTCAGACAAAGGAACTTCGGCGCCTAGTCCCATCATGGGGAGCGCCTGAAGCCAGCTCCTTCGCGCGGCTGGTTGGGGTGATTGAATTGGGGTGCCGGCCAAAGCTGGCGCGCGCCCCCATCAGAAGCGCTTAGCCGGCGAGTACCAAATCGCCAGAACGATGCCGCGTTCATTGGCAGCTAACGTCGTGTGCTGGAGGATGATTTTCTCACCCAAATCGGTGAGCCATTTGTTTGCCTCGGTCTCGATGGCGTGGTGGCTTTGGTTGTAGAAAATCTTCACCTGCATTTCAGATCTCCTCTTGCTGCGAGTGAGAGGGCGTGCGGCGGTAGCTTGGGGACAACTAAGGCCAGCGCTCTCGACCAGGCCCCCGCTCGACCGCCCAGCACGGGGTGCGGGAGTGGTCTTGCTTATTTCTCGGTTCCACAGGTTTGTTTGGTTGCCTTCACGAACTCCCGAATAGCCGCCGGTTTGTGTGAGAAACAGATATCAACCAATCTGGCGGTCGTGCTCGACGGTGGAGCATGGGCAGGAGTGAGTTCTTCGAACGCAGCCTCGAAGTATCTTTTTTTGAGATGGTGGTAGCCGAGCCTGTCACCTAGCCTCTCATACGCTCTTGATTTGGCGACAAACACCGCTCCAAGCACGCCACTTACAGCGTTGCCTAAAATTTGCGTCACCGCCGTGCAATAATGCGCGAGCGCCGCTTCCTCACATTTGGTGACTGCTGAGGGTGAGCAGGCGGCTGCCGCCGACGCAAAAACAATCGCCAACCCTTTCGATGCAGATCCGCTCATCTTCGTCGGGCCGCCTCCTCACGCCCTCACTTGCATGGGTGATCGCCGTCACCGGGATAGTGGTTGCGATTGCGGGCGCGGCTTACGGCGCCCAATCGCTTTTCCTCGGTGTCTCTCTTGCCAAAGCCCTTCCGCGAAATGACCAATGGGAGTTCGTTGAAGAATATTTTCGCTATCTCGACGGCAACGACTCTCTTTTCGAATTTGTGAAAGCCCTTTTTGTGCGACTTGGGCAAGACGGCGAATACAGACCTTTGACCATTCGGCTCGTGCTGTACGCCGATGCAGCATTGTTCCGGATGGGTGGGATGCTGCCAGCCCTCACAATCTATGCCACGCTCGCAGCCACCGCCTACCTAACCGCCAGAATTTCGGCCGGCAGACCGGCGAGTACCCTTTCGCATGGCATTGGCTTCGCGATCTTGCTCGGCCTTGCATGGTCGATCGCGCAATTCGAGAATCTCAGCTGGGGATTCCAGGTTGGTGTTGTTTTTGCGCATTTCTTTGCGCTGCTCTGTTACTGGGCGTTCGCTTTATCGCTTACCGAAACGGGGGCGAGAGGTCGCGTTTGGCTGGCAATCGCCATCGCTGCAAATTTTCTTGCCGTCTTCTCTCAGGGGCTGGGGCCACTCACAATATTGCCTGCCCTTGCGATTGCGCTGTGGCTGCGAGCGGCAAACCTCAATCTCCTAATCTTTGTGTTATTCCACATTCTCTTCTCCGCCCCCTCCTTGCACGATCTCGCCTTTGCTGATGTCGCACGGGTCCAAGAGCACCTCGGCAAATCAGCAGAAACGCTAAGGTCTCCGGTCGATGTGCTCGAATTCGTCGCGGCATTTTTGACGTTAGCCGCTACCAGCGTTTCCGGGCTTATTGGTTTTCCTCACCAATTTTACGGGAGCGGTACCGATAGAGAAACTAGCGCTGGGGACATTCGCCGGTTTCGTCGCCGCGGCGACGTGGCTTTCAACTCTGAAGAAGAGACCGGTGGATTTGGGATTTTGTGTTCTTTTAGGAGCCTGTTGTTTTGTCTTGTTGGAAGCCGTGGCTGTTGCGTTGGTTCGAGGCTATTTGGCTGGGCGTCATGCAACACCCTCCGCTTTGTTTATCGTGTTTCTGCTGGGCGCTGCCTGGCGTTTAACGCTCGTCTACAGAACCGAGTGGCTGCAATTGCCGGTGCTTGGCTTGGCAGCTGCGGCTTTGATCGCAACAAATGCTTCCGTCTACAAGACGGAGTGGAGATACCTCGCGGACTGCATGGATCAGGCGACACATCGCTTGAGGACGGGATCAGCCGAGGAATTGCGTTGCGCTGTCGAGCAACTGGCGCTCCCACCCTCCTCCAAAACCGAGAAGAGATACCTCCAAATGCGCTTGGGACCTTTTGCCGACAATTGACAGGCTGCTCACGAGCCGCGTCCATAAGCCCATTTCGCGAGCTCGAAAAGTGACGGCAATGCGCGAGGCACAGGAGTTTTTCCGCACTATTTTGGCCGCGCTTGGGAGATCCTCGATCCACCTTCCGAACCGGATAAGGCTGAGTGATGATCGGGGCGGGGCGGGGCCTCCGCGACCCGGTCCTTGAGGAGCTCGATCTCCTCGGCCTTCCGAAGCCGGTGCAGGCGGTAGAGGGTTCGGACGAACTGCATGACGTGGCGGTTTTGCCAGCGTTCGGCTTCGGCGGTCAGCGCCGGCGTGAAAGGCAGGTCGCGCGCAACGGGCCACTCATCCGGGCGGGCGAAGCCGGAAAGAAGGCTGGCAATTGTCAGATCGGCGCAGCTGAACCGGTCACCCACAACGTAACGACGCTTATCGGAGAGCTTTGCGCCAAGCCAGTCGAACTCGGCTTCAAGGATCGATCGGCTCTCGTCGGCGGCGCCGGGCCGGACGTCGTAAGTCTCCATCATGGCACGCCACGTCGCCTGCCATATCGCCTCGCCGGCGATTCTCTGCCAGCCGGACGTGCTTCCCAAGAGTGACGCCTTCACAAGGTGCGAATGCTTCGGAAGCGTCTCCGCATAGATGAGACGCCGCACATGCATGCCGATGATCGCGTTTGCGCGCCGCTCGATCTCCTCGGCTTCGGCGCGGTTTTCTCGCGGCGGGATGAGAGAGCGGCCGGCCGAATTCGAGCGTGCCTCGGCCCAGTCGAGAATGGCGCGGCTGTCCTGAATCGCCTCGCCGTCATCGATCAGGATCGGGAGGGTCGTTGCCTTGGCGCCGCACCTCCTCGCAAGCTTCTTATGGACACCCGGCGGCCACCTAATCTCGACATAGGGAATGCCGTGCCAGTCGAGCGCCCAGCGGGCCTTCTCGCAATAATGCGAGATGCCGAAGGTGATGAGTTTCGTCTCGCCCATTCTGGCGATTTCAGAACGATAAAGCACGCGCTGCCGCTTTACGCACGCGGCGGCCGGCGGCGCTCGCGGAACCAGTCGCGATACTCGTTCATTTTGGCGCGCTGTACGGCCGGCGCGCGCCGCTTGCAGGTCGCAGCTTCCTCGCTCTTCGCCGCAGCTCCCCAACGAAGCTCGACGCAGTCATTGGGGTTGTAGGCCAATTCGAGATCTGCCCCGCGGTCGAGTACATCTTTCAGCGCGAGCTTCCAGTCTGAGCCGTCGCTCCGCGTATAGGAGAACGTCCGGGCCGACAGTTCGGAGGCGAGTACGCTCTGCAGCTCGGCCGTCACATCCGCGACGCTCTTGCCCTGCGGCATCGCGTATCGCTCCGGCCGGCGCGCGACACGATCGGGGAAGCCCCGCACCACGTCCATGGCGATGAGGAGGCGCAAATCGCGCGAAGGTGTCGCAAAGTCCTCCCATGCCCCGCTCGTCTCGAAGATGGAGGCGCCGTCCGGCATTGTGGCTTCGCCGCGACCGCTCGCTTGGAACTTGCGGCCGTTCTCGACCGAAGTAACCCGCGCCCGCACCTGCTCTTCGAATGCCGTGATCGCCTCTTTCATTGCCCGCAGCGGATCGAGGGGCTCGGGCGAAATCACGTCATCCATTTGGTCGTAGAAATCCTCGATGCCGAGGTCCGACTGCTCGGCCGAGTAGTTGGCATATTGCGGATGCTTCGCAATCTCGTCATTCGAGAGTCGCCGGAGCGCGCCGTTTTTTGCCCGCACGACGGGACGAAAATGCTTGAAGCCGGGGCCTCCGAGGCCGGGATCCTGCGCGAAGAGGAAGTTGCCGCGCCAAAAGCGCTTCCGCGCCACCGTTCCGTCCGGCTGCGCATCGACGGAGAGGAGGATGCCCGCGGCGTCGGCCGTCTGCGGAACACGCCGGACAAGCACGAGGAGATGCCCATATGGGTCCGCATAGACGGTTCCCGGCCGCAGCGTCTCCTGCTTCAGCGGCACGGGATAGTAGTCGGTATTGTTGTCCTTTGCCGCCGTCCGCCCGTTTCCGGAATGGACGGCGTTGCCGACCGTCTGCAGATATTGACTGAAGGAGCCGGTGAGGCCGAGCGGCTTGGGACTGACCGTGTTCACGCGGCGAGGCCTCGGCCGGGGGTCCACGCCGAAGAAAGAGCGCGCCAAGGTCATCTCATCAGGCGGCGTGGGGGGCGGGGGAGGAGGTTCCTCGTTCTGGAGATCCCACCAATCCGGGCACCTCGGAGGCTGACCGCCGCCGCCGCGCGTGCATTTTCCGTAGCCGTAAGGCAAGCCGAGCTTGAAGGCAAAATAGGCGCGCAAGAAATAGGGGAGGTCGGCGCAGTCGGGACGAATGACCGCCTTTGTCTGATCTTCGCCGAGGCCCAAGTAATTGAACAGGAGGTTGCGCGAAGGATCGCGTGTCACTTCGTGCAGCGCCGGCCAGGAAAGATCCTGATCGAGCGGCCCCTCGAAGAGTTTCTCGACCCAGGCCGAGTACAGATTCTCAGTTGCCCGGCTCCAGCTGTCGCGGATCGGCCAGACGCTCCCTCGCGTCTTTCCGGGCCGTGGCGGACGAGCCTTATGCACCGCAATCTCGTGAGCGATCTCAGCGCAATCGCCTGACGCGCTGTCGATCGCGAGCCGCGCTTGCCATTTGCCAACGGAGGGCTCGGAGACCTCCGCGGTCCAGAAATAGGGCGGGCCACCGCGCCTTTCACGAGATTTGGCGGCTACGGTTCCATCTGGAGCGACTAGCGAAAGCTCGCCCTCGAGCGGTTGCTCGGCCGTGAAGAGGACGCGCAGCGGAGCGCCCTTCCAGGGCCCCATTGGCGAGGCCAATACGGAGATTCCCGCCTTCTCCTCGCAGATCGAGGCTTGCCGTTGCTCCTCTGCGTTCGCGGCGGAGCCGACGAACAGGAGGCATGCACCGGCGAACGGTGCTAACGCCGTTGATACGGCAGCAAACAGGCGGGCTGGCAACAATCGAGCCCCTCCCCTCGACCACGACGGACGCTATTGTGAGAGCTTTGCCGAATAATGGCAAAAGCGAAAATTCTTCGCTTCACATTTGGCGAAGCGGCTCTTTCTGGAGGATGCGCTCTCGGGGGCCTTGTCGCTACCAAATTCCGAAAAGGCCGCCGCCGCCTCGTCCCCAGAAGGGCTGGAAATTGCGCCGCTCGAAGGGCGCATAGTAGTCCGGACCAAACGGACGCCGCACTTTCGGCTTAACGCGTCCGGCTTCGCCAACCGACGGCGAGGGGGAATCCTTCGTCAGCACGATAAAGTCGCCGCCCTTCGGCAGCCCGGCCGAGTTCAAGGCTCTTTCGGCAACGATAAAGGTCGAGCCGGGAGTGAGACGCTCGGAGACTTTCCGCCGTACGTCCTCTGGGATCTGCAGCCGATCAAGCGGGCTCGGGACCTTACCGTTCTCCACGTCAAGGGCCACCCAACGGGCTTGTGACGCGTCCGGAGCGAATTTCAACGCTGTATAAACGTGCGTGCCCAACGGATCTTGGGGGTTGCGGAAGCTAACAGGCGCGGTGAATAGCTCTTCAAATTCCTGGCGCACAAAGAGGTGCCCGGCTGGAGGTTCGCCCTTGCCGGCCTTTGCATAGACCTGCTTCACGAGCTCGTCTTTAAAAGCGCCGGTTACGCGCAGTCCATTATCCTTCTGGAAGGCCTTGATGGCCCCAATGGTGGCCTTGCCCAAAGTTCCGTCGAACTTCATTTTCGGCAGGTAGCCCATGGAAGCGAGGACCTCCTGCATGCCAATGATGCGATCGCGCTGCGTCGCGCGGGTGACGAGCATGCGGAGCGGGGCCGCGGAACGAGGCTTGGCAGCGAGTACGGCGGCGGCTTCAACGCCGGAATCGAGCTTCGCCGCCGCTTCCATGGCTGCCGCACGCAAAGAGGCTGCGCCAGCGCCGCTGTCCACCTTCGCCGCGGCACGCAGCGACGCCGCGCCAGTGCCGCTGTCTACCTTTGCTGCGGGGGGCGAGACGACGGGGGCAGCCGCTTGAATGGGCTGCGCAGGGATGCTTCCCGTGATGTCCTCGACCTTGGTGACGGCGTGCGCGCGTTCGGGATCCGGATCGTATCCGCCATTATCGTGCCGGCCGGTATCCGGCTGACTCTCCGGCTCCGGCGGAGCACTTTGGGCTGGAGCCTCTTCATCGTTATTCGCGTCTGCGGTCGTTTCGGCCTTTGCGAGAATGACAGGGGTTGCCACGGTCGCAGCGGCGGCCATGGCTGGAAGCGGCGATGGGCCACCCGTGGGAAGGGGCCCCGGCTCTGGAAGGCTTGCAACGGTCGGGAGCGGCGCGGGCTGGAACAGGGCCGGATGCTCGACGAGCGTCGGGACCGGGCGTCCGCGCGAGATGACGACATTGTCGCCGACCGTGGTCAGCTTGAAGAGCTGCGGCGCGAAAGAATAGCGGAGGCGAATGCAGCCATGCGACGCCGGGTATCCCGGAAGCACTCCGGCATGCAGAGCCGTGCCCGACCAGGTGATCCGGTTCATGTAGGGCATCGGCGCGTTACTGTAGAGATTTGAGTGATGCCAGCGCTTCTTTTCGAGGATGCTGAAAGAGCCGACCATGGTCGGATGTGCCTTCGTGCCGGTCGACACCTCCGACGTGGTGACGAGATCCGTGCCGCGATAGACGTCGACCTTCTGATCGCCGAGCGATACGACGATCATCATCGGCTCGCCGTTGTCGATGTCGACGACGGGAGGCAGGGCTTCCTTCTTTGGCTTTTTTTGCCTGGCATCGGCGGGCTGCGCCAAGGCGAGTCCAAGAGCTGCAATGGCTATTCCGGCAGTCCCAAGCGCGAAGCGGATCGCGCCCTTGCGCCTACGCAGTACACTCGTTTCCACGCTAGTTCCCCGTCGCTGGAGCACCTGAAGAAATCTCCGCGTTTGTGGCCGCATCGAGCGAATCGTCCGAATCGCCAGGCTATCAAACTGGAGATGAAATTCCTTCCGATTAGCTAACATTTGGTGCCGCGCGTCAAAGTTTTCCAGACGGTAAAACCTATAAAAAACAGCTTTCAGACAAACCCAAGCTGCAACAGCAAAATTTCGTCTGGCGGAGCGAAGTTCCCGGACCGCTCAAACCCAGACACCAACTGAAATTCTTCGCCTGTTTCCTTACGGCAACAGTGTGTCCGAGCGGCGTATTGACTGAGCCGAAACTCCTTGCTGAGCGGTGACGTTACCTAGATTCGCGACTATGCCGGGGAGAGGGAATTAGAGTTCCGCCATGTTCGAAGTTCTTGAGATCCGAGCGTTCGGAAATCCGCTGGCCGCTTGGGCCGCCGCGGCGGGCATCGTGCTTGGCGTCGTCGGGTTCACGGCGACAATCAGGTCCGCGCTCTTACGCTATTTGCGCCCCATCGAAGACGGCACAGAGTTGGATTGGCAGGCGGTTCTTTCCGAACTCGCCCGGCGCACGCTTCTGCTCGTTGCGCTCATCGTCGGGCTCTGCGCGGCAAGTCGGGTTCTCAGGCTTCCGCTGCCGCTGGAGCGAAGCCTCGGTTCGATCTTCATCGTTGCCATCTTCGTGCAGGTCGCGCTTTGGGCAGACCAACTTCTGACCACCGGAACGGAATGGCAGCTCGCGCGGCGGCGCGCGACGGCTGCCGCGACCCGGAATGCCCTCGGCATCATCCGCTTTCTCCTCAGGGTCGCAGTATGGGCGATCGCGCTTCTCCTCATCCTCTCGAACCTCGGCTTCGACGTGACGGCCCTCGTCGCCGGCCTCGGCATCGGCGGTGTCGCAGTCGCCTTGGCGGCGCAGAACATTCTCTCCGACCTCTTTGCCTCGATCGCAATCGTGCTCGACCGGCCCTTCGAGGTCGGCGATGTGATCGCCTTCGAGGATCAGCAAGGTCGGGTTGAGCGCATCGGCATCAAGACGACTCGCATCCGGAGCCTCTCCGGAGAGCAGATTGCTTGCGCCAATACACGGCTCCTTGCGGCACGCATTCACAATTTCCAACGTATGAGCGAGCGCCGCGTCGCCTTCTCCCTTGGCGTCGCTTACGAGACGCCCGTTGAGACCGTGGCCAAGGTGCCGGAGCTCTTGCGCGGTATCATCGGCGAGCAGGAGAACGTTCGGTTCGACCGCGCGCACTTCAAGGCTTACGGCAACAACTGGCTTGTGTTCGAGGTGGTGTATTGGGTGATCGGTCGGAGCTTCGGCACCTATATGGATGCGCAGGAGGCCATCAATCTCGCGATTCTCCGGCGTTTCGGAGCCGCGGGAATTGCCTTCGCACATCCGGATCGTGCGCCGACCCTGCCGCCTACTGCTGTTCGTTCCGAGGTTATCGCGCCTAAGGACGCCGAACGCGACGCGGAGCTGGCAGGGCCGCCCGAAAGGCACAAGGCGAAAGCCGGAGCCTGACGGGTCGAAACCGCTTGCTTCGCCGCCGGGCCCCCAATACACCCGATTTCGGGTCAGGACTTGGGAGGGACAGATGGCATTCGCCTCGACGTGCTTGCGCCCGCGCCTCGGCGACAGAGTTCGCATCCTCTTGGTCGCCGCGGCCGCCATGCTCCTTTCGGGGTGCGGGATCAACACGATCCCGACCTTGCAGGAGAGGGCAAAGGCAGCCTGGAGCGAGGTCCTGAACCAATATCAGCGCCGGGCGGATCTCATCCCCAACCTCGTCGAGACGGTGAAGGGCTACGCCGCACAAGAAAAAGAGGTACTGACCCAGGTCGTCGAAGCGCGCGCCAAGGCAACGCAAATCCAAGTCCCTCCGGACATCCTCTCCAATCCCGGGGCCTTCCAGAAGTTTCAGGAGGCGCAAGGGCAGTTGACCGGCGCACTCGGGCGGCTCCTCGCCATCGTCGAGAACTACCCCGACCTGAAGTCCAACCAGAATTTCCTCGCGCTACAGTCGCAGCTCGAAGGCACCGAGAACCGCATCTCGATCGCGAGAGGCGACTACATCACTGCCGTCGAGGGCTACAACCGCGAGCTCCGCACGTTTCCCGGCCGCTGGTGGCGCGCGCTGCTTTATCCCGACTCAGAGCCGATGCAGAATTTCACGGTCGCCGAGGAAACGACCAAGGCGCCCTCGGTGAAGTTCTGACACGGCGGAGCGCAATGCGTTTCAGCCGTTGCTTCTGGATCGCGGCCCTTTTCTTAATTGCGCTGGCTGCGAGCGCGTGTCCATCGGAGGCCGAGCCGACTTTCCCTGCGCTGTCCGGCAGGGTCGTCGACGAGGCCGGTCTCCTCAGTGCCGAAGACAAGCGTGTGCTCGAAGCCGATCTCAAGGCGCTCGAGGAGAAAAGCTCCGATCAAGTCGTTGTCGTGACGTTGCCGTCGCTGCAGGGCTACCCCATCGAGGATTTTGGATATCAACTCGGCCGGCATTGGGGCATCGGCACCGCGCGGCTCAGCAACGGCGCGCTGCTGATCGTGGCGCCGAACGAGCGCAAGGTGCGCATCGAGGTCGGCCGCGGATTGGAGCCGATCCTCACAGACGCCCTGTCCAAAATCATCATCGAGTCCGGCATTCTTCCGCGCTTTCGCGCGGGCGACTTCGCCGGTGGAATCAAGGCCGGCGTGCGCGACATCACGCTTGCTCTGACTGGCGACGCCGCTGAACTCGAACGGCGAGCAAAGGCGCGCCAGGATGCCGACGACCCGGCCATCGACTGGGTCATGGTGATCTTCTGGACGCTGATCATCCTCTGGTTCGTGTGGGTCATGTGGCGGAGCTCGAAGCAGCCGAGGCTCCGAAGTCGTGGTCGCGGGAGCACTCCGGTCTTCATTCCGGGACCAGGCTGGGGCGGCGGCAGCAGCGGGGGAGGATGGAGCGGCGGCGGCGGGGGATTCTCCGGTGGCGGCGGAAGCTTCGGCGGCGGCGGCGCCTCCGGCGGATGGTAGGGGACACGATGGCGATATTTAGCGCGGCGGAGCATCGGGCAATTGCCGACGCAATCACGCGTGCGGAATCCGCGACAAGTGGCGAGATTGTCGTCGTGGTTGCGCGCGCCTCCGGGCGCTATTTCGGCATCGGGCTCATGTGGGCCGCGCTTCTTGCGCTGAGCGTTCCGCTGCCGCTGATCTTCTTCACTGCTTGGCCGGTCGAGCACATCTTTCTTGCCCAGCTAGGCGCCTTCGCCGGAGGCGTCGTGCTCATCCAATGGGAGCCGATCAGATTCGCGCTGGTGCCTGCGGGGATAAAACGGGCGCGGGCGCATGAAAAGGCAATTGAGCAATTCTTGGTGCAGAACATGCACACGACCAGCGGCCGGACCGGCGTCTTGATCTACGTTTCCTTCACCGAGCGCTTCGCCGAAATTATCGCCGACTCGGCGATTTACGCGAAAGTCTCTCCGGAGAGTTGGGTCGATGCTGTTGACCGGCTCACCGAAAAACTTGGCAAAGGCGAGCGGATGCAGGGCTTGGTCGCGGCCATCGAGACCTCCGGCGCCGTTCTCGCCAAGCATTTCCCGCCGGGAGGCGCGGACATCGACGAGCTTCCCAACCACCTGATCGTCCTCGATGGCCGCTGGAGCGACTGAAGGCCGTCCGTCTGTGTCGGGCCGGCTCGGCGTCGCGGGATGGATCCTGTTCGATTGGGCGACGCAGCCCTTCTACACGCTTGTCGTCACCTTTCTCTTCGCACCCTATTTCGTGAATAGCTTCGCTGCCGACCCGGCCTTCGGCCAGACGCTATGGGCCTACACAACCGGGATTGCGGAATTGATCGCGGCGTTGCTTGCGCCCGTGTTGGGCGCCATCGCCGATGCGGGTTATGCGCGAAAGCCCTGGATCGCCGCGTTCTCGGTATTGCTCGTCGCGGGGCTGTGCGGGCTCTGGCTCGCCATCCCCGGTGAGATGCAGCTTCTGCCAATCGTGCTCTTCTCTTTTGCGATCGCCACGATCGGGGCCGAGCTCGCCACCGTGTTCAACAATGCGATGATGCCCGGCCTCGTTTCGGAGAACCGGCTCGGCAGCCTGTCGGGTATCGGCTGGGCCGCGGGCTATATTGGCGGTCTTCTCAGCCTTGTCCTGGTCGCCGGGCTGTTAGTCGCCGATCCGGCGAGCGCCAAGACGCTGCTCGGCCTCGACCCGCTCATCCCGCTCGATCCCACAACGCGCGAAGGCGACCGGCTCATCGGTCCGTTTTCGGCCCTGTGGTATCTCGTTTTCGTGCTGCCGCTATTTCTCTTCACGCCCGACCGGCGCACAACCGTACAAATCGCGCGACCGGTGCAGACGGGGCTTCTCCACCTTGTGCAAGGCATCAGGGACCTCGTCTCGAATCACCGGCAGATCGCGCTCTTTCTCCTCGCGCGCATGCTTTATGCCGACGGTCTCGGGGCCGTGTTCGCCTTCGGCGGAATTTATGCGGCGAGCGTGTTCGGCTGGGGCGCGACGGAGCTTGGCCTGTTCGGGATCGTGCTCACCATCGCCGGTACCATAGGCGCGCTTCTCGGTGGCGTGCTCGACGACCGCTTCGGCTCGAAACGCGTGATCGCCGCGGCGCTCGGCTTGTTCGTGCTCTCTTCCATCGGCGTTCTCTCCGTCGCGAACGAAGAGGTTCTGTTCGTGCTTCCGGCGGCGCCGAAGCTCTCGGAAAGCGCGCCTTTCTCCTCACTCGGGGAGCAGGTTTATCTCGCCTTTGCGATTCTGATCGGGCTCGCCTCGGGGCCTATTCAGGCTTCGAGCCGCACGCTCCTTGCGCGCCTCTGCCCGCCCGATAAGACGACGGAGTTCTTCGGCTTCTTCTCGTTCTCCGGCAAGGCGACCGCCTTTGCGGCGCCGCTCCTGATCGGCGTGGTCACAGCCGCGACGGGGAGCCAGCGAATCGGCATTGCGACGAGCCTGCTCTTCCTGCTCGCCGGCCTCGTTCTGCTTCAACGCGTGAAGCAGGCGAACTCGCGTTAGTGCCGGAAGTGGCGCATGCCGGTGAAGACCATGGCGAGACCGGCTTCGTCAGCGGCGGCGATCACCTCGTCGTCGCGCATGGCGCCGCCCGGCTGTATCACCGCCTTTGCACCTGCCTCGACAAGCACCTTCAGCCCGTCGGGGAAGGGGAAGAAGGCGTCTGACGCCGCGACTGAACCTTGCGTCAGCGGCTCATTCAGCCCGGCCGCCTTGGAAGCATGCGCTCCCTTCCAAGCTGCCATTCGAGCCGAGTCGACCCGGCTCATCTGTCCCGCGCCTATGCCGACCGTCGCACCCCATTTTGCATAGACGATGGCATTCGACTTCACGTGCTTTGCCACGGTGAAAGCGAAGATGAGATCGGCCATTTCTTCATTCGTTGGGGCGCGCTTGGTCACGACCCTGAGCGCCGTCTCGTCCACCACCGCATTGTCGCGCGACTGAACGAGAAAGCCCCCCGAGAGGAAACGGACGGCAAGTCCCGGCGCCCTCGGATCGGGCAATCCGCCGGCAAGCAGAAGCCGAAGATTCTTCTTCGCCGCGATGACGGCCTTTGCTTCTTCGCTCGCCTCCGGCGCGATAATCACTTCAGTGAAGATCTCGACGATGGCGCGCGCGGCATTGGCATCGAGCGCCTGGTTGAGGGCGACGACGCCTCCGAAGGCGCTCTCCGGATCACAGGCGAACGCCTTTGTGTAGGCGTCGCGGAGCGTGGCGCCGAGCGCGACGCCGCACGGATTTGCGTGCTTGATGATGGCGACGGCCGCCGTCTCCTCAGGATTGAACTCGGCGACGAGCTCATAGGCGGCGTCGGCGTCGTTCAGATTATTGTAGGACAGCTCCTTTCCCTGGAGCTGAACCGCCGTCGCCACCCCAAAGCGCTGCTCTTCGTTGCGGTAGAAGCCTGCCCGTTGATGCGGGTTCTCGCCGTAGCGCAGCTCCGACTGAAGCGTCCCTGCAGAAGCGCGAATGGGCGGCGTCTCGTCGCGCAGCTCCCGCGCGAACCAAGTCGCGATCGCCGCGTCATAGGCCGCGGTTCGCGCATAGGCCTTCGCGGCCAGCTCCTTCCGCAGGTCGAGGGTCGTTTCGCCGGCATTGGCATCCATTTCTGCGAGCACGCGCGCATAGTCGGCCGGATCGACAACCACTGTGATGCTGGCATGGTTCTTGGCGCCGCCGCGAATGAGGGCGGGGCCGCCGATGTCGATGTTCTCGATCGACGTGTCGAAATCGGCTCCGCCCCGAACCGTCCGCTCGAAGGGATAAAGATTGACCACGAGGAGATCGAGCTTCGGGATCGCATGTTCGGAAAGCGCGCGCTCGTGTGCCTTGTTGCCACGGACGGCGAGGAGGCCCCCATGCACTTTGGGGTGAAGGGTCTTTACCCTGCCGTCCATCATCTCGGGGAAACCGGTGACCTCGGAAATATCCGTTACCTTGAGACCGGCATCGCGCAGAGCCTTCGCCGTTCCGCCCGTCGAAACGATCTCGATACCGTGGCGCGCGAGCCCGCGCGCAATGTCGAGAAGGCCTGTCTTGTCGCTGACCGAGAGGAGAGCGCGAGCGATCTTTGGCATGGCCGCCACTGAAGGGAAGAAGGTGAGAGCGGCCTATCACGAATGGCTTCGCCCGGCAAAAGGCGTGGCGAAGTTCTCGACAGGCTAGGCCTCTTGCGGCGCCTCGGCCTCTTCCAGAACCATCGCTTCTCCCGGTGCGGCCGACTGCTCGAGGACCCAATTCACGGTCACCTCGCGCTCCTCTTCCATGCCGCCGGAAAGCACGACCTGAAGCGTGCGCCTGGGTCCCCGCTCATCGGCGAGGAAGACGCTTTCCTCGACGGCTATGGTCGGCGCGTCGGTGTTCAGCGTCCATTCCTCCCCGTTCGGAAGCACGAGAACGGCGCTCTTCTCGTCGTCGGACAAGCCGGCCTTCACGAGGGGATGAAGGTGAAAGCGGACGGCGTAACCGCCTCCGCTCGTCTGTGCGTCTCCCCTCAGTCCCCTCGGCGCGAACAGCTTGTCGACCCCGGCGATCATCAGACCGTCGGGCGAAATCAGCATCCTGCGCGCATAGCTGACGCCGTAGCGCGAGAGATAGCCTTCATGCGACGCCTTTAACTCAAGCCCATCTTCCGACTCGCTGAGTGAGACCTTCACGTTTGGCGGGCCTGCGAGTGGCGTATTTGGCGTGAGGGCGCTGCCATTCGCGCCGCTTCCAAAGGCGGCGGAAGAAGAATCGTCGAAGGTCAGCAGCGAATGTGCCGGCGTCGTGCGCGCCACCATGCGCCAATTCTCGTAATGCGAGGTCGGCGCACCGCAATTGACGATCAGAAGATGCTCGCCCGCGCTCATTTCGAAGGAGAAGCAGCCCGCATGCCCGCCGGTGCTGACGGACGGCGCGGGCGCCGGAGCGACGTCCAGGAGCAGGAGCGTGGTTCCCCCCTCCATGCGCACATAGCCGGAATTCGGAGCCGCGGTGAGCGGCGTCCCATCGGTGTCGTCATAGGCAAGCACCGTGGCGACGGCGTCGGCTGCGGTTGCGCCGCCGCCGTTGAACCTTGCGAGCGTCCCGTCGCCGAGGCGGAAGAAACGCACCATGGGCATGGCGCGGTCGATGGCATCGGTGATCTGCTTCGGCGCGAGGCGATCCCGCGCCACGAAACATTGGCGGAGCGGCAGGAGATCGAGAAGCAGTTCGACCAAGGCGACCGGGTTGCGCGAGAGGTGGCCGCCGTCAGGCAGGACCTGCCTTTCGATCTCCTTGCAGAGAGTCTTCAGGTACCGGTCGAGGACCGCCTGCTGCTCGGCGATGCAGAGTCCCGCATAGACGAGCGCCATGAGGGCGTGGAGCCGCGGCAAGCCGTCCGGCGCGTCGCGATAGCTTGCCGACAAATAGCGCAGATGCCCCGTCAAAGTGCGCAAGAAGGTCTGGTAAGAGGCCGGATCGCTTGCGTCGAGCACGACTACGGAATTGGACAACCAGGAGATGACGCGCCGGCCGACCACCTCGGGAAGCCAAGCGAGGCCCTGGACGCGCTTATGCATCGTGAGGAAGTCGTTCAACAGCACCTTCGCCTGTTCGCGCGACAACGTGCTGCCCGCGACGCGCAAATGCCGCAGCCACCCGAAGCCGTAAAGCTCCCGCGCCCACCCTTCAGAGGGCGGCCGAATCGCGAAGGGTGACTGAGCACCGAGCTCGACGAGGCTGCCGGCAAGCCCAAAATGCCCGTTGTAGATCTCCGTGGCGAAGCTCGGGTCGGCCGTGCGGAGATCCTGCGGCGCAAGCAGAAGCTGCTCGGCTTCCGTGCCCGGATAGCTGAGGCTCGCCACGCGCTGGAGCACGAGACCGCGGAAAAAGCCGGGCCCGCGAGCAAGGGCACCGGACCGGGCCTGGCCGGGAAGGGGATCAGCCGCCATGCGACTCTCTGAGTTCCATCGACCCGGCACTCGACGCCTGCACCTCCGGGCTCCGTTATATCTCAAGCATTTTCGGGCCGCAGGGTTGCAGGATCAAGAAAAATGGCAGACCCGAGGCCGAGCGGCTCAATTTCGCCGGATCAGCCGTGCGGCGAAGAAGCCGTCCATTCCGTTCCACTCCGGTGCCCCGAGGTCGAGCTGAAAGGGCAAGGTGCGGAGGCATCCTGATCGGGAAAGCCAGTCGGAGCGCCCAAACACCTCTTCGGGGATGATTCGGTCGAGAGTAAGGGCTTCGTTCCGCCCGAGCAGGGCGGCGATCTGGTTTTCGCCTTCCTCCGGCTCGAGCGAGCAGGTGGCAAAGAGAAGCGTGCCGCCAGACCTTAGCAGGTTTGCAGCGTTATCAAGGAGACGGCTCTGCAACTGTGCAAGTTCGCCGATATCGGCCGCGGATTTGAGATGCGGAATATCCGGGTGCCGGCGAATGGTGCCAGTCGCGGAGCAGGGCGCATCGAGCAGCACGGCATCGAAACGCTCTTCGGGCGCCCAGCTCGTTGCATCGGCGATCAACGGAGTGGCGCTGAGCGTAAGACGGCGAAGGTTCGCCTCCAAAGTCTGCATCCGCGGCGCGGAGATATCGACGGCGACGACGGAAGCGCCGGTTATTGCAAGCTGAGCGGTCTTGCCCCCTGGGGCCGCGCAAAGATCGGCGACACGCATGCCGAATTGGGGCTTGAGGAGGCGCGCGGGCAGTGAGGCTGCAAAGTCCTGCACCCACCATGCCCCGTCCGCATAGCCGAGAAGA
>WUUC01181212.1_pt1 | contig 16374 bp, 12 predicted proteins | sample 6278441 | NCBI WGS metagenome assembly WUUC01 (sample SAMN13675441, study PRJNA597444) | soil metagenome | isolation source: soil | place: USA: Washington | collected 2017-10
GAAATGTCGTGAGGCACAGCCAAGTACTTTTGCATAAATATGAATAGCTTAGATAGAAGAGTTAGCGTGGCCCCCCTGATGGACTGGAGCGACAGTCGCCACTTCGACTGACACGTCAATAACTTGCGTCTGCGCAAAAGGGTATGTAGCAGTTTTGTCGCAGCTGCTGAAGAAACTGTGAAGCGTGCGCGATCATGACTTGAGGTCGATGCGATTCGGGAAGGAGCAGGACACGGAGTTGCCGTCGCAGCGGCTGCGTTACTTATTGCGACACTGTGTGACGGTCTGCAACTGCGTGGGAAGGACGAATACGCTTGGTTCTCAACATCAGGGAAGAGACACATTCTGAAAGGCATACCGCCTCTCGCGTTTCAGCTTTGCTAGTTCTAGAGCATTCGGGGTTCGATGCACCCTTTATAAGCTCACCTTGGTACGTCCTGATCTCTTGCACACATCGATTGTCGCGAAGGCAAATCGTCGGCATCGACAGACTGCACCATGGCTGTCGGCGCGTACGTAGCAGAGCAGAAAGGGTGTCGCGTGTGCCACCTCGCATGGGCTTCATACATGAGCGCTTGGCTGGAACTTTTTACAATACGGCGCATTGTCGTGCTGCCAAGCCTTCAGGGCCAGGCACGCTTCAGGGGATTCAGGCGACAGCTCAACCCGCGTATCGGGCCAGAGCACGCAGGGCGAGTGGCGAGTCGCTCTACTTGAGATCGCTCACAGACCCGAGCAGTGTCTGGCGACGGGCACAGTCAACCAAAACAACGGAGCCCACATGATGAGCCAAGCGACCCAACCCGTACGACTCGCAGGATCGGTTCTCAGGCGCTCGTGCCATGTATGCGCCTTCTTCCACTCCAAGGAGGAGGAGTATCGAGTGCTCATGCCCTTCATCAAGGAAGGTTTCGAGGCAGGCGATCGAGCGTTCCACGTGGTGGATGCGAAGCATCGGCCGGACCACCTCGAGCGCCTCCAACGGGCCGGCATCGATGTCGCCACAGCCGAAAGCAACGGGCTGCTGGAAGTTCGTCGCTGGGATGAGGCGTACGTCAAGGACGACTACTTCGATCAGTATCGGATGATCGAGACGATCAAGGAGGCTTTGCATCCTGAGAAGAAGCCACCCGGGAAGCTGACACGGCTGGTAGCGAACATGGAATGGGCTTTGGAGGACCTGCCCGGTGTACATGACATCGTCGAGTACGAAACGCGCCTGAACCAGGTGTTGCCGGATTACGCCGATCCGGTGATCTGCACGTATGACCTGACCCGGTTTGACGGCAGCGTGGTGATGGACATCATGCGAACGCATCCTATGGTCATCGTGGGCGGCATTCTGCAAGAGAACCCGTTCTACGTTCCTCCCGACGAAATGTTGAAAGAACTGAAGGAGCGCGCCGCAGACCGAAGCCTCGTATGAGCGCACAGTCGCAAGACATTTCTGAAGCCTCTCGCACCGGCCCGGTTGCGACGCTCGAGGAGGCCTCCCGCCTGCGGCGGACGATGCGAGACCTGGTCGCATTGTCAACGTTGCCCGCCGTCTGGAGCGGCCTTGCCCCAGAGGCCATTGCACGCAGCTTGAGCGAAGCATTGCTGAGCACGCTGTCGCTTGATCTGGTGTACGTGCGTTTGGCCGCCCAAGCGCGGCCGGGCGTCATCGAGATCGCTCACAGCAAGGGCCGGGACACGGCACGGGAGTACGCTGCGAAAGGGGCGCTGAGGGCAATGCTGGAGGCCGGTCGCGGCGAACTGCCGCCCACTATCCCAGAACTGCGGGGACCGGGAACCTTGAACGTCGCCGTCATCCACTTCGGCATCGGCGCCGACCAGGGCACTCTCATCGCTTGCTCTGCGCGTGTCGACTTCCCCAGCGAGCAGGACCGGCTGCTACTTGGGGTGGCAGCCAATCAAGCAGCCATCGTCTTTCAACGCCGCCAGGTCGAAGAGCAGATGCATGAGCAGCGGGAGTGGCTGCAAGTCACTCTCGCGAGCATTGCCGATGCAGTGATCGCGACGGACACCGCTGGTCGCATGACATTCCTCAACCCTGCCGCGCAGCAGTTGACGGGATGGCGCGCTGAGGACGCAGAAGGACGACCTTTGGCCAAAGTGTTCTGCGTCATCGACGAGGAAACACGCGAGCCCCTGGAGTGTCCAGTTGGCAAGGTGCAGCGGGACGGTGGAGTCGTAAGCCACGCCAACCACAGTGTGCTGATTGCCAAAAATGGGACAGAGCGCGCCATCGATGGCTCGGCTGCGCCGATTCGCGATTCAACGGGTCAGATGATCGGGGTGGTGCTCGCCTTCCGCGCCGTGGCAGAACAGCGCCGGAGGGAACAGCACCGCAGCGTTCGGCTAGCGGTCACTCAGGCATTGAATCAAGCAGCAACGCTCGAAAGCGCGGCCAGCGGCGTGCTGCGAGCCATTTGCGAAGAGCTCACGTGGGACGTCGGGTTGTTCTGGCTGACGAACGAAGCAGGCGATCGCCTGCAGTGCCGGGCCTTTTGGCACGGGCAAGATGAGAAGCTTCAACAGTTCACACTAGCCAGTTGTGACCATGCGTTCGCAGGCGGAGAAGGGCTTCCCGGCCGCGTGTGGCTCGACAGGAAAGCCGCGTGGATAGCCCCATTGGCCCAAGACAATAACTTTCCGCGCCTTGCCATCGTAAGAGAGCTTGGTCTGCAAAGTGCGTTTGCCTGCCCGGTGATCGTGGGCGACCGTACGCTCGGCGTCATCGAGTTCTTCAAGCGCAGCAGCCGCGAGCCCGACGCTGATCTGCTGGAGCTGATGGGCACGGTCGCAAGCAATCTCGGCCAGTTCATCGAACGCAAGGCTGCTGAGGACGAACTGAGGCGCAGCGAGCAGGAGCTGGCCGAGTTCTTCGAGAACGCAACGGTCGGCCTGCATTGGGTCGGGCCTGACGGCAGGATCCTGCGGGCCAATCGCGCAGAATTGGCAATGCTCGGCTACACGCGCGAGGAATACATCGGCCGCTCCATCTCGGAGTTCCACGCGGATCAAGACGTGATCTGCGACATTCTCAAGAGGCTGGGGGCTGGCGAGAAGCTGGCCGAATACCCCGCGCGGCTGCGCTGCAAGGATGGCTCGACCAAGGACGTTCTGATCGACTCGAGTGTGATGTGGAATCAGGGCGAGTTCATCCATACCCGCTGCTTCACTCGGGACATCACGGAGCGCAGGCGCGCGGAGCTGGCGCTCGCCGATGCACGCTCGCGGCTCGATGCGGCGCTGGAAGCGGGCGCGATCGTCACCTGGATTTGGGACATTCGCGACAACCGGATGTATGCCGACAACAAGCTCGCGCAGCTGTTCACTCTCCCGCCTTCCGACGCTGTTGGTGGATTGCTGGACAACTACGTCAAAGCAATCCATCCCGACGATGTGGACAACACCTTGGCGACGCTCAACCGGGCCGTCGAGACGGGGGAGCCCTACCAAGCAGACTACCGGATCGTCCAAGCTGACGGCGCTATTCGCTGGGTGACCGCGCGCGGAGTGGTTGAGAGAGATGAGCAGGGACGACCGGTCCGTATGCCGGGGGTGCTCGTCGATATCACTGAGCGCAAGACGCTGGAGGAAGAGCTGCGAATCAGAGTCGAGCAACTTGCCGAGGCCGACCGGCGCAGGGAGACGTTGCTCGCTTCGCTCCAGGAAAGCGAAGGGAAGCTGCGGTTGCTCGCCGACACGATTCCCCAGCTCGCCTGGATGGCGCAACCAGATGGCAGCATCGTTTGGTACAACCAGAAGTGGTATGAATATACCGGCACCACAGCGGATGAGATGCAGGGATGGGGCTGGCAATCGGTTCATGATCCGAGCGTATTGCCGCACGTCCTGAAACGATGGAAACAATCGCTCGCCACGGGCGAACCCTTCGAAATGGTGTTTCCGTTGAGAGGTGCGAACGGTCAGTTCTGCCCATTCCTCACGCGCGTGAATCCGCTGCGCAACCATCAAGGACGCATCGTCTATTGGTTCGGGACCAACACCGACATCAGCGAAATCAAGAGAATGGAGGAGGCGCTGCGCGAGGCCGACCGGCGCAAGGACGAGTTCCTCGCGACGCTCGCGCACGAGCTGCGAAATCCTCTGGCGCCGATTCGCAACTCTCTGGAGATCCTCAAGATGCCGCGGCTGGATCCGGGCGTCGTCGAGAAGACCAGGGCCATGATGGAGAGGCAGGTCCACCACCTGGTGCGGCTCGTCGACGACCTGCTGGACGTATCGCGTGTGATGCGCGGCAAGATCGAGCTGCGCAAGGAACCGGTGGAGCTGTCTACATTGGTGGCGCGGGCGGTGGAGACCGCACAACCGCTCATCGAACTTCAAGGGCACCGGCTCGATCTGTCCTTGCCTCATGAATCGTTGCTCGTCGATGTCGATCCGGTGCGAATGACGCAGGTGATCGGCAACCTGCTCACCAACGCTGCCAAATACACGGAAGCGAATGGCCACATATGGGTCTCGGCGCAGCGAGTTGAGGGTGAAGTCGTATTGCGAGTTCGCGACAACGGGATTGGTATCGCGCAGGACCTGCTGCCGCACGTGTTCGAGCTGTTCGTGCAGGCAGACCACACGTCCACCAAGGCGCAAGGTGGGCTCGGAATCGGCCTTACATTGGCGAGGAACCTGACGCAGATGCACGGAGGCACGCTCGAGGCACGCAGCCCCGGATTGGGGCGAGGGTCTGAGTTCATCGTGCGCTTGCCACATCTCCAACAGTCGCTGCCATGTACCGAGGTTGGCAGCGACACGTCGCAAGGGCTGCGCTCAGAGGGCTCAGCGGGTTATCGCGTTCTCGTGGTCGATGACAACAAGGATGCGGCCACCAGCTTAGCGATGCTCCTGCGGTTGCAAGGGCACGAAGCGCAGGTTGCCCATGACGGCCTCACAGCGTTAGCGATGGCTGCTTCTTATCGACCCAAGGTCATCCTTCTCGACATTGGTATGCCCGAGATGGACGGCTACGAGGTCGCGCGCCGGCTTCGCCAGGAGCCCGGTTGCCAATCCATCGTGCTCGCCGCATTGACTGGCTGGGGCCAGAAGGAGGATCGGCGCCGCACGGCCGAGGCCGGCTTTGACCATCACCTAGTGAAGCCACCGGATGCCAAGGCACTGTCCGACCTGCTGAGTTGCGTCTAGGCCTTGTCACGCTGGGTATCGGATCAGCGAGTTGTCACGAGCGCCGCAATGACTACTGCATCTCACGCCATCAAGGGACCAGACCATAGACTCGTCGCCGAACTGGACAAGCACTCGCGGCCGAGGAGCCGGCTCGAGACCCTGCAGCGACTGACAGCCGCTTTGGCGAGCGCTACCACCCTCAAGGAGATTGCGGACCGTCGCCTGCTCCCACGGCTGTTCGAGATGTTCTCTCAGATTCGATCGCGCGATGATCGCGCGACTGACGGAACGGGGATTGGGCTGGCCCTCGCGGCGCAGGCTCGTTGAATTGCACGGCGGAAGCATCGATGCGCACAGCGCGGGGCTGGGCCGCGGCAGCACGTTCGTTGTGCGAGTACCAATTGGGACGGACTTGGCGGCCTCGTGATGTTCAATTCTCCTCGCGCACATGCGAGTCCAAAGTCTCGTGGTCCGAAGAAGTCGGCAGGTCAACGCATTGTATGATGCGCAGGGGTTTAGTCGGGCAGGGCCTGCAAATGGCTGAAGCATCAAAGAACATCCCAACTCAGCGCGGCATGGCAGACGACCAGCTTGTCGAACGGTTGCGACTTGCCTTGGACTTCTCTGACGTTGGCGAGTGGAGCTGGGATGCTGCGACCGACGCGGTGGATCTGTCACCGCTCGCCTGCAGGATCTTTGGCATTGCACCGGGTACGGCTGTTACCTGGACACAGATGCAGGACGACCTTCTCCATCGCGAGGATGCGCCGATCGCTGCGCGTGCGGTGCTCGAATCGATCGAAAGCAGAACTGCTTATCGCGTTGAGTACCGCATACGCCGGGCCATCGATGGAGAACAGGCCTGGATACTGGCGCGCGGGAAAGCCCGTTACGATGATGAGGGGCGCGTCTTCGGCATGATCGGGCTCGTTCAGGATGTGACCGAGCGCAAGCTCGAGCAGCTCGCCTTGAAAGATGAGGCGACAAGTCTCGACATTCTGAATCGAACCGGCGCGCTCGTCGCCTCCGAGCTGGACCAACAGAAGATGGTCCAAGCCGTCACCGATGCGGGTGTACAACTCACTGGCGCGCAGTTCGGCGCCTTTTTCTACAACGTGATCGGGGAGCGCGGCGAACAGTACATGCTCTATACGATCTCCGGCGTACAGCGTTCGGATTTCGACAAGTTCCCAATGCCGCGAAATACGCCCGTTTTCGCACCAACGTTCAACGGCGCCGGGGTTATACGCTCAGGGGACATCACCAAGGATCCGCGATACGGCACCATGGAACCGCATCGAGGAATGCCTCGAGGACACCTGCCGGTCCGGAGTTACCTCGCCGTACCTGTCATCGCGCGCACAGGCGAGGTGCTTGGAGGGCTTTTTTTTGGGCACGCGCAGCCAGACGTTTTCAGCGAACGTGATGAAAGACTGCTCGTGGGTGTCGCAGCCCACGCCGCCATTGCGGTCGACAACGCACGGATGGTCGAACGTCTGAAGCGGGAGCTGGACGAGCGCCAAAAGGCTGAAACTGCGTTGCGGCTCCTGGCTGATCTGTTAGAGGCGCGAGTACAGGAGCGGACGTCGCAGTTGGAGGCCGCGAACGAGCAGCTGCGACAGCAAATAGCGGAGCGCGAGCGCGTCGAAGAGACACTGCGACACGCGCAGAAACTTGAATCGATCGGGCAACTCACCGGCGGCATCGCTCATGACTTCAATAACTTGCTGACAGTTGTCATTGGGAACCTGGACACGCTTACGCGGCGCCCGGTCATCGCGGCCGATGCTCGAGTTCGACGCTATGTTGACTTGGCATTGGAAGGCGCACAGAAGGCCGCCGTTCTGACACAGCGTCTGCTGGCGTTCGCGCGTCGCCAGCCGCTGAGACCCGAGCCCGCTGATGTGAATCGGCTGGTCAAGCGGACTTCAGAAATGTTGAGCCGAACCTTGGGAGAGCAGATTGAGACTCAGACTGTGCTGGGCGTGGGCACATGGACTATCGAAGTGGATATAGCCCAGCTGGAGAACGCGCTGCTCAATCTAGCGATCAACTCACGAGATGCGATGCCTGAGGGTGGCAAGCTGACTATCGAGACGACGAACGTGCATATCGATGAGGCGTACTCTCGTGCCAACGCCATGGACGTTGGCCAATATGTGCTCGTGTGTGTTTCAGATACCGGCATTGGCATCCCTGCCGATGTTCTGGATAAGGTATTCGATCCGTTCTTCACGACGAAGACGACAGGCCAGGGAACGGGTCTGGGCCTGAGTCAAGTCTACGGCTTCGTCAAACAGTCCGGCGGTCATGTCAGGATCTACAGCGAAGTCGGAGAAGGCACCACCGTCAAGCTGTACCTGCCTCGTTACACCGGTCCGGTCGAGCAACTGCACGCAGTACCAGAGACACTCGTCGGCGGCGACAGCGACGAGACGGTCCTAGTAGTGGAGGACGAGCCAAGTGTGCGACAGCTCAGCGTTTCCCTCTTCCAGGAGCTCGGATACGCGGTGCTGGAAGCACCAGACGGCCCGACCGCACTGGACATCCTCGCCCGAACTGCGCGCGTCGATCTTCTTTTCACGGATGTCGGACTGCCGAAAATGAACGGACGAGAGCTCGCTGAAGCAGCGCGGGTACAGCGTCCCGATCTGAAAGTGCTGTTCACGACCGGTTACGCGCGAAACGCGATCGTGCATCACGGTCGGCTGGATCGTGGCGTGGATCTGCTCGGAAAACCGTTCACGTTCGCACAGTTGGCTGAAAAGGTCCGACTAATCCTCGACCGGCAGTAGCACTGGCGCAAACTTCTGCTCGGCCCCGCCGATCCGTGATGACGCGGATCGCGCTCGCAGCTGCTAGAGAGCATGTGAAGTGCTCCTCGTTTCGTAAAATGGGCGATGACGTATTCACGGACGAGAGCACAGCAACGTGAGCCGCAGCCCCATCCGCTGCCGCTACATAGCGAGACACTGCGCGACTGTCTGCGACTCCTTGCGACGCCGAATCGCCTCAGTCGCAGCGTACTGCGGGCACGGACCGCGGGAGATTTCAGATCGGCTCGGCGGCGCGTAATATCCGATGCGGTGGCCCTGACTTCAGGCTTCGTGCCGCGCAACATAATAATGACGACCCTATTCCAAGGCGAGGCGGAGTCCGAAGGTGTTCGGTACACGTGGGCTATTTCGGAAGGTTCGCTCGGTAGGTTTACAGCCGTTGTTTCCATTCACTCGGCCAGCGTTGCGGCGGTTGTCGAGACTCGACCCGAATCCAGCGTAGAAGCCAAGCGATTGTGCGACTTGCTAGTCCCAGAACTGAGAGAACGCTTACTGCGAACGCGCCCCAACACGTGAGCGCCGCTTCCGTGCCAATTGATTGTCAATGCTAGGAGTGCCTTCTGACATGCATGCTCACTTCGCCCGATAGCGTCGCAGCGCTCCCAGCCCGATGTCGCAGTTGCGCGATGCAACGCTCTTGCAGGCTCTCGGCAGCTTAGCGTTTGACTGTGCCGCTGCAGGGGTCTACAAAACGCAAATGGATCGTGACAGCACAGGCGAGCACGTCGAGAACAGCACATGACGATTGGACCGCCGACAGTCGTTATCGTCGAAGACGAAGAAGTCGTCAGTCTGTTTTTGCGCGAGTGCCTCGGCGAAATTGGATTTCGCGTTCGAACGTTTCCAGATGCCGAAACAGTATTTCAGAGCGCCGAGGATCTGGTCATCGATGTAGCAGTCATTGATGTCGGACTGCCACACCAGACCGGCGACGAGCTCGCTCGGCGATGGCGTGAACGTCACCCGGATATGGCAATAATCTTGGCTACTGGGTATGACGAAAATACGTTCAAACAAATCTTCGCGAACGACCAGAGAATTCGGGTCCTTGCAAAGCCGTTCGATATTCCTCGACTTCTTGTTCAACTCGATGAGCTGGGCATCCATATGCCTTTGCACTGACCCACCAATCGTGGTCCCAGGTCGTGGTTCCAGTCCCTCAGCCGCACCAATCTCCAAATACGCTTCGGTCAAGGGAATTTTTGTCAGTTCGGGCACTGCCGAATGCCGACGCTTCGATCCTAGATCGGCAGGCCGGAATCGAGAGTTTCTGTCCGGCCTGCCGCAAGTGCGTTTGAGATCCTCTCAGCTGGAGGCCGATCTCACTGCGTTGGCTGCCTTCTCAATTAGTGCGGCGACGGCTTGTGGCTGTGACACGTACACAGCATGACTACCACGCGTTTGCGCAACTGTTGAGCCAGCGCGTTTCGACATCAATTCCTGTGCGGCGGGCAGAATCATCTTGTCCTCCGTGGCGATCAGGTACCAGCTCGGCTTGTTCCTCCACGCCGCTTCAGTGACCGCTCCGTTGAGCGCATCGATGCCCCACGGCACCTGCGAATCAGCCATGAACTCTGCCTTCGCGCGCGGGACATCGGCAGCAAAGCTCGCAGCGAACTTGGCCCGGTCCAGGAACAGATAACCCTCCTGTGGCGGCAGGATCGGCGGTACCGGCGCTCCGGGCGGAGGATCCTTGATCAGCGTGGACACAGATTCTCCACGATCAGGCGCGAATGCCGCGATGTAGACGAGCCCCACCACTTTGGGATCATTGCCCGCCTGCGTGATCACAACGCCGCCATAGGAGTGGCCGGCCAGAATGACCGGCGAGCGCTGCGCAGCCACGACTCGCCTCGTAGCGGCAACATCGTCCGCGAGCGATGTCGTCGGGTTCTGCACGACACCCACGTCGTAACCGTCCTCCTTCAGGATCCTGTACACATCTTCCCATCCCGAACCGTCTACGAAACCACCATGCACCAGGACAATGGATGGCAATGGCGCGCTTACTGGCTGGCTCATACGTTTCTCCTCTCGCAGTCATCACAAGGAACGGGAACGGCACACCTCGAAGAGCTGCCAAACACGCCGCTCCGTCTCATCGATCCACGTCTCGAGCAACCGCGTACTGGCAACATCCCCGTGCTCCTCGCATACGCCATGCGCCTCGCGCATGTATGTAGCGAGCTGCTGGTTGTCCTTGCACAGCTCTGCGAGCATCTCTTGCGGCGCCACGCTGTCCGCGTCGTTGTCCGCCAGGCGCTGCCGTCGGGCGATATCGCCGATGGAGCGCAACGAGTCTGCACCGATCTTCCGGACGCGCTCAGCAAACGCGTCCGTCGTCGCATGTATCTGCCGGGCCTGCTCATCGAGCAGGCCGCAGTAGTCGCGAAAATGCGGTCCTGAAACATGCCAATGAAAGTTCTTCGTCTTCAGATACAGTGCAAACGTGTCCGCGAGCAGCGCATTGAGGTGCGCCGCAATGTCGCGCGTTGCCTCCACTCCCAGGTCGGAGATCGCAATCGAGGTCGAGTTGCGCCTGCCACTGCGAGGTTCATCGTTCATGAGCCCATGTTGCTCCTGGCAGTCGGTCGGGTATGGCAGCTTAGGGACATGAATTGCTCAATCTGGCCATTTCCGTCAGCGGCCGCCCGTTGACACGCAGTGTCGTGGGCCTATGATTCCGGGCCGAGCTCGAGTACATGTTCATGAGTGCACGCCACGGCTATCGCCGTCCGCTTGAAGCTTTCCGGACAGCAGATGCGCCGAGTCTGATCATCAGGAAGGTCACCAGATCGACGCTTGCGCTGACCGAGGTGCGAGGTGCTGCCAATCATGGCATCACGGCCTCCATTCCCTATGACGACGCCTTTCTGGTGCAGCTGCGACTGCTCGAGTGCGGACGATGCGATTATTTCTCCGAGGGGCGGCACGTCGATGGCGTCGATCACCGCGCTGGCTTGATTCAGTTGCACGATCTGCGCCGCGATCCCACGGTGGACCTGCGCGATCCTTTCCACGTCATGCATTTCTATCTGCCCAGAGCTGCCCTGAATGCAGTTGCCGATGAGGTCGGTGGAGGAACCATCGATGCTCTGGATCTGGAGCCTGGTCGCTGTGCAGAAGATGCAACAGCCAGACACCTGATGCTGTCACTGTGTCCGGCGCTCGAGCGCCCTGCGGAGGCCAATGCGCTCTTCGTGGACCACGTCGCCGCAGCACTGTGCAGTCACGTGGCCCAAGCCTACGGCGGAATAGAGAGGCTTGGAAATCTGCCGCGCGGTGGTCTTGCTCGGTGGCAAGAGAAACGCGCGAAAGAACTTCTGGAATCAGACCTCAGTGGTGAGTTTCCGCTACGCCGTTTGGCGCTCGAATGCGGCCTGTCGGTGCGGCATTTCACGCGCGCCTTCCGGCAATCGGTCGGGATGCCGCCGCACCGCTATCTGCTGAAGCGCCGCATTGAGCGCGCTCGCGACTTACTGCGGGACCCCTCCTTATCACTGCTCGAAGTCGCACTCGCATGCGGTTTTTCAGATCAGAGTCACTTCACCCGTCTGTTCCGCGCGTCGACGGATATGAGTCCGGGTGCCTGGCGCCGTCAACAGGTGTTCGGGCCGAAAGACTGGGCGCAATAAAGCCACTCCTCGTCAGCTCTTGCTCGATGAATGCCACGAAACCTCGCGCCTTCGCGCTGGCGCGGCGCCCCGTACCGATACGGTCGTCAGCTACACCGGCATGCCGAGCACCTACGGCATCCAGTTCCGGTACCGTCACTGACCGAGCCAAGCGGGGCAGGGACCTAGTCCGTCGCTTCGACGCGCGCATTGTGACGTCGCGCGTCTGTCCGGGCGCTCGCGAGACTGGCAACGAACTACACTAGATGCTTCGGCGGTCGTTGTGCGAAAGAGCCTTGTGATGCGAAGAGCAGAGTGTTTCTTCGCTATAAGCAGGCGCGGCTCGTGGCTCGACAGGGCCCCGCCGTAGAGTGAAGAGTCGAGGCGCATCAATCGCCGGTACGCACCGCATTTAATCGTGCGCGGCAGGTCTTCTCGTAAGGAATAGGCAATGTATTCGACTGGACCGACAGTCGCGAAAAACCTCTTGCATATGAATCGATTAGATCGACGTTTGTGCACTGCACCCATGATGGATTACACGGACGCTCGCAGCTTCCGCTGACTCGTCAACGACTTACGCTCCAGAAAAATGGTGCGTACCAACTTTGTCACAGCTGACAGGACGATGGCGGCACGCGAGATCAAGGAGTTGATCAGCAATTCAGTTGTCATGGCCGCCGAACTCGTGGAGGAGGCGCTCGGCGATATCGAATCGCTGCGAGGCCACCTGCCGCGAGCGCCCAGAACGGGAAGAGGCAATCGCCCTGATCTTCGTCACTACGGGGAACTCCTGAGTCCGTCTTCGGGCATTCCCACCTGAGCCGACCATGCGGCCTGCCGATATTGATGGTCGATACAGCCATCAGTAAGGCCTCATGAAACCCGTTTCCCTGCCCGCGCTCATCGCCGTGCTATGGCTGACGAGCGCAGTCGCGTCAGCTGACAACGACGACGATCATGCGGACGCCGGCACTCTGTCGCAAACCGTCCATGAGCTCTTCCTCACCGAATCTGTATTCCCCAGCGAACAGGGCGAGTACCAACCCTTCGTCGGGGCCGACTACCAGCGCCATTCACGCGACTCCTGGAGCACGCTCCTCACCGTCGGCCTCGAATATGGCATCACTGATCGATTGCAGTTTTCCGCCTCCATCCCTTGGGCCGTCACCCACGATGAAGGCGAGAGCGGCGCCGACGCCGGCGACCTTGGCGTTGAGCTCTTCTATAACCTGATCCCCACTTCCGAACCCGTCGCCCTTTCATTCGCGGCAGGGATCGCCCTGCCTGCGGGCAATGAGCATCGCGGCTTCGGCGAAGGTGAGCAGGAGCTCGAGCTCGCGATAATCCTGGCCGGGCGCGCCGCGGACGTGCAATGGCAATTCAATTTCGGCGGCGAATGGACGGACAACGAATCCGAGCTTGTCTACAGCGTCGCCGTGCTTCCGCTGCAGTCACACTGGACGATCGTCCCGACGCTGGAGCTCAGCGGTGCTGAAACGGACGAGGGCGGCGAGCTCTACGCAACGCCCGGACTGCACTGGCGTCCCGCCGAGAACGCCGGATGGGGCTTCGGCGTGCCCGTCGGACTCTCGGGCGACGTGGAGCGCCTGCGCGTGATGATGTACTACACCATCGAGTTCTGATCGTGCGCATTGCCAAGCAGCTCACGCTTGCCTTTCTGCTCCTTGCCACTGTTCCAATCTTCGTGGCGGGCGGCGCTAGCTACGTGACCTCGATGGCCGATGCGAAGCAATTCGAGCAGGAGAGACTGAACGATCACGTCGCACAGGTAGCGGGCGGGGTTGACGCATTCGTGCGCGGGGCCAGTCGCGACATTCTGGCGATTGCCGCAGGGTCATCATTGTCGCTGGAGCTCGGACGCGACCCCTCGCAGTTCCTGACGCGCGCCAACAGAATCTATACGCAGTATTCGGACCTGATGCTGGTAGACGCTGATGGCACGATCCGTGGCTCCAGCGTTGCCAATCGCACCGGCAAGCGGTTGTACGAGTTCTTCGACGAGCTTGCTCCCCGAGTGGCCCAGGCATACAGCGGCTCGGTCGGTAGTGTCTTCATCTCCGATCTTGCAGAAGATCTTGCAGAAGAGGGCGGCGAGACGGAAGCAGGCGCGTCTGTAGCAGAGCGCGTGCCGGACCTCGAGCTACTGACGCCCGTGCACGACCCGCGGGGTCGCGTGCTCGGTGTGATCGTGGGCGTAGCTAGCACGGAGCAGCTCGTGCAGCTGATGCATGACATCAGCAAGCGACTGCCTGGCAAAGGCAGCGTAGAGCTGCGCGATCGAACGAATCGCGTGTTGTTTACAGGCACCGATGCTGGTGCCGAAGAAACTGCTGCAGCCGATGGCGAAGACGAGCACATGACCGCTCGGGCTACGCTGTCTGAGTACGGCACGAACCGCATCGGCCTCTGGCAGCTCGTTGTGAGTGTGCCGATGCAGGCGATCATGGCACCCGTTCAGCGCATGATCGCGACTTCCGCCGCCATAGGCCTCGTACTGTTGGGCGTGGCGGTGGGCGCCGCAGTGTACCTGGCGCGCTCGCTCAGTCGGCCGATCATCAAGCTGACGGGAACCGCGGAGGCGCTCGCCGCCGGCGATTCTGCTGTTCGCGCCACGGTCGAAGGCAGTACGGACGCGAAGCAGCTCGCGATTGCTTTCAACCACATGGCCGATGCGGTGTCCGCGAAGACGCAGGCGTTGCAAGCAGAGATCGATGAGCGTGAGCGTCAGGCCGAGGAATTGCGTCACGCGCGTCTGAATGCAGAGGCAGCCAGCCGCGCCAAGAGCGAGTTCCTGGCAAACATGAGTCACGAGATCCGCACGCCCATGAATGGCGTGCTCGGTTTCACGAATCTGCTGCTCGATATGCAGCTCGATGCGCAGCAGCGTGAGTTCGTGCAGACGATCCGGCAGTCCGGCGAGAGCCTGCTGCATATCATTAACGACATTCTGGACTTCTCGAAGGTCGAGGCCGGCAAGCTGACGATCGAGCGGCAACCCTTCAGCCTTGCTCGGGCAGCAGACGACGTGGCCGAGTTGCTCGCGCCGCAGGCGGAGAAGCAAGGCCTCGAGGTCGCACTGAAGGTGGCGCAAAACGTGCCCGAGCATGTCGACGGCGATTCCGGCCGGGTGCGGCAGGTACTGCTGAACCTCATCGGCAACGCGATCAAGTTCACCCGCAAGGGCCACATACTGATCGAGATCGATCGCGAGGGTGCAGATGAAGTCCGCTGCACGGTCACGGATACCGGCATCGGCATCCCGGCACAGAAACAATCGCGCCTGTTTCAGGAGTTCGGTCAGGCGGACACGTCGACCACGCGCGAATTCGGCGGCACTGGCCTCGGCCTCGTCATTGCCAAGCGGTTGATCGAGCTGATGGGCGGGCGTATCGGCTTCACGAGCGAGCCCGGGAAAGGATCGCGCTTCTGGTTTACCCTGCCGGCGCCGGCGGACGTCGTGCCGGCAGCCGCGCAGGCACTGCATTCGAGTCTCGCGGACATGCGCGTGCTGATCGTCGACGATCTGGAAATCAATCGGCGGTTGCTGAGCGAGCAGCTGACGTCCTGGGGCCTCGCACATGAATGCGCGGAGTCCGGCCCCAATGCCATGGAGCAATTGCACGCGGCGCGCTCCTGCGGCAATCCGTTCGATATCGCGTTGCTGGATTTCCTCATGCCGGGCATGGATGGGCTCGAGCTCGGACGTCGAATCAAGTCGGATGCCACGTTGCGTTCGACCGGCTTGATCATGCTGACTTCCGGAAGTCAGCGCTCGGCGGCGCCGGACTTCCTGGCCGCTGGTTTCAGCGTGTTCATGCTGAAGCCCGTCGTGCGACCCTTGCTTCTGCTCGATGCGATCACCAAAGCGTGGTACGCGATTTCTGATAGTGAAAGTGCGAAGGCGGAGCGCGTGCCTGCAGCCCATCTCACCACGATCAGGACCACAGCAACGATGGTAAATGAGTCGCGCGGTGTGATCCGCGTGCTGGTTGCGGAGGACAACGCCGTCAATCAACTCCTCATCACGCGCATGTTGGAAAGGATGGGCTGCAGGGTCGATATCGCCTCCAATGGTCTGGAGGCGGTGGCCATGGCGCAGGCGCTCCAGTACGACATCGTCCTGATGGACTGTTCGATGCCTGAAATGGATGGTTATCAGGCGGCGGCGGAAATCCGTCGCATCCAGCAGACGAGTCGACGGCTACCCATCGTTGCTCTGACTGCTCACGCGATGCCGGAGGACCGCGCCAAGTGCATGGCTGCCGGCATGGACGACTACCTGAGCAAACCGGTGGACCGGGAGCAGGTTCGCCAGGTATTGCACCGCTGGGTAGATCGTACCGAAGATGCCGAGCATCTCGCCGCCGGTTAAACTCCGTGACTTGATGTTCACCAAGCGGCTCGGCTCCGGCCTGCGTTGATGCGACATCACGTGCAGCGTTCGTATCTGGCAACGTCCGCACGTTGAAGAGGCAATCGATATTCCGATGGAGCGCGACGTGGCGCAGGATGACGGCTGAGATGGGGGCTGCTGGGCCGAGTACGGACTGCACATGGCGGCACTGCTGCAAGGTGCAGGGACATGCCCGGTCACCGTTCGCGACCCCAGCGATCTCGACGGTTGGTACGCGCTCTTCGCGTACCAACTTTGTACCAGCCATGACCACAAATTCCTTCGATCCTTCACGTCAGGTCGTTGCGGCGGATGACGAAGTCGCTGTAAATACAAGGGACTTCACGTGGCGGCA
>WUUC01006678.1_pt1 | contig 16373 bp, 12 predicted proteins | sample 6278441 | NCBI WGS metagenome assembly WUUC01 (sample SAMN13675441, study PRJNA597444) | soil metagenome | isolation source: soil | place: USA: Washington | collected 2017-10
AGCGGTGGACGGTCGCCGAACGCTGCTCCATCACCACCTTCCGGGTCGCGCTGCACTACGCGCTGCAGCAATCCCGCACCGTGCGCCAACTCAAGAAACTCGTGGCGCTCACCGAGCTGCACCTGATCACCGGCTACCCCGAAGGCAAGGCGTTCGTGGAGTGGCTGGCCCGCACCGGCCGCGCCCTACAAACGTGGCTGCTGCTCGACACCCAGGCCGCCGTCGACCTCGCCGGCTTGACCGGCCTGATCGAACAAGTCGTCACCTCCTTCGCCTTCCAGGCCAGCGGAGCGGCCGAACAGGACGCCCAAGCGGTGCTGCTGCGCCGCCCCGAGCCGGGACCGCGGTTGCGGCAGATGCAGGCCGGTCTCGGCACCGGGGACGCGATCATGGCCGACCGGACCGGCCGCATCGCCCCCATCCACTGGGATCTGATGACCGCCTGGATCCGCGACGCGCTGTCCACCGACGCCGCCGACGACACCGCTGATCCCGCCGGCCCATCCCCCTCCGACGCCGACGGTGCCGACCCGGACGACGACGCCCCCACCGCCGAGGACGCCGATCCCCCGCGCCGCGACACCTCGCCGGCGGATGACCAGCCGGTCGCCACCGGAGAGACCGGGGGCGCGCCGTGATGGCCACCGACCCGCTGCGCGAGCACGCCCACCCCGACCGGGCCGCGGATCGGTGTGCGGCCGGACCGTCCTATCAGGACGCGGCGACGCGGAACCCGATCCCAGACCGGTCATCGCTGATCACCGAGACCGTCACTCTTGTCCTGTGTGGACTGTCCGCGGTGATCGTGCTGGTGCTGGTGGCCCGGCACGCCTGGCCGGTGTGGTGGCTGGTGATCGCGGGCATGCTGATCGCCTGGGCGGGCGATGCCGCCTGGAGCGTCGGTGACCGCCTGGTCGACACGGTGACCACCCGCCACGCCGGCTCGGATCAGCCGGCGCCGGGATCGCGGGCGGGTGAGCCCCGATGAACGCCGTGGTGCTCCGCGGCCGCGGCGCCGTGCGGGAGCTGGTCCGGTGGGTGCTCGCCGCGATCCTGTGGATCCGCTACACCGCGCCGCGGCCGGTGCGGTGGTTCCTGGCCGATCCGCAGCGGCTGCTCACGGTGGCGTGGCTGGTCGGGATCCTGGTGGTGGGCACCGCCCGTGCCGCCAGCGCGGACCCGATCGTGGTCGGGCCCGATCTGGCGCAGGGCGCCCCCCGCACCCTGTATGAGTCCTATGACTTCTCCGACTACAAGCTCACCGTCAAACCCGACGAGGAAAACAGCGACTGGTTCGGCATCTCCGAGACCGTGCTCGAAGTCGTCGGGTTCATCAACAACCTGATCCTGTGGGCCTGTCTCGGGTTGCTGTTCGGCGCACTGTCCTTATTGGAATGGTTTCTGAACCTGACGGTGTATCGCGACTCCGCCGGTGAGATCGACACCGCCACCCAGATGATCGCCACCCAGGTGTTCTGGCCGTTGATCGCCGCCACGGTGGCGGTCGGCGCGTTCATCACCTACGCCCGCTGGCGCGGCGAGGGCCGCGGCTTCCTCAGTGACTTCGGGTGGGTGGTGGCCGCCGGGGTGCTCGCGGTCGGGTTCGCCGCCGGCCCGTCCACGCTGATGAACTCGGTGGACAGTGTCCGGCAGGACCTGGCCACCGGGGTGATGAGCGGCTCGTCGGCCTACGCCACCCAAGCGGGCAACCCCACCGGGTTCCCCACCCCGCAGATCGGCGGGGATCCGCAGAAAGCCGCCACCCGCCGACTGGTCGACGCGGTGTGGAACACCTACGGCGCGACCACCTGGTGTTTCGCCGAGTTCCGTGACCTGGACATCTGCCAGGTCGCCGGGGCGCACGCGCTGGCCGGGGACCAGCAGTGGAAAGACTGGATGGCGCAGCTGGACAACGGCGGCGCACCGCCGGAGTTCGGCACCCGGGTGCACTGGATCCGCGGGCAGGACATGACCCGCACCGGCTATTTGCTGGTGTTGGCGCTGATCACCATCCCGATGGGGTTCATCCTGCTGCGGTTGGTGATCGCCGGGCTGGTCGCCGTCGTCGGGTTCCTGCTGATGTTGGTGATCGGCCTGCTGTTCCTCGCGTTGTGGCCGATCCCCGGGTGGTTTCGCCAATTGGGCACCCGCTACTGGATTTACACCCTCGGCATGCAGGGCCAAGCCCTGGTCATCACCGTGATCATCTCCGGGACCACGGTCACCTCGACCATCATCGCCACCCAGATCGGCAAGTACGGCTTCTTCGTCGTCGCCCTCATGAACCTGGGTTTGTTCGTCGCGGCGATGCGTGCCCGCGCGTGGCTGGAAGCGCTGACCACCCTCGGCGGCGCCGGGGCGATCGGCTTCGCCACGGTGCTGTTGCTGCGCTCCGCGGCGCGCACCGTCGCTGGCGGCGTGCGCGGCGTGGTCGGCGGTGGGGTCGGGCTGGCCCGCGCCGGCCTCGGTGGACTCGTGAGCAACCCCCGGCCGGGGATGCGGCTGCCGGGGTTCACGGAAGGCACCTGGCGGCCGTCGCGGTTCGGGCTGGGCAAGACCGCCCCACCGGAGGAGACCGGGGTCATGCCGGAAACCGCGACGGCGACCCGGTTGCGGCCACCCGGCCCGGGCACCGATCTGGTGCGCTACCGGCCATCCCTGCGCCTCGACGACGGCCGCGACCCGTGGACGGCCTACCCGCACCAGCGCACCTACGTCCACGACAAGCAGGCCGGGATCAAGATCGTCGACCCGCGGCTGGGCCGGCAGCCCACCGTCGTCGACAAGACCGACCCGTTGATCGTCCGCTCGGCGCGAGCCCAGGACAAGCTCCCGCCGGAGCGCCGCACCGGCCGGGTCTGGGTGGACATCCGCGGCGAAGGACTGTCCGCAGTGGACATCGGGCCCGCGCCCGCTCCGCGCGTCTACGGCGGGAGTCGCCGGATCACCACCGCGGACTGGCCGCAGTCATCCATGAAACCACGGCGCCCGGGGGGCAACGCGTGACACACCACGACGACATCGATGGCCGGCCGCCGGGGACGAGGGATGGCCGCGCGACCGAACCAGCCGCGGCCCACGACGATCGCACCGCGGTGCCGGAACCGGCTGATGCGACGCGGGTGCCGGGTCTCGGGCCGGACGCCTCGGTGCGGGAGATCACCCGCGCGGCCCGCGCCGCGTTCCTCGGCACCGACCTGATCCAGTCCGGTCCCGGCCTGTGGCCCTTCGGGCAGCGGGCCCGGACCCGCCGCGACCGCAACCGGCAGGCCGCCGCCGATGCCCGACGCCGCCGGGCCGCGTTCCAACAGGCCTTCGAAGCGCCCCGGCAGGACTCGCCACCGCCACGGTCGCGACCGGGGCCGGTGGACCGGCGCACCCACCGGATCGTCATCGCCGCTCTGGCCGGGCTCGCGGCCGCGGTGCTCGCCGCCGCGGTGTGGTTCGGCGGCAGCCCGAACTCCCACCCGAGCTCCCAGCCCGCGCCGCTGCCCGCGGCAACCACCAGCTCCCCGGTACCGGTCACCAGCGAGCCGGCACCGCGCTCGCCGTCACCGAGTGAGACGGCCGCGGTGCCGCCACAGCCACCCATCCCCTCGGGCGGCGTCACGCCGATCACCCCCCGACCGCGCACCACCGTCGATCCCCGCTCCGTGCTGGTGGTCGATCCACCCGCCGGCGATCCGACCCCCACCGAGCTGGCCACCCCGGACGGCGCGCTGCGGGCCTGGCTGGCCCGGCTGTGCCCGTTCGACTACCACGCGCCGTTCGGCACCGCCGAGCGGCGGGCCCGACCCGCGATGACCGACACCGGGTGGACCATCCTCGACCCGGCCCAGAACCCCGGGGCCCGTGCCTCCTGGGACCGGACGGTGGCCGCCCGGGAATCCGGGCGCTGCGCCCAACCCACCGCGCTGGTCTCGCCCGAGGCACCCCGCACCCCGACCACCGCGATCGTCATCGGCGCGGTGACGCGGGTGGTCACCCCGGACGGCGGGCAGCCCTATGTCGAGCAGCTCTCCGAGGTGCGGATCATGCGCCAGGGTGCCGACCAGCTGTGGCGGGTCGACCTGCCCACCGAGGGCGGGTGATGGGGCATGGTCAGCAGACTCATCGGGGCCGTGGCCGGTGGCGCGGTGCTGTTCCTCCTCGCGCTGATCGTCATCACCGGCGGCGAGGTCGCCTCCAGCACCCAGCCACCCTCCGGCGGGTGTGTCATCACCGCCGCCACCCGCGACGGCACCCCCGGGCCGGGCACCCCCGGCGTGAAGCAGAAAAGCGCGGAGCTCACCGCCAACCAGATGGCCGCCGCCCGCACCGTCGTGGCGGTCGGCAAAGGCCTGGGCATCGCCGAACGGGGCATCGCGATCGCCCTGGGCACCGCGATGCAGGAATCCACCCTCAAACCCGCCGCCACCGCCGGCCGGGCGGTGGGGTTGTTTCAGCAGCAGGGCGAGCTGTACAGCGGCATCGACCGGGCCGACCCGGCCGCCGCGGCGACCGCCTTCTACCAACAACTCCTTGCCCGCGTCCCGACCTATGCCGATCCCGCCGCCGGCAGCTTCGCCGACATCGCCCAACAGGTCCAGCAATCCGGTGCCGGCCCCACCTTCTACGCCCAGTGGGAAACCTGGGCCACCACGCTGGCCCACGACCTCATCAGCGGCCCGTCCGGCACCGGCACCGCGCCCGTGGTGTGCACAGTGGTCAACGGGCCCAACCATCGCACGATCATCCGGTCCGGCCGGGATGTCACCCTGCCACCCGAGGCGGGCATCGCCGCCACGATCACCTTCCCCAACGAGCAAGCGGCGATCGCCGCCGCGGCCGCACTGTCCTATCTGGGCACCCCGTACGCGTGGGGTGGTGGCGGCCCCAGCGGCCCCACCCAAGGCATCCGCGGCGACAACGCGGTGGCCGACGAACACGGCGACTTCACCAAAACCGGGTTCGACTGCTCCGGGCTGACCGAATACGCCTGGGCCCAAGCGGGCATCGCCATCGGCGGTGACAGCCGCACCCAATGGGCGGCCGGCGGAAACGAACATCTCTACCGCGAGGTATTGCCGGGTGATTTGTTGTTCTGGGGTGGGGGCTACAACAGCATTCATCACGTCGCGCTCTATCTCGGCAAAGTCAACGGACAGGATTACATGGTGGAAGCTCCCCAGTCCGGCGACGTCGTCAAAGTCTCGATCGTCCGCACCGGCGGAGACTTCAACCCCTCCGTCAACCGACCATGGGACCGCTAAAAGAGGAGAAAACACGTGATCTCGTCCAGCTGAACATGTCGCCTGTCGGTGTGCGCGATTCAGGCTAGCACATCAAGGGGAAGGGTTTTCGAGGAAACAATGGGGGAGGAAGGATGCAAGATCGATACCGCTGGTGGGAAGGCACGCGCGAAAGCCAACGCAGTCATTCCACAGCCGGCTGGGTATGGGCCAAGTCCGGTGCAGCGATAGGCGGCGGGTGGCGTGGTGAGGCCGGCGGCCATCTCGTCAGCCGGTGGCCGTGGACCGGGGCCGGTGGCCGGCCATGACGCACTGGCTGCAGATCATCGGAGCCGTGCTGCTGGTGAGCGGGTTCGCCGCGGCGCAATGGGGTGGTCTGCCCGCCACGTCGGTGGCCTACCTCGCGGTGAACACGGTGGGCGCCGCGGATCTGGCGGTGCTGGCCCTGGCCGCACAGGCGTGGGGATTCACGCTGCTGGAAGGCACCTGGGCGGTCATCTCCCTCACCGGTGTCCTGCGGCAGGTCGCACTGGTGCAGCCGCGCGGAGTCCGGCGACCACGTCACCAGCCCAGGCCGCTGTCCGAACTCGGGACGGTCGGCCCCACCGGTGATGAACTGGCCGAATCGAGCCGCCTAGTCCGGTTGTTCCGCGATACCTACACCGCATCCCAAGGCCGTCAATGGGTGCAGGCGCATGTGCTGTGGTGGATCGTGTTGTTCCTGCGCGGTCATGGTGTCCGCCCGGCCTGGGACACGGTGTCCGCCCCGCAGCTGGCCCACACGATCACCACGCTGCCGTTGCCGCCCGGCCACCAGCCGGTGCTCCCGCCGGATCAGGTGGCACTGAACTTCCGGTTGTGGTGGCCCCTGCTGGTGGAATTGATCCACGCGGCCTACCCCCGCCGGGGGCTGCGTTGGCGGCACGCCGGTGGCCGCACCCTGCCCGACGTCGACCAGCTCGAGGACCGCGCCGGCCGGCTGGGGCTGCGGCCCTGGATGTCCAGCGGCACCCGGGAAGAACTGGCCGGCATCGGGCATGCGCTCGCTGTCATCGAGCGGGAGATCCGCTGCGGCCGCACCGACGCCGACGACTTCATGATCCGGGTCCTGCTGCCCGAACTGCTCATCGTGGAACTGCGCTGGCTGCACACACCCGGCGGCCGGCCCCGCGACGGCACCCGCCCGAGGATCGACATCATGCTGCTGCGGCACTACGAGCAGGCGCGCAGCAAACGCGCCGAAGGCCGGTCGCTGACCCCGCTGAATCACCTGTACCTGCACGCCGGCGACATCCTGAAACAGCTGCCGTCGGCGCCAGAAGATTCCGCGGATCCTCACCTGCGGCGGGTGGTTGAGCTGTATCGGGAACTGCAACAAGCGCTGCCAGCACCGGAATTGGTGAAAGGTGAGGAAAAGAACCAGTGATCAGTCATGAGCCACGAAACGGGGAACCACCGTGATCAATCGTCGCGTGGGCCGCGGGTGCACGCCATGACAGGGCACGGATGCGGACGGCAGGTGTCGCTGTGCGGCGCGTCAGTGTCGGACCAGCAAGCGGGGCATTTCTTGCGAGAGAGGGACTTGGGGGAAGTAATCATGAATGACTGGGGAATACGGACGTCTCATGGGTTGGGCCGGCGTGGGGTTGCGGTGATGGTTCGGAGCGTTCTGGGGTGGGTCACGGTTCTCGTGGCCTGCCTGGTGGTGACCGCGTGCACGACCACGGTCGCGGGGCAGCCGCGGCCGGCCGAGGAGTCTGCCGAGCACCAGCCGGGGGGTGAACCGGCGCGGACACCGAAACCGAAGGACCGGGACCCGCAGGCGGTGACGGTCGCGTTGCGCACGCTGGATGCGTGTGGGGTGATCGACCTCGACGCGGCCCGGGCCGCGGGCAATCCGCAGTCCTCGCTGCTGGCGATGGGGCCGCACGCCTGCATGCTCGCGCCGACCGGGAACTATTCCCCCGGCGATCACGGCGTCGAAGTGTCGGTGGGAGACGGGTCCAACACGTTCTTTTCCTTCACCGGGGCGCCGGTCACCATCGCGGGTGTCAAAGCCTACGAGTATCGGGACTACCACTCGAGCAGACGGTGTGAGCTGTTCTTCCCGGTGAGCTTCACCCGGGGGATCAAGTTCAAATACGATTCATTCGACAACGTGGATACGTGTCAGGTGCTGCACCGGGTCGCGGAGGCGTCGGTGGCCAAGCTGCGCAACCCGGACGCGCTCACGGTGGATGCGGCACAACGGCCGTTCGCGGCGTGGGATGGCTGTTTCTTCCTGGCGACGCTGCTCGGAGCGGACGCACCGAACTACACCTACCAACCCGATGGTATTCGTGACCCGTTCAGCGGGTGCAAGACCACGGCGAAGAAGAAGGACGGGACGTCGAGCACGAAGGTGGATCTGACGATGACGCCCGCGCTGGAGATCTCCTACGACAAGGCGCCGAAGGCGCCGTCGCCGAGCCGGCCGATCGGCGGCAAGACCGCCGAGGTGCGCAGCTACAGCAACGGTTGCGCGCTGATCTGGAACCAAGCCGACAGCGGCACCGGCAACGAGTGGTACGGGGCGTTGATGGTGAAACTGACCGCGGCCACCTGCGACAGCGCCGCGCAGCTCGCCGAGAAGGCCGTGCCGTTGGCGGGTCAGGCACCCAGCGACGGCGCCGCGCAGCCGCTGCGGCCGCTGCTGTACCAGCCGGACGAGAACGACACCGGCGCGGTCGGCGCGTGCGTGGACTTCGGCGCCGACCCCAGCCACACCGACTGCGAGCCCTACCACGAGGTGACGGTCCCGCAGGGCACCGAGGCGATCATGGCCGCCGCGGCCGGCAACCGCAACGTGCAATGCGCGGTGTTCGCCGACGCCGTCAAACAGCTTTACGGGCCCACGATGAGCCCGGTGACGTGGGGCGCGCACTGCTTCTTCGTCGAGCCCACCCACACCCTGGAACTGCGGGTCAATGTGGACCCGGAAAACGAACCCAGCGACTACGGCAAAGGCACCGTCTACACCGACCGTCGGGAAACGCAGCTCGCCGGGAAACCCGCGGTCACCTTCTGGGACAAGGACAAGAACGCCTTCGACGTCTACCTCTCACCCTTCAACGACCTGTCCCGCAAGGGCAACGTGCACATCAACGTGCAGGCGTTGCATGGCCGCGGCGACGGGTCGATCTTGACGGTCAAGCTCGACCAGGCCAAGGCAGACACCGCGGTGCAGGTCATCACCCAGGTCACCCAGAAGTACTTCGCCGGATGAGAACTCAACACCAGTAGAAGGGGGGATTCCACCAGGCTCGGGCGCTGGTGGCTACACGGCCCGCTGGCCAACCTCAACGATCGCATGCTCCGACGACCGTATGCACGGGAGCCCAGACGTCACCGCATTGTCTGGGAATGAGAACCAGCAGGCGTCGGCAATGCGTCATGCAGGCCATTCCCTGAGCTTTTCTTGAACGGGCTTCCAGGGGGTTTCGCGGTGCCCCGCGAATCTCGCTCACAATCAATGAAAAAGATTTGGCGCAATCGTTGACAACGCGAGATCACGCGGTGCACCCTGAAAGGGACGGGCACAACACTCTGCCGGTCACAGATCAGCCTGGGGGCCTGGTCGACAAGGGGGACGCGTCGCCGGGAATGGGGGCAATTCCGGCGATCCCACACACACACCCGCATTCGCGCGGATTGTGGTGGGCATTCACGCAACCAACAAGGGTTATCCAGGGGATCTGATTCATCAGCACTACAAGGGGGAGAAAGTGATCGCTGAAACAACCGCACCTCCACGCCGGGGCCGGCGGGCCACCATTGCCGGGCTGGTGCTGAGCGCCCTGGCCGCCGCCACAGCGGTGGCCACGGCCGCGCCCGCCTCGGCCACCGCGAGCGGGCGCGAGATGGGCGTTCGGATCTGGTCGGCGCCCACGGCGGCCGCGCAGAACCTGGCCGCCAGCAGCCCGATCAACACCGCCGGGATGCGCACCGCTGCCGCGGCCGCGTCGTTGGAGTGGATCGACGTCTATTCCACCGTGGGCGGAGCCCGGGTTCGGGACATCCCGATCAACGGCCGGATCCTGCGGCTGATCCCGTACGGGGGTCGAGCCTGGGCGCTGTGCCGGATCCCGGCCAACGACGGCTACGACTGGACCTGGGTCAGCTACGCCGGCATCAAGGGCTGGGTGCGCAACGACCTCATCTACCCGGTCCAGTACACCTACCCGGGCGCGCCGCCGTTCCGGCTGGTTCCGCGGTGCTGACCGACACCGACCAGTCCATCCGATCAGCAGGGTCGGTAGGACCGATGAGCTGGCGTGGAAATCCACGCCACGGTGATGACGGCATCCACCGATAGCAGCCGTCACGCCGGTCGGGGTGGTGCGTATCTTTTGCTCCCCGCACCCCGGGATACCGCACCACCCCGATACCCCTCATTGTCAGCGCGCCGTCGCGCGCCACGGAAACGAGCAATCCACACATCGCTGGATCGCCGGCAATAACCGCGGACACCACCGATGAGCATTTGAGGGACGAATGTCACCGCGCCACACCACATTGTCCTGGGTTGAGGACGACAGCGCCGGCGCATCGCGGCGCACCATTGTCGAACCCGGCGAGATCGGGCGGACCCGCTTCGTCGTGGTGCCCCGCGCGATCGACCACGACCTGACCGTCCTGGACGCCGCCGGCGCGACCAGCGATCCCGCCGATGACCTGCTCCGGGCCGACGGGTTGCTGCGGCCGAACGCGGCCCGGCTGACGGACGACACGACCCTGCTGCTGCAGCGCGGTCCCGGCGGGCAGGACCGGTGATGAGGGGCGTGGCGCCGAGGACGGAGTTGGGCCGGACCCGGCTCTACACCCGACGCGAACGCCGCCGCCGGCTCGCCGCGATCCTGCTGGGCCTGATGGGCGCGGTGCTGGCGGCCTGGGTCGCGGCGGCGTTGGTGTCCTGGCTCTCCGCCGGGGCCGTGTCGTGGCCGTCGATCCACCTGCGTCCGGTCCTGACCGGTGACGGCAACGGCGGGCTGCTCGGCCTGCCGCACGCCGAAGCGCCGAGGAGCGGGCCGGCGCGGCGGCGACCACAAATCCCGATCACCCTCACCTTGCCCGAGCCGGTCGGGTGGACGACGGTGGCCGCGGTGCCGCTGTGGCTGGGGTGGCTGCGCCTGGCCGTGTGGCCGCTGCTGGTGGGGTTACGTCAGCCGGCGCGGCAGCGGGGTCTGGCGTCGATGCGGGCGATCCGCGCCGAGCTGGGCGCGCGGCGAGTGCGCCACCGCGGCCGCTACACCCTGCCGACCACGTCACGGTGGACCCGGCTGGTGCTGCCCACGCGGGCGTTCGGCTACCGCCTGGGCCGCCCACTGCGCGAGCGCCGCATGTGGTTGTGGGCGGACTGGGAGCAGCGGGTCCGCATCGTGGCGCGCACCGGGTGGGGCAAGACCGACCGGCTGCTGGTGCCGATCATCCGGGCGCTGCCCGGGGCGGCGCTGGTTGCCTCGATCGAACCGGGGATCTTCGACAAGACCGTCACCGCGCGGCAGTTCCGCCGCCCGGCACTGCGGTGGCGCTGGCTGACCCGGCTGGCCGGCCCGTGGCTTCGGCTGGTCGAGTATCCGGTGGCGGTGGTGGACTTCTCCGCCCCGCAGCGCCGCTTCGCCGCCGGCTACCCCGCTGTCCGGTGGTCGCCGATCCTCGGGTGCGCCGACTACGCCATCGCCTATCGGCGGGCCCTGGCTTTGGTCACCGGCGCCGACCGCGGCGCCCCACAGCAGAGCGTGGGCGGCGGGGAGAACAGCCAGTTTTTCCGCGATTCGGCCAGCGAGGTGCTGGCCGCCTGGCTGCACGCCGCCGACCTAGCCGCACTGGACATCGACGAGGTGCTGGGGTGGCTGCGGCAGCCCGATGACCCCACCCCGACCCGGATCCTGCGCGACGAGCGGCGGGCCGAGCCGTCCGCGGCGGTCAACCTCGGTCGGCATCTCGACCCGGCCGCCGCCCGCACCACCAGCGGGGTGCTGCGTTACCTCACTCTGGCGTTGAACAGCCTGGCCACCAGCGAAGGCCGCGCGCTGTGTGGCCGGCGCCGCGACACCCAGTTCGACATGAACGCCCACATCGCCGCCTGGGGCACGGTGTACCTACTGGCCGACACGAGTCGCATCGAGCGGACCCGACCCTTGCTGAGCCTGTTCGCCGCCGAACTGTTCATGGCCGCCGAAGCGGTCGCGCTGACGTCGGTGCGCCGCCGGCTGCCGCAGCCGTTCATCGGGGTGATCGACGAGGTCCGCTACGGCATCACCGTGCCCAACCTCCCGTATGTGGCCTCCGCGCAACGCAAATACAACATCGGCTACGTCTACGGGGTCCAGACCGCCAGCCAGGAAGACACCGTCTACGGCCCGGACGCGGCCGCGCTGCGCGCCGCCGCCGGGGTGTCGATCATCGGCGGCATCGACGTCGACAGCGCCCGCGAGCTCTCCGACCGGGCCGGCCCCACCCCGGTGGTCACCTCCACCCGCGGCGCCGGCGTTCACAACGAATACATCCAGGTCCAGGACACCCTCACCATCGCCGACCAACAACGCCTCGCCGACGGCCAGGCCGTGGTCATCGCCCGCGGCCTGGCCCCGTTCCTCGCCTGGGTGCCCTCCTACCGCGACACCCGATCCCAGGCACGGGCCATCGACCGCGACGCCGACACCGTCACCCAGCGGGTCGCCCGCGCCCAGCGCCGCGCCGGCGCCCACCAGCACAACCACACCGCCGCGACCGACCTCGGTGCGGACATCGCAGCACCGGGAGAATCCTCATGATCGACCCCAATCCGACGTTCGGCCGGGAGGATCTCGCGCTGCTGGTGGACCTCTACGCCGCCCCCGCCACCGGCCCCGACGTGCGCCGACCCCCGTGGACCTGGGCCGCGCTCACCCCCACCGAACAGGCCGCGCTCGCCCGCCTGGTCGATGTCTGGGTGCAGGCCTACAACCGGGTGCACGCCATCACCCCCGCCGAACTGATCCCGCCCTGTTGGCGGCAGCACCCGGCCCTGGCCGCCGAACTCGCGGTGCAGCTGTGGGTGTGGTATTTCGCGCACCTCGACCGCAAAGCCACCCCGCTGCAGGCCGGCGAGTACTACCTGCGGCACCTGCCGGCCTTCCGCGGCCGCGTCGACCGGCTCCTCGGCGTCTCCCCGGGAGAATGCCGCCGCGGCGAGCACCCCACCACCTGGCGCCAGGACACCGACACCCAACTCGCCGACTACCCCACCGGCACCGGCCGCGCCGCACGGCTCACCCCCGATCTGCTCAAAGCCCTGCGGTTCGGATTCGCCGAGCTCAGCGTCGACCCTCCGTGACCGCCGGTCGGACCAACACCGCGCCGCACGTCACACGGAGCACCGGCGTAGCTCGAACGGGTGTGCGAATCTGGTGGTACGGTCCCACATCATGAACCTGCCATCTCCTCGCTCTGCGCCGTCGGACGGTGCGCTGGTCTGCCGGGTCGATGGCACCGGTCGGCGCATCGCGGTCCTGCCGGCCACCTGCAAGGCGGGTGCGCACCCGCTCATCGTGGCCCAGTGCGGGGCGACCGTGTATGCCGGCGAGCTCCACCTGAGCTGCCCGGCCTGTGCCGCGGTGCCCGGCGTGGATCACTGCTGGCGGCTCAGCCTCACCGGGCCGAGCCCCGAACGCGCTGAACTCGACGACGAGCCCTACCGCCACCTCCGACCAGCTCCGGTGCGGTCAGTCCACGTGCGCTAGGCACGGCGGCCGTGTCCAGAGGCGCTGCCGTGACCTGATGGGCGGGTTTCGCCGGGATGTGGCGTCGGCGCTCCGGACCGACCAACCCGGGTCGTCACCGCAGCACGGCATGCGGACGAACACACCGGTCGTGCGGAGCTGGCGTTTGCCGGTAGGCGACCCTCCGATTGGGCGATGAGCCGACGTGGTCCAGAACACGCAGCCCGGGTGTCGATTACGACGGCGCCGGCTCGACGCATCGGTAGGGAGATTCCGCCGGTCTGGTGGCGGTTTCTCGATCGGAAGGGGACTGATGTGGTGAGCAACGATGGGTTGGGCGCGCGACGCGCCGTAGGCGAGCAGTGGCAGGGTCGCGGTGGCGTGGCTGGTGGGAGCCGGCGGCGTGAGCGCGGGGCGCGGCATCGCCACGCCGGGCGGTGGGTGGTGTTCGACGCGCGGTTCCTGCGTGTTCTGAGTATCGGCGTGACGCCGTATCGCGGCATCGCGCCCAAGTCGGCGTTGGATCCGATCGCCAGACGGAACCTGTTGCCGCGGATCCGCGCGGCGAGCCGGGAGGGGCTTCCCGTCGCCGATGTCGCCGAGGATCATGGCCGCCGTTGGAACGTGCGGGTTGAGCCTGTGGTGGGTGCGCACAGCGGGCAGTTGCTGGCCCTGCTGGGTTGCTACTGGCCGGCCGGGCAGGCCATGCCCCCGGCGCCACCGGTCGGCGGTTGGGAACTGCGCCTCACGCCGCCGGGTCCGCACCCATCGATGCGGGGCTACTGGTCGTCGGGACTGTTCCCCGTCCACGAGCTTGCCGTGCCGGACGGCGATGGGCCGTTTGGAATGGATGGTCCACAGTGGCTCGACGAGCTGGTCGTGGAATCCGACCGGGCCGAGACACGACTGGTCCAAGACGACCTCGCGACCGCGACCACCGACGGTCTGCACTTCCACACCTATCGGATCCGTGGCCCGAAGACCGGGCAGGAACACCACGTCCGGTCGGTCCTGCGGCGCGACCTCAGCGAGCCTGGACCCGACGTCTGGCTGCGCGGCGTGTCGATCCGCATCGCCGAACCCGAGACCGGCACCGACGCCGAGCACGCGGCGAACCGGTTCCTCGAAGCGATGCTCAGTCTCTCACCGGACCCGGTGGTGGCCATCGACACCATCTACGAGCAGATGTTCCTGACCACCGTCCGGTTCGCCGAGCTCGGCGTGGCCCTGCCCGCAGACCGCCACCTCGCACGGATCTTGCACCGCGACGACATGCCGGCGCTGCGGGCCATGCTCGCCGACGCCACCACCCATCCCGATGAGGTCAGCGACCCGGTCCGAGTCCGGTTCGCCCGCCCGGACGGGTGGACCACGCTGGAGCTGCGCTGTGCCGGCGTGCGCCGTGCTGGCCGCTCGGCACGCCATGTGCTGTGCCGGGTGTGCCAACCCTGCCAGGCCCCAACCGAACACGCCGCCTAGCCGATCGGACCGACCCCACGCTGGCACCTATCTCAGCCCCCGGTAGTCGATTGGCTAATGGGGCAGTCGTGCGGTGGTGATGAGGCCGAGTTCCTCACGGGCATCGCCGGGTGTGGCGGTATATGCGGACAGACCGACAGCGGTTGTTCCGGTGGTTGGTGTGTCATCAAATGTGCCACAGCCGGGTTACGGCGGGACAGGAGCTCGGTCGGGTCAGTGCGGTGTCCAGCACAATCCTGTGTGATCTGCCGCTGATGAGCCTGTCGCACATGTCAGGTGGTCGCTGGATCTGATGCCACAGCGGGGTTCGGGGCCTGGCGCAGGCGTTGTGATGTGTGGACAGTGGTATCTGTGAGGCCCTCCCGGGGGATTACCTCGCGGGATTGAATAAGGGCCTCTGGGGTTATTGCTGGGATGTCGACAACGGGCGCTGTCGGCAGGGTGCGGCCAATCCGGTCACGTTAACGACCGCGGTGCGCATGCCAGCGCCCTTGGGGTCTTTCGGTATCGGGCCGAAATCGCTTCAGGCGGCCCGGTCCGAGTGGGGGAAACACGAAGAAACAATAGGGGGAATAGTTGAGTACGACGATGAGAATGCGGGTGTGTCAGGCGTCGCCTACCGCTACCCGGTGGACGCGACGACCGCGCGGGTGTTCGGGGTTTCCCGGTGGCACTCGGCCAGGAACTGATGGGTGAGCCCAGGGAACTGCTGGTCGAGCACCTCGGCGCGTTCGTGCCCGACCCCGCACACGTGCGGCTGCTGGCCGACCTCGCGTGGCAGCGGGCGCCGGTCGGGTCCTGGCAGGCATCGCGGCTGGTGCGCGGCAGCACGGCGGTGCTCGGGCACGCCGCGTTCCGTGCCCACCCGATGACCGGCCTTGGGATGAGCATCACGCTCGAGGACGCCACAGTTCTCGCCTACGCGATCATCGAGGCGTTCGACGACGGTCGGCCGGCCGGTGCGCTGCTCGAGCAGCATGACGCCCCGCGTCGGGACCGGCACCGCCGGCTGATCGCCTACGGCGACGCCCTGGCGACCAGCTTCCCGGACCCGGTCGAGTATCGCCGCCGATCCCAGCCCCGCCTGCACCGCGGCGACCAATGAGGAGCCGCCATGGCCCCACCCGGTCGGGGCCGGCCATCGGCGGCCTGGACCTGGTCGCGGTCGCGCTCGCCGGGCTGAACCTGCGCGCCGCGATCGCCGCGCTGCCCGCCCTGACCGGGCAGATCCGCCGCGACACCGGACTCAGCTTGGGTGAGATCGGGCTGCTCACCGCGCTGCCCGTGCTCTGCCTGGGTCTGGCCGCGCCGCTGGCCACCCGGATCGCGTCCCGGTTCGGCACCGAGCGCACCATCGCCGCCGCGCTCGCCACCCTGGCCGGTGGCCTGACAGCCCGGCACTGGAGCACGACACCCGCCGGGCTCTACGCCACCACCCTGGTCGCCGGTGTCGGGGTGGCGATCGTCGGGGCCGCCCTCCCGGGGGTGGTGCGGGAACGCTTCGCCTGCCGGGTCGGATCGGTGACCGGCCTCTACACCGGCGCGATGGCCCTGGGCGCGAGCCTGGCCGCCGGGCTCGCCGTCCCCGCCGAGATGCTGCTCGGATCCTGGCGCGACGCCCTGGCCCTCTGGGCGCTGCCCGCGCTGGGCGGCGCGCTCGCCTGGCTGACCCTCCATCGACGTCGCCGGCGCGATCCACCGCCCCCGAGCACACCCGCGTCGACCGCCCCGCCGCGGCGGCCGTGGCGCGACCGGACCGCGTGGGTGCTCACCGCCTACCAGACCACCCAATCCGTGCTGGCCGTCAGCCAACTCGCCTGGATCGGCCCCGCCTACACCGACCTGCACCAATCCGCGCGCACCGCCGGGCTGCTCGCCGCCGGCTACGCCGCGGCCGGCGTGCTCGCCACCATCGCCGCCC